>OIZR01000052.1_pt1 | contig 99818 bp, 74 predicted proteins | sample 1588591 | NCBI WGS metagenome assembly OIZR01 (sample SAMN03283249) | human gut metagenome | biome: human-associated habitat; material: feces | host: Homo sapiens | place: USA | collected 2013 | reverse complement strand
GTAACCTCTACAAAAGATTAATTAAAGAAACGGACAACATGTCACTGACGAAGAATAAGAATCTTCGTGCATTTAAGCAGAAGACAGAAAGCAGCTATCAGATGAATCAGGGGATTCCGAAAATCAGGCCTTACTTAGAGAGGCAGATGTATGATTTCAGATTTATGGGCATGACGCTTAACGGATGGAACACTTTTTCCAATCAGATGACGCTTCTTTGTTTCCTCGCAGGAGGGGCGGCGGCGTTCGGCGCATACTGGTATCGTACCGATCCTTATTACATAGTACTGTACGGCTCCATGGGAATTCTGGCAGGGCTCTTTACAATCCTTGTGGACCACGGAGCAGGAGTCGCGGACAAGAAACAGCAGCTGTTTACCGCACTCGATAATTATCTGGAAAATACGCTGATCTACCGTTTGGATCAGGAACGAGATGAAACACAGGCAATATCGGGGCCTCATATGGAAACCCGTGAAAATATCCGGTCGATCTATCCAGTGGCAGCAGGTACTGCGGCAGGACAGGCAGAAGAGCCGGAGAAACAGGAAAGTATGCGGGGAAAGCAGAGAAACAGGACGGAGCGCATGAAAAACCAGCTGAAGGCGGAATCGCAGGCTCGCAGACAGAACAGCGGCCGGTCCGACGGAAGGCAGAGAGAGGGTAGACAGGGCGGTATCATACAGGAAACGATAAGTACAGAGTCCGGTATGAGCCCCGCAGCTGACGAGATGCAGCTGGGAGCCGGGAATCAGAATATGGTGCCGGAAATGGCACGGAGCGGCAGCGGGCCGTCAGAAATGGAAGGATCCATACGGGATGTGGACTATTTAAAGAAGAGTCTGGAACAGATAGCGGCCAGCCGCGAACGGGGAAGAACCGTAAAACAGCAGGAGGACTGGCTGAAGGATTTGAACCCCGAGGAATTGAAGCTGATCGGAGAAATTCTGCATGAATATCTCACGTGAACATTTGGAAGGGAAAGGAAAATTATATCGCAATTGGAGGGGATTTATGGTATACTGTTCCTGAACAGGCATTCTAAAACCTGAAACAAAAGGAAAAGGAGAATGATAGAGATGGGAAAAGAAGTTGTATTTGATTATTCCAGAGCGGCAGGCTTTGTCTCAGCAGAAGAGATGGATAATATGAAAGCCACAGTGATGTGTGCAAGAGATGTGCTGATGGCGGGGTCCGGCGCCGGGAATGATTTCTTAGGTTGGATTGATCTTCCTGTAGACTATGATAAGGAAGAATTTGAGAGAATTAAAAAAGCGGCGGCGAAGATTCAGAATGATTCTGACGTACTTCTGGTAGTAGGTATCGGCGGCTCCTATTTAGGTGCCAGAGCGGCCATTGAGTTCTTATCCCACAGTTTCTATAATGTATTGCCGAAGGGAAAACGCAAAACTCCGGAGATTTATTTCTTAGGCAACAGCATCAGCAGCAAATACATCCAGGATTTGAAGGATGTGCTGGAAGGAAAAGATTTCTCCGTTAATATCATATCCAAGTCCGGTACAACGACAGAACCGGCAATTGCATTCCGTGTCTTCAAGGAGATGCTGATCGAAAAGTATGGCCGTGAAGAGGCGAATAAGAGAATTTACGCTACGACGGACAAGGCCAGGGGTGCACTTAAGAATCTGGCGACAGAAGAGGGATATGAGTCCTTTGTCGTACCGGATGACGTAGGCGGACGTTTCTCGGTCCTGACAGCGGTCGGACTGCTTCCGATTGCCGTATCAGGCGCTGATATTGATAAATTAATGGAAGGTGCTGCAGCAGCGAGAAAGGCGGCTCTGGAGACTCCTTATGAGTCCAACTCCGCATTACAGTATGCAGCGGTGCGCAACATCTTACATAGAAAAGGCAAGGCAGTTGAGATTGTGGCTAATTATGAGCCGAGCCTTCATTACGTTTCCGAGTGGTGGAAACAGTTATTTGGTGAGAGCGAAGGAAAAGACCGCAGAGGTATTTTCCCGGCAGCCGTTGATTTAACCACGGATTTACATTCCATGGGCCAGTTCATCCAGGACGGTTCCCGTGTGATGTTTGAGACCGTGCTGAATGTCGAAGAATCCCCGGCCGAGATTCTGCTTCAGAAGGAAGAAGTGGACACGGACGGCATGAACTATCTGGCAGGCAAAAGTGTAGATTTCGTCAACAAGAGTGCCATGAACGGCACGATCTTAGCCCATACGGACGGCGATGTACCGAACCTGATGGTAAAGATCCCGGAACAGGACGAATACTGCCTGGGTCAGTTATTCTATTTCTTTGAGTATGCGTGCGGCGTCAGTGGTTATATTCTGGGGGTCAATCCGTTCAACCAGCCAGGCGTGGAGAGCTATAAGAAGAATATGTTCGCTCTTCTTGGCAAGCCTGGATATGAGAAGGAAAGAGAAGAATTGTTAAAGAGATTATAGGACGAAAACTGAATAGGGTATGAATAGATAGTCAGGACCCGTATTCCACAGCTGGGTGAGCAGTTGCGGAGTGCGGGTCCTTTTCTATATCCATATTTTTCCCTGATTATACAAAAAAATTAATATGTTCATTAAATAAGTGTATGATATAATAAAAGCATACATCAGAACTGGCGGAGTATCTGCAGACGATTGGGATCTGTGACTCCGGTGCAGTCAGCAAGCATGACGGATCATGACGGATCTATAGGAATGGCTGATATTTGCGGATCAGGGGAAGAGAAGTGGAGGGGCGGATCTCATGAAAAGGAAAAGAATATGGAAGGCAGTGGTGCTGTCCCTGACTCTTGCCTGCGCAGTATCCGGTTGTGCGCAGGGGAAAAAGCATGGGCTGGATCCGAAAAAACCGACTGTTATTACAGTCTGGCATGCATACAATGCTTTTGCAAAGACGAAATTTGATGAAAAAGTAACGGAATTTAACGAGACGAAAGGGCTGGAACTGGGAATCGTGGTGGATGCCTACGGTTATGGTTCGAGTGGTGAACTGGACGATGCTTTGTTTAACTCCGCCAATAAGATTATTGGATCTGACCCGCTTCCCAATGTGTTTACGGTATATCCGGACAGCGCATACCGGCTGGATCAGCTGGCGCCCCTGGTAGAGATGGAGGAGTATTTCAGTGCGGAAGAGCTGGAGAGATACCGGCCAGAGTTCTTAAGCGAGGGCGTCTGGGGAGAAGAAGGCAGGCATAAACTGATCCCTGTGGCGAAATCGACAGAACTTTTATTTGTCAACGAGACCGGATGGAGGAAGTTTTGTTCAGATACAGGGTTTACGGATGAGGCGCTTGGCACATGGGAGGGGCTGGTTTCGGCGGCGGAGGCGTATTACAGATGGTCCGGCGGACAGCCGTTTCTGGGAATGAACAGTTTTAATGATTTTGCTGTGCTGACAGCGATTCAGGATGGAGCAGATCCCTTCCCCGCAGATGGGAAAAGCGTTTCGTTTGCCTATTCGAAAGAGACAGCGAGGAAGGCGTGGGATGCTTATTACGTTCCTCATATGATGGGGTGGTATAAAAGCAGCGTATTTAATCAGGATGGGGTTAAGAGCGGAAGCCTGCTTGCCTACATAGGCTCGTCTGCCGGCGCCGGTTACTTTCCAAAAGAGGTGATTGTGGATGGAGAGAATCAGTATCCCATAGAGTGCAGCGTGCGGCCTTACCCTACGTTTGAGGGGGGACACGGGTATATGTCCCAGAGGGGGGCGGATATGGGAATATTCCGTTCCGGGGAGGCAGCAGAGTATGCGTCTGCCGAATTCCTGAAATGGTTTACGGATTCTGAACGGAACATCGAGTTTACCGCGTCGATCGGATATATTCCGGTGGAAAATGCGGCATTGTCATCCATAGAAGAGCTGGAAAAATTTGTACAGAAGAGTGATAACGCGGAGGCGGTAAAAAAGAGTGTGACGGCGGCCCTTGAGGCGATGCAGGAAGGGAAGTTTTATGCCAGAAGGCCGTTTGAGAATTCCTATGAAGTGAATGAACTGTTTTCCCGATCCCTGGAGAAGAAGGTGGAGCTTGATTTAAATGAGCTTCAGAACCGGGTGGAGAATGGTGAAGACAGGGGGACGGTGATATCCGGGTTTATGGACGACGGGAATTTTGAAGCATGGTATCAGAACTTAATGAGAGAAATAAATGGAGAGATTAATGGAGAAATAAATGAATAAAAAGGTGAGAAGTGATTCGATCGCCTTTAAACTGGCGCTCACATTTGTGGCGTCGGTTGTGATTCAGAGTCTGTTGATGACGGCTCTTCTGAGTCTGGGCGGTGTGATCGGGCAGTCCCGGGAGAATGCGTACCAGATTTTTTCGGAGAAAGTGAAAAACCGTTCGGTAACCATTGAAGGGGAGATGAAAAATGTCTGGACGAATTTTGAACTTTATACGGATGAACTGAGCCGGTATTTTACGGAAGCTGAAAGAGATGAGAACGGGGAACTGCTGGAAAAGGAAGAACTGCTTAAGGCGGTCGCCCCTACGGTACTGAATGCGCTGTACTATACAAAAACAACGGGGGCATTTTTGATTTTAGACAGGGGGACGGAGGAAACAGAGAGTTATCCGGCCCTCTACTTCAGGAATGCCAATCCGAACCGGGTTGATGAACGCAATTCCAATACCTATCTTCTGGCAGGCCCCTGGGATGTGGCTCAGGAGACTCAGGTAGTGACGGATACTGCGTGGAAGTACCGGCTGGAACTGACGGATGCCAGCCGTGCGTTTTATGAAAAGCCATTCAGCAGTGTGGGACTGGCAGGTGATGAAAAACTGCTGGGCTACTGGTGTCCGCCGTTTCGCCTTTATGAAGGGGGCGAGGAGGTGGTTACCTATTCGATACCCCTGGTAGACCAGCGGGGAAGGGCGGTCGGTGTATTCGGTGTTGAGATATCGCTGAATTATCTGTATAAGTATCTGCCTCCGTCTGACCTGCTGGCGGTGGATTCCTACGGTTATGTGATCGGAATCCGTTCCGGAGAGAACGACGGGATTCGCCCGCTTGTCACACACGGTGCTCTTCAGAAACGTATCCTGCAGGCTGAGAGTCCGATGGAGCTTAAGGCAAAAGACTCTGAGAATGGTATTTTTCTATTGGGAAATCACAATGGAAACGGTGCGGTCTATGCATGTCTGGAACAGATGGGAATGTATTACAACAATACCCCGTTTTCGGGAGAAGAGTGGTATCTGATTGGCTTAATGGAGGAAGATGCGCTTTTGCAGTATCCGCATCGAATCCAGGAGATCCTGTTCTATTCGTTTCTTGTTTCGCTTTGCGCCGGCGCAGGAATCGCGGTGCTGATCAGCCGGTGGTTTACCCGTTATTCACGACTTCTGGAACTCTCCGAGGTCCCGGTGGGGGTCTTTGAGATGGGGGCCAAAGGCAATCGGGTTTACATGACAAACCAGATTCCGCGGCTCCTGGGATTATCGAAGGATCAGGAACGGACTTTTTGCAGGAGTCGTAATGAATTTCAGGCGTTTTTAAAGAAGATTTGTGAGAAGCCTACAGAGGATGAAAATATATTCTGTCTGGAACAGCCGGAAGGAAAACGCTGGATCCGTTTAACGCTCCGGGAGGACGGCGAGAAAAAGAGCGGAGTCGTGGAGGATGTCACAGAGGAGGTTCTTAAGACCCAGTCGCTCCGAGCAGAAAATGACCTGGATGGCCTCACAAGGGTGCTGAACAGAAAAGCATTCGAACACAGGCAGCAGAAATGGGAGGGAATGCTGGAGCTTGGAAAACCGCTGACCGTCCTGATGTTCGATTTGAACTGCCTCAAAGGGGTAAACGACGAGTTCGGGCACGAAACAGGCGATAAGTATATCCGTTTTTCAGCCAGAGCGATCTCCGGAGCTCTGAAGGATGCATGGATATACCGCATCGGCGGTGATGAATTTGCCGCTGTAATTGAGGGAGTATCTGAGAATTCTCCGGAAGAATGCAGCCGTCTGTTAGCCGGCCAGGTGGAGGCTTACGGAAAAGAAAATGGCTTTCAGGCGGGAATCGCCTGGGGATATGCAGGCTCAGACCCGGGCAGTAAGGAAAACTTCAGCGAACTGCTGTCCCGTGCGGATCATAATATGTATGAGATGAAGAAACAGATGAAGTCTGCTGATTCATTGTAAATATGGGGCCCATGCCTGCAATCTGATGAGGATTGCAGGCATGGGCCTTTGTATCAGCTTTTATTGATGTACCGTATTCTGTTTCCTGTACTGATTCGGACTCATCCCCGTAAACTTTTTAAATATCTGTGAGAAATACGACTGTGAGGCGAATCCCGTGCTGGACGCGATCTCTGCGATCGAGTAATCTGTCTGGGTGAGTAAGTCCTTGCTGGTCTGAAGGCGGCGCTGGATCAGATAGGTGATGGGCGACATCCCCAGATATTTGGAGAAGGTATGCGATAAATAAAACTTGTTGATATGGGTGGCCGCCGCCAGAGAGTCCAGGGTAATCGGCTGCGCATAATTCGCATCCAGATACCGTTTGGCGCTGGCACATTCCTTGGGCATGCGGGAGGTGTCCGTGGAGATGATGCCAAACTGGTCGTTTCTCGTGATATAGATGAGAAGCACCTCCAGAAGGTCATGGCATACCTGTTCGTAACCATTCTTTTTCTCTTTGATTTCGCGAAGCATCAGCTGGGAAAAGTTCAGCAGATGCTTTTTTTCAGCGGAATAATTATAGTAACCGTAGTTTTGCGGGGCCTCCGGACTGCCGAAGGAGAAGGTCAGTCCCTCAACGCCGAATACGATGTACTCCAGCGGTTTGGAATCCATGGATTTTTCCGTGTGTTCCACGTTGGGATTAACGATGACCATGTCGTGTTCCTTAACCGTGATCAGCTGGTCTTCTACCAGGAATTTTCCCAGGCCGCTGATGACATAGAACAGCTCGGTGAAGTGATGGGTGTGGGGAAGACTCTGCCAGTCGCCTTCGTATTTGGAGGTAGAGGCATACAGAAGCTGGAAATTCAGTTTTTGGAGCGTTTCGAGATTCTTGTCAAAATTCAATCGTTCATTACTCATAGAGGCACCTCTTTGTTTTTAAGGGTTTTTTACCTATTTTACATAAAAAAAGCAAAATAGTAATAAAAGAGTTGTTTAAAATACGTGAAAATACCGGATATATCCCGTTTATATTGTTTATTATAGGTGATATGTGTGGAAAAGAAAAGTATTTTATTGTTCTTAAAGCAAGATATATAAAAAATGAAGCAAGAATAACGTTGAAACTGGGGGAACAATACAATATACTGTAACTACAACAAACGGTTCTTGTGCAATATGACAAGGAATGATAAGGAGGATATTTATGAGAAAGACATTATCCATTCTGCTGGCAGCTTCCATGGTAGCAGCCACACTTGCCGGCTGCGGCTCCAAGCCTGCAGAGACAACCGCTGCCCCGAAGGCAGAAGAGACGACTACGGCAGCAGATGCCGCTAAGACAGAAGAGACCACAGCAGACGCAGCAGAGAGCACCGGTGATCCGGTTACCTTAAAGCTGGCAATTTTTAAAGGCGGATACGGCGACGCATTCTGGACAGCAGTGACAGACGCCTACACAAAAGCTAATCCGAACGTAACATTTGAGATCGATGCAGACCCGTCCATCGGTGAGAAGGTTAACTCCTCCATGCTGGCCGGCGACATTCCGGATTTCATCTACTGCCCGAGCAGCAATCCGTCCGGCCTTGCACAGAGACTGATCAAGGATCAGGCGCTTGCAGATTTGACAGACGTATTTGAAGGACCTTTAAAAGGTAAAATCTTAGACGGTTTCCTGGACACTTCTCTTTCCCAGCCGTACGGCGATGGAAAAGTGTATCTGGCTCCTCTGTACTACACAGCGAACGGCTTATTCTACAATGCAACCTTATTTGAAGAAGCCGGGCTGAATGTACCGACAACCTGGGATGAATTCTTCGCACTTGGCGATGAGATCAAGGGCAAAGATATCGCCGGTAAGAGCGACCGTTCCTTATTTACATACCAGGGCGGAAACGCACCGGGATACATGGAGACCGTTATCATTCCTCTGCTGACCGCTAAATTAGGCGTAGAAGGCATGAACGACTGCTTTACCTACAAAGAGGGAGCATGGGACAAAGAAGGCGTAAAAGAAGTATTTGACCTGGTTGCCAAACTGGGAAGCGGCGGATACTTACTTCCGAATACAACCGGTATTGACCATACGACAGCTCAGACTGCTGTTATGAACGGTTCTGCATTATTCGTTCCGTGTGGTTCCTGGATCGTTGGCGAGATGGCTGACATCACAGGCGAAGAAATTAACGGTAAGCCGTTTGCATGGGGCTTCGCTCCTGTTCCGGCTATGGATGGAACAACTGACAAGTACTTAATGTCTTCTGTAGAAGAAGTTTACATTCCGGCAGCAAGTGAGAATGTTGATGCAGCAAAGGATTTCCTTGCATTCTTATACAGCGATGAAGCGATCAAGCTGAATGCTGAGAAGACCGGTGGAATTCCGCCAGTCGTTGGCGCTACAGATTTAACAAAAGACATCCTTGATCCGATGATTCTTTCCACATTCCAGTCCTTCGACAACGGCTACAAGCCATACATTGGCGGATTTGCAGCAGTTGACAGCGAAGTAGTACCGAAGTCAGAATTCTACGGCCATGTAAATGCAGTCGTTGATGGAAAAGAAACAGTTGATGACTGGGTTGCAGCCTGCGATAAGCTTTCTGACACGGTAAGAGATTCTCTCGTTACAGCTGAATAAGGAAAGCAATAACTGAATAAAGCATAATTTTAGTGCCTGAATTGTCCCTGACAGTCAGGCACTAATCAATAAGAGGTAAATGATAAGAGATAATCATAATAGAAAGGTGAGGTGCAGATGAACGGATTAGCCCAGAGGAAGAAAAAAGAGAAACGATTCCTGGCCTGCTGTGTAGCTCCTGCATTGATAGGGTTCTGCCTGTTTATACTCTATCCGGCATTTCAGGTGTTCCGGATGTCGTTATATAAATGGAGCGGCGGTACTGGAAAAAAGACCTTTATAGGTATTAATAACTTTGTGACACTGTTTACAAGTGATAAATTCTGGCTTGCATTTGTAAATACGCTGTTTCTCATGGTATTTGTTACAATTGTTACCATGGCGCTGTCCCTGTTTTTTGCGGCAATTATCAGCAGGGGTAAATTAAAAGAGGCAAATTTATATAGAATTGTATTATTCTTCCCGAATGTCCTTTCTATTGTTGTAATCGGTATTATTTTTAAAAATCTGTTTAACCCCCTGACCGGTATTGTCAATTCCTTTTTATCAGCCATGGGAAAGACCAATCTGCCTAACTGGCTGGGAGACAGTAAGTATGTACTGTGGGTAATTGCCCTGGCCATGATCTGGCAGGCGGTCGGTTACTACATGGTTATGTACATAGCCGGAATGGATGGTGTTTCCGCGGAGCTTTATGAGGTATCTGAACTGGAAGGCGCCAATAAAATTCAGGAATTTTTCAAGATCACACTTCCGCTTATCTGGCCGACAGTCCGTACGACACTGGTATTCTTTATTCTGTCCACCATGAACATGAGTTTCCAGTTCGTTACAGTTATGACCAACGGAGAACCTCAGGGCCATTCCGAGGTGCTCTTATCCTATGTCAACAAGCAGGCCTTCAGCAACGCAAACTTTGGATATGCAATGTCCGTTTCCGTCGTTGTTTTCCTGTTTTCCTTTATCCTGTCACTCATCGCTCAGGCGCTGACTGCCAGGAAAGACAGTTAATTGAAGGGAGGAATCAGAATGAGTAAAGAACAAAAAAGTAAAGTCGTCAGACTGTTGCTCCGAATCCTGCTGTTCGTAGCCGTTGTACTGGTTATCCTGCCTTTAATCTGGACATTTATATCTGCCTTAAAGGATAATAATGAGATCTCCCAGTTCCCCATGCGCCTTCCGAAAAAGCTTCAGTGGAATAACTTTGCAAGGGCCTGGACCAATGCGGATATCGGCAAGAACTTCTTAAATTCTATTTTTATTACGGTGTTTTCCATGGTGCTGTCACTCGTCATGGTGGTTCCGGCTTCCTATGCGCTGGGCAGATATAAAGGCAAGATCCTGACGCCGGTGAAAGCGCTGTTTATGGCCGGTATGTTTATCCAGAAGAACTATCTGGTAGTGCCGCTGTTCTTACAGCTGTTAAGCTTTAATATGTTAAACAGCCGTGTGGCCATGTGTATTGTTTATGCCTGCACAACGCTCCCGTTCTATATCTTCCTGATGTCCGGATTTATGGAAGGGATCGATAATGCATATGTGGAGGCTGCCGGGATCGACGGCGCCAGCCATTTCCGGACCATGGTGAGCGTGGTTTTCCCCATGTGTAAACCGGGTGTTGCAACAATGCTGATGTTCTCCTTTATGGAATACTGGAATGAGTACATTCTGGCCCTTCAGTTCCTGCGGGATGATACCAAGAAGACTCTGCCGGTAGGTCTTAAAAACATTATGGAGCAGGCAAGATTTGCGACAGACTGGGGTGCATTGTTTGCCGCTATGGTGATTGTTATGATTCCGACCATGATCTTCTATCTGATGGTACAGAAGAAACTGACGTCAGGTCTGAGCATGGGTGGATTAAAGGGTTAATACTGAAACTGAAAGATTTTGAGAGAGGACAAAACTGACTATGAATGAGATTACCGGAAGACTTACCCTGCCTACGGATGTGGACATGGTAGATGAGACAATCCGACTGAAAAATCTGCTGGGGGCCGACGCCCTTCGTGACTGTGACGGAACGAATATGCCGGAGGAGCTGTTAAAACTGGACGGCAAGATTTACGCCACCTATTATACAACGAGAAAAGATAATGACTGGGCCATGCAGAATCCGGAAGAGGTTCAGCAGGAATATTTAATCAGCGACCGGATCACGGCACGGGGGGAGACGCTTCGCATCGAACTGATGCACGGCTTCCACACCGAGCAGTTAAAGGTCAACACCATCGATGATCCAAAGCGCTGGTGGGAAGTAATCGACCGGACAACCGGTGAAGTGGTTCCTGTGACCGACTGGGAGTACGACGAGGCTTCCGGAGAGGTCGGGATTAAGACGATACCATATCACGAGTATACGGTAAGCTTCCTGGCTTTTTTGATCTGGGATCCGGTACATATGTACAACTTCATCACCAATGACTGGAAAGATGCCGAGCATCAGATGACTTTTGACGTCCGGCAGCCAAAGACTCAGGTCTTCGTTAAGAATAAGTTAAAACGCTGGTGCGAGGAGAATCCGGATGTGGATGTAGTCCGTTTTACTACCTTCTTCCATCAGTTTACCTTAACCTTTGATGATAAAAAACGAGAAAAATACGTGGAGTGGTTTGGCTACAGTGCCAGTGTCAGCCCCTATATTCTGGAGCAGTTCGAGAAATGGGCCGGTTATAAGTTCCGTCCGGAATACATCGTGGATCAGGGATATCATAATTCCTGCTTCCGTGTACCGTCGAAAGAATTCCGCGATTTTATTGAATTCCAGCAGATCGAGGTAAGCAGGCTGGCCAAAGAGATGGTGGATATCGTCCACAGCTATGGCAAGGAAGCCATGATGTTCCTGGGAGACCACTGGATTGGAACAGAGCCCTTTGGCAAATATTTTGCGGGGATAGGCCTTGATTCTGTCGTTGGTTCCGTAGGCGATGGTGTAACCATGCGCATGATATCAGATATCAAAGGTGTGAAATATACGGAGGGCCGGCTGCTTCCCTATTTCTTCCCGGATGTATTCTGCGAAGGAGGAGATCCGATTGGAGAGGCGGAAGACAACTGGATGAAGGCCAGAAGAGCCATGCTGCGTTCCCCGCTGGACCGTATCGGATACGGCGGTTACTTAAAGCTGGCGATCGAGTGGCCGGGCTTTATTGAAGAAATCCAGAAAGTGGTGGGAGAGTTCCGCCAGATTCAGGAAAATATGGATGGAAGCCGTTCTCATATGGCGCCGTTTAAAGTGGCTGTCTTAAACTGCTGGGGCGCGCTGAGAGGCTTTATGGCCAATGAGGTTCACCACGCCATTTATCACAGGGAGATCTATTCCTATGTCGGTGTTCTGGAGTGCTTAAGCGGTATGCCGATCGATGTGGAATTTATTGACTTCGATCAGCTCAGAGAGGGAATCGACCCAGACATTAAGGTCATCATCAATTCCGGCGACGCTTACACTGCGTGGAGCGGAGGAGACAACTGGAAGGATGAGAAGGTCGTGACGGCTGTCCGCCGCTTCGTAGATCAGGGAGGCGGATTGATCGGAGTGGGAGAGCCGACCGCCTGCCAGCATCAGGGACGTTACTTCCAGCTGAGCGATGTACTGGGAGTTGACCGCGAGATGGGATTCTCTTTAAGTACCGACAAGTACAATGAGCTGAATCAGGAGCATTTTATTCTGGAAGATATCGAAGGCGAAGTTGACTTTGGTGAGAGCAAGAGCCGGATCTACGCTCAGGGCGACCATTATCAGATTCTCAACAAGGACGGAGAATACAGCCGTCTCGTTGTAAATGAATACGGTCAGGGCCGCAGCGTCTACTTTACCGGTCTTCCTTATTCTCCCCAGAACTGCCGAATCCTGCTTCGCGCCATATACTACGCGGCTCATAAAGAAGAGGAAATGAAGAAATATTATGTAACCAACGTAGATACGGAGGTCGCTGCATATGAGAAGACAAAGAAGATTGTAGTGATCAACAATTCAAAGGAGCCGAAGACGACGGAACTGTATGTGGAAGGCGTGTTGAAATGCCGTCTTGACATGGAACCCATGGAGATGCGGTGGATCGACATGTAAAACAATCAAATATGTGATGATCAGAAAAAGAAAAAGGTATTCAGCAGCCGGGAACGGCCATGGAATGCCTTTTTTCCTTTTTATGCCAGAGCAAAGTAAAAATTAGTAAAAATATTGGCTAAAATTCAAAAACACATGAAATTATCCTCTCTGTTTTCCCTTCTCTGTTCTATAATGGTACCATAATCAATACAGAGAGGACATTACGGAATGAGAAAAACGGTATGTATAAATGAAAACTGGTTCTTTTCAAAGACATGCGGAGTACTTCCCGACGCTCTGCCTGCCGGCTGGGAAAAAGTAAATTTGCCCCATACGTGGAACGCGGCAGACGGTCAGGATGGAGGCAATGATTATTACAGGGGGATCTGCTGGTATGCGAGGTCCCTTTACCAGCCTTGCGGGACTGACGGGCTGAGAAGCTATCTGGAATTTGAAGGGGCGGCGATGGCGGCGTCCGTATATGTAAATGGAACCAATGTGTGCAGCCATGAAGGCGGATATTCGACCTTCCGCGCGGATATCACAGACCATCTGCGGGTCGGAGAGAACTTGATCTGCGTATCTGTGGACAACGGAGTAAATGACCGGATTTATCCGCAGATGGCGGATTTTACGTTTTATGGAGGTCTCTACCGGAATGTAAACCTGATAACAGTACCGGAAACTCATTTTAACCTGGACTATTATGGCGCACCGGGTCTTGCATACACTGCAAAGACAGAGGGAGAAACTGCGGCCGTGGAACTGAAGGCCTGGGTCACGGCTCCGGAAACGGAAGACAGCGTCTGCTTTACGATTCTGGACAGCCAGGGCATCACAGCGGCTCAGGGCTATACTCCGGCGGAAGCGTGCAGCAGTACGGTGCTCTGCCTGACATCTCCTCATGTATGGCAGGGAGTTTTAGATCCTTACCTGTATACCGTAAGGGCAGAGCTTGTACGCCGGAATGAGAGAATCGACTGTGTAAACGTTAAAATGGGAATCAGGGAATTTTCTGTTGACTCTGAAAAGGGATTTCTTTTAAATGGTATCCCTACCCCGCTGCGCGGCGTTTCCCGTCATCAGGACAGACTCGGTGTCGGGAGCGCGCTGACAAGAGAGCAGAATCTTGAGGATGCCGAATTGATCCGGGAGATTGGCGCCAATACAGTTCGTCTGGCTCACTACCAGCACAGCCAGGATTTCTATGAGGCGTGTGACGCCATGGGATTTGTCGTATGGGCGGAAATCCCGTTTATTTCGCGTATGAGCGGCAATCCGGCCGCCCATGAAAACTGTATTCTGCAGCTGAAGGAACTGATTTTACAGAACTATAACCATCCGTCGATCTGCTTCTGGGGAATCTCCAACGAGATTACGATTGGCGGCGACAGCCCGCAGCTTCACCGGAATTTAAGAGAACTGAACGATCTGACTCACGCCATGGACTCCACGCGGCTTACAACCATGGCTCACATCTCGATGCTGGAGCCGGATAATGAGCAGGTGTATCTCACGGATGTGATGAGCTATAACCACTATTTTGGCTGGTATGGCGGTAAGCTGACAGGGACGGAGGCCTGGATGGACAAGTTCCATGAGGCGCATCCGAACCGCCCGGTCGGGATATCCGAGTACGGAGCGGAGGCCAACATCACGTACCACAGTTCCGAACCGAGATGCCGGGATTACAGTGAGGAATACCAGGCGCTGTATCATGAGCACCTGGCTGAGGTTATCAGCCGCCGGCCGTACATCTGGGCGACCCATGTGTGGAACATGTTCGATTTCGGCTGCGACGCCAGAGACGAGGGCGGTGTAAAAGGGCGCAACAACAAGGGGCTTGTCACGCTGGACCGAACCATAAAAAAGGACGCTTTTTATATCTATAAAGCATACTGGAGCAGAGAACCGTTTGTTCATATCTGCGGAAGGAGATTCGCGAGGCGGACCGGAGATTTTCTGAGTGTTAAGGTATATTCCAACCTGCCGGCCGTGACGCTGTTTCTGGACGGAATCAGGATCGCGGACCGGATGGGGGATAAGGTATTTGAATTTCAGGGGATTCCGTGGACGGAGGGGATTCATTTTGTCCGGGCCGTGGGGCAGGACTGCGAAGACTGTATCACTCTGGAACGGGTCACTGAGCCGTGGGAGCCGTATATTCTCGTGGACGAGGAAGCGGCCCAGGGAGACGGGGCCGCTAACTGGTTTACAAACCGGATCGTGGAGACTCCTCCGGAAATGACGTTCGATCCGCAGTATTTTTCCGTGAAAGACAGAATCCGGGAATTACTCGGATGCAATGAGGCGATGGAGGCAGTCGTCGGAGCCATGTACTCATCCTCCGGCATGAAGTTTAAGAAAAGCATGCTCAGCATGATGGGGGATAACACACTGGAAGATCTCCAGGAGATGATTGATAAGGCATCCGGGGAAGAAAACAGTGTGAAGCCCTCTATGAAACAGGTTATGACACGGCTGAATGCCGTTCTGCAGACAATCAGGAAATCCTGATTGTCTGCTTTTTGACCCTGTGGGAGGAGGAGGCGTGATGAAGGAAGTTGATTTAATCAGCATGATCGAATGTGTGACAGCCAGTTTTCATATCAATTTATCCATCGTGAAATCGCCCGAGGATGAGAAAAACTGCTTTGACTTAGGACTGCGGGAGCATATCTTAAAATGCGGCCGCCCAAACGATGTTCTCCACAATATTTATGCGGGATGCGGACCTTTCATACTGCACCATGTGATTGACCGGTACGACTCGGAATACGATCTGTTTGCACTTCCGGAGGACATGAGATCCTGCGGTGACTATATTTTGATCGGGCCGTACCGGAAAGAGTATATGGATGACTTCCGGCTAAACCGGCTGATTCAAAAATGCGGGCTTCCCATTAGTCTGACCTCCGGGCTGAGAGATTACTTCTGTGAGGTTCCCATTGTGATGGACAGCGGCTCCTGGGATGAGCTGCTGCTTTCCATTGTCCGCATGTGTTATGACGGCCAGGAGATTAAAAAACGCCTTGTTGAGCTGAAAGAGGATGAGAGCATGGGCTGGAAGGAAGATCTGCCGGAGGATACCCTGGTGCACACAAAAATGCTGGAAGACCGGTACCGAATGGAGAATGAACTTTTACATGCAATTGCATCTGGGGATGCGGATACTGCTCTGAGGATCTGCCGGAAATTTTCCAGTACCTCAGTTTCCCGGCGTTTTAAGGATCCGAACCGCGACCGGCGCAATATCCTGATTACTTCCAACGCCATATACCGGAAGGCCGCTGAAAATGGGTGTGTACATCCGGTTCATATAGACCGGCTTTCGTCCGGATTTGCCAAGAAAATCGAGACGGTCTGCACAGAAAGGGAAGCCAGCCGGCTGGCCCTTGAGATGGTACGCAAATACTGCCTTCTGGTGCGCAACTTTTCTCTGAAAGGCCATTCTGCCGTAATACAGAAGATCGTAAATCATATTGATTTAAATCTGGCTCACGATTTGTCGCTAAAGAGGCTTTCGGAAGAGTATTGCGTCAATGCCAGCTATCTTTCCACACTGTTTAAGAAAGAGATGGGGCAGTCCATTACCGCCTATATTGCGGAGCAGCGGATGAAACAGGCGATTCTGTATCTTAATTCGACCGACATGCAGATTCAGGAGATTGCTCTTGCCGTGGGTATTACCGATTTGAATTACTTCAGCAAGCTGTTTAAAAAGATGACAGGGATGCCTCCCAGCGTATACAAGAAAAATTTATAGAATTAGTAAATATACAAGATAAAATGAAATATTGACAAGATATTTACTCATGCTTCTCCGGAAATAGCTGTAAAATCTAAGTACATTCATGAAAGAGAAAAGAGATGCAGCTGCTGAAAGAAGAAGGGGAAGAAAATATGAAGAGTCAGAATAACACGAAAGTTAATGGAATTCACCGGGCTCATACGTGGGAAATTGGGCTGTATGCGCTGAACAATACGTCGACAAATCTCTATGCGATGCTGATGGGATACGTTTCTTACTACGTATCTGGGCTGATGGGCGTGGCTGCGGTTCTGGTCGGAACACTGCTTACGGTTATGCGGGTGTGGGACGGCGTCACGGATCCCGTCATCGGCTTTGTTGTGGATAAGACCAACGGCAGGTTTGGGAAAAACCGCCCGTTTATCGTAATCGGCAATGTAATTATGATTATTACAACTTATATCCTTTACCATTTCGGTCATAAGCTGCCGGACAATTACGGATTGAGGCTCGGTTTCTTTGTGCTGATCTATGCTGTTTACATCATTGGATACACATGCCAGTGCGTTGTCACAAAGTCGGCACAATCGTGTATGACGAATGATCCTGAGCAGAGACCCACGTTTGCAGTCTTTGATGCCGCATACGGCGGATTAATGTTTGCCGGAACCGGCATGCTGGTCTCTAAGTATCTTGTTCCTAAATATACGGTCGATGGGATTTCCGGTTTCCGCAATCCTGCCATGTTCCATGAATTCTGGCTGATTTTTGCGGGCCTGTCGCTTCTTTTGGCGGCTTTGTCAATCGTTGGACTGTGGAGAAAGGACAGACCGCAGTATTACGGACTGGGCGTTCCTCAGCAGATCCGAATCCGCGATTACTGGGAGATCTTAAAGCATAACCGCGCGATTCAGATGCTGGTGGTGGCGGCGTCTACGGATAAGCTGTTTCAGAATATTATGACTAACAGTATTGTTCTCGTTATCGTCTTTGGTATCATCTGCGGAGATTATGGCAGCTATGGCACCATGAGCATGCTCATTATTGTGCCTCAGATTCTTCTCTGTGGTTTTGGTATTCGAAAGATTGCTGCTAAAATGGGACAGAGAAAGGCGCTGTGGACCGGTTCCATCGGAGCCATCATCTGCGCTTCCTGTATGGCGCTGCTGTTTATATTCGGCAATCCGAAAGACTTCGGATTCTCCCGCATTACATTTTTTACGGTCGCGCTCTGTACCCTTTGGATTCTGGAGAAGGCGTGCTCCGGCATGGCGGGAACACTGGTAATTCCCATGACGGCCGACTGCGCCGACTATGAGACCTACCGTTCCGGTAAGTATGTTCCGGGCCTGATGGGAACACTCTTCAGCTTCGTGGACAAGCTGATTTCCTCACTGGGAACCACGATCGTGGCTCTGGAGCTGGCCGCCGTTGGCTTCGCAAAGGTACAGCCGGATCAGACCACGCCTCTGACTCCCGGACTGTTCTGGGTCGGCATCATCAGCTTCTGTCTCGTACCGATTATCGGCTGGCTGTGCAACCTTGTGGCCATGAAATTCTATCCTCTGACTAAGGAAAAAATGGCAGAAATTCAGGACAGGATTGCAGAGATTAAGGCTGCCTCTTTTGATAATTAAGCGGTTTACTGTTTGTACACGGCCGTAATTCGTTTTTCGTCAGATTTATTTAAGAATAATGATCTGGAATTAATAAGTGGGGTATAGTATACTAGATCATATTATATATTTCAAGGAGGAATCTATGAAAAAAGTTTTAGCACTTCTTTTGAGTGCCGCCATGGTACTGTCCATGGCCGGATGCGGCGGTGGAAAAGACGCCAGAACAATTTATGATGAAGCTTCTAAGAAGACTTCAGAGCTGAAGGATATGGATCTTACTACGAACGTTGCCATGACGATGTCTCAGGGGGATCAGACCATCGACGTGACAACCGCTATGGATATTCAGATGACCGGAGCCAATACGGAAGACATGAGATATCTGGCGACGGGAAAGACCTCCATGGCGGGCCAGGACATTGATATGTCGATGTATTATGAGGGCGGCTATTACTATATGGAGACGATGGGACAGAAGATCAAGTACGCCATGGATTTAAATCAGCTTATGGAACAGGTGAAGCAGAGTACGGAAGGTGCAAATATGGAATCTTCCTACATGAAGGAGATCACGGCAAAGAAGGACGGAGAGAACCAGCGCCTCACATTTACGGCTGATGCTGAAAAGATGGATGCGTATGTGCAGGACATTATGAGCAGCATGGGAACAGCTGCCGCCGGTATGGAAGGCGTTACCTATAAGATTAAGGAAGCCAGCGGTGAAGCGGTTGTGAATAAAGATGGATACTTCTCAAGCATGAAGATTAAGATGCTTATGGATATGGAAGTGCAGGGGGAAACCATCAGCATCGATATGGATACAGACGCTGTCTACCGCAACCCGGGCCAGGTGGTTACACTGGCTGCGCCGAGTCTTGACGGCTATCAGGAAGTTGATCCCGCGGCAATGGGAGTACAGCAGTAAGAAATTAAACACATTTTTTTTATTATGAAGATAACGGCAGGCATGTCAGGTGGGAATTCATCTGGCATGCCTGCCGTTTATTCCCGCGGGCTATTAAGGAATGGTGATAGAAGCGTCATTGAATCGCTTTAAGTTTACATAATTATATTTTGTCATGGAATTTATTTCGCTATCCTCGAGTGTCGTGATCGGTGTTCCATCAGCTGTTTCATAAGTGAGTTTATACTCAATGGTTAAAAGCCGGCCTGTAGAGTCGATGGCGGCCTCCAGCGTTTCTGCTGTATACTTTCGGTTTCCGTCAGTATAAGGCGGGGATTCTAACTCCTGCTCATGCCGCTCATCCCGGACTAATTGAAGGGGAAGAGGAAGATAGCCGGGCTGTTCCGTGCTGCGTATAAGGGTAATGACGGTTTTGCCGTCTTCCTTTTTTCTGGATACTTCTGTGAAATCTTCAGGGGAGATACGATGGTTATAAATCCAGAGTCTGCCCTTGTAGGATTCATTTCCTTTCTGGTCTCCGGAGGATTCCAGCATCCAGCCGTTTACCGGAGGTTCTGTCTGCGCTGCTGACTGGCTGGTCAAATCAGCCGAGATAAGGTATTCCCCTTTATTCTTATCAAAAATCCGGTGATAGTGGCTGTCTCCGATAATCTTATGTTCAACGGTAAATGAGGAAGTCTTATCCGACGGTATGCCTGCCACGTAGTAATTCCGGCCGCCGTCTTCAGAAACGCAGATGTAGGCAGTGGTCTGGAGCTCATATTTTGTATCATTCAAATAGGTGCCGTCACTGATCGTGAATTCATAGCTGTCCATGGATAGATCCTGTTCAATGGCGGCATTTATGGCGTCTGCGGCGTCTGCAAGCTTTCTTTCACTGTTTCCCGAAGAACAGCCTGATAAAAGAAGAGAGAGAGTAAAAAGACTTACAGCAGGCAGCAGTCTTAAGTAACGTGTGCTTTTTTGTATCGTAAAAATCCCTCCTTGTCTGATTTAATTTTAACAGATGACAGGGAGGGAAGTATTTCTTTTTCCTTAATATTTATTCTTCAATGACCTGAATTTCCAGAAAATCGAAATCAATATGCTCGATAAAATTATCCTGTAAGAAACGGGCCTTGTCATGAACTTTAAATTCATGTATCGTGGCGTCCAGCCAGATTGGCTTGCCTAAGTCGAACTCGTAGCAGATATCATCAAGAGCCTGAAATACCATGGCAGTCCTGGACATTGAATAATCTGAGATGCAGATAACGGTATCCCGGACGAGTCTCGTGTCCTTAACAATCTTTCCCCACATGCGAAACATAGATTTTTCCTCCTTCCGTATACCTGTGGCTGCGATAAATTGAATACGATGTTGATTATATCATTAAGGCCGGAAGCGGCGCAAGGGATTTATTATTTATCACCCAAAACATGAGATTAAAAATTTGTAAAAATGATTAGAATATGATAGAATCAAGTTAGCGTTTTTTGTGGAAAAGAATCGGATAAAACCGAAGGAGGACGACAACGAATGGCACAACCGATAACAGACCAGGTCGGATTCCTGTCTGAGGCGTGCAGAGCCGTACAGGAACTGTCTGCGAGTAAAAATTCACTGGATAAAATCCGTTTGGATGAAAAGCGGCTGGAGAAGGATCTGGAGGCGGAAAAGAAGGCCGTGGCGGATGCGATCAGCCTGACTGTGAAGAAGCGTATGGAAGAGATTAACGGTTCCTATGACAAGGAGATTGCAAAAGGTCAGGACCGTTTAAAGCGTGTTCGGAGCAAACGGGAAAAGGCGAAGAGCCAGGGAATTAAGGAACGGATCGCGGAAGAGACGAAGGAACTGCATGATGATAACCGGGAATTGAAGCTGCAGATGAAGACAACGTTCCAGAAGGACCGGGTTCCCCGCTTCTGTAAATCTACATGGTACTATTCTCTGTATTTTACGAGAGGATTTTCGGAATTTCTTATCTTGCTGGTTACGATCCTCATCTGTTTTCTGGCTGTTCCGTACGGGATCTATATGCTGCTTCCGGAGAAGTCCACGTATTATCTGATAGGGATATATTTTGCCGTGGTTGTTGTCTTTGGCGGTATCTATATTCTGATTAATAATAAGACGAAGGTACGCCATCAGGAGGCGTTAAAACAGGGCCGAAAGATCCGCGATCTGATGCGCACGAATCATAAAAAAATCCGTGTCATTACCAATTCCATCAGGCGTGACCGGGATGAGGCCGTGTATGATTTAGAGAAGTACGATGATGAGATTGCCCAGATCGAGCAGGACTTAAGTGATATCACCAGCAAGAAGAAGGAAGCGCTTAATACCTTTGAAAAGGTGACGAAGACAATCATATCTGATGAGATCGCAGGCGCCAGCAGAGAGAAGATAGAACGGCTGGAGGAAGAACTGCTCCGGGCTTCGGAAGAGGCGAAGGAAGCCGAGGTGAAGGTAAAAGAGCAGACGCTTTTCATTACGGATAACTATGAGTCGTACCTCGGAACGGAATTTATGGTACCGGAGAAGTTAGATGAACTGGCCGATTTTATCCGGATGGGGAAGGCGACTACCATCAGTGAGGCGGAGGCGCTTTACAGGAGTATGAAAGGGTAGGCTGACAGGAACCGGTAATTCAATATTAGACAGACTTTAATAACCGCTGAACGGATGGATTAAAAAATCTTCCGCTCGGCGGTTTTTAAGTAGTACGCATTAGGAGCCGGAATTACCGCAAGCACTGTAAATAAGGCTGGCGTCATAGATTAATATAAAACATGCACAATGGAATACAAAATAAACCAGGTAAAGTAATAATTATATGAATAAAAAAAGTATATAAAATATGAAATTCGGTATATTGTACAACTTAATTAAGAAATATATACTTTCCATATACTAAAAATACGAAGGGAAGATGAAAATGAAGTCAAAATTCGAATTTGTAAATGGAAGTCTGTGGGAAGAAAAAAAAGAGATTCCTGTTGCCAGGAATTGTGATGTGGCAATTGCAGGGGGCGGGCCGTCCGGTTTGGCCGCGGCAATTGCTTCAGCCAGAACGGGGGCAGATACGTTACTGGTTGAGAGTCAGTCATTTTTAGGGGGTGTGGCTACGTCAACAATGATGGCGGCCCTGGTGGATGCAAAGAGAGCCAATGGGATTTCAGAAGAATTGATTAAGAGAATGGGAGAAAGGAATGGAGCTCCCCTGCTTTCACCGGAAAAAAATGTAAATACAATACCATTTGATCCGGAAACGTTTAAAACCTGCGCATTACAGATGCTGATGGAGTCGGGCGCCTCTGTATTGTTTTATACCATTGTAACAGAGCCCATTGTAGTGGGAGATGAAATTCGAGGATTTATCATTGAAAATAAGAATGGCAGGCAGGCGATACTGGCCAGACAGGTGATCGACTGCACGGGGGATGCCGACTTGGCTTATCGGGCAGGAGCTCCCTGTGTAAAAGGACGAGAGGAGGATGGGAAGATGCGTCCGCTGTCTCTCCTGGCACGGATGGGCGGCGTAGACGTATATAAAACACTAAAGTACCTGGAAGAGAATCCGGAAGAAATACAGCCGCAGTACCGGAATGGAGGAATACTGAAGGCAGGAGAAGAAGACGTTGTTCAGAGGTTAAGCGGATTCTACAAGCTTGTGGAACAGGCAAAAGAGGAAGGCGGTCTTTTCCCGGAATGTCATTATTTCAGACTGGAAAACCTGTGGGCCAGCCGGGGAACTGTTATTTGTAATACCGCAAGAGCCTACTTTCTGGATGGAACAGATGCGGATGATTTAACAAAAGCAGAGATCATATGCCGCCGCCAGATTGATAAGCTCCTGGAATTTGCCCGGAAATACGTTCCCGGATTCGAAAACGCATTTGTAATTGATATATCTTCCAGGCTGGGAGTGCGTGAAACCCGCCGGATAAAGGGCGTTTACACACTGACTGATGAAGACGCATATGGAGATGCCACGTTTGAGGATCCTATTCTGTTTTTAAGTGGGAATCTGGTAAAGCGGCCTCTGCCGAAGGATCTGGATGTTCATATGCCGGAGCCGATTGAGGGTTCCGATAAAGACTGGCTGGAAAAATATCCTGAAAGAGTACCGATGGAACACCATGAGTACCAGCTTCCGTTCCGATGCCTCATTCCGCAGAATATCAGAAATCTTCTGGTTGCAGGAAGAAGCCTTTCTGTCAGTCACATGATCGACAGCTTTACGAGGAATATGATCCCATGCATGTGGTTTGGTCAGGCGGCAGGCGCTGCGGCGGGCTTATGTATAAAATATGATACAATACCTGCAGAACTGGAATATGAAAAATTGCATCAGGAGCTGAAACGGCAGGGGCTGACGTTTTGATAATCACTCACTGGAGAAGAAATGGGGATGGGAAGATGGAAAGAATACCAGTGAAGAAAAAAAATTATAAACGGTATATATCCTTATACGTAATGATGAGTGTAAGCATCTGCTACTACGTGGTCTATCGTTATGCTCCAATTTTTGGTAATATAATTGCACTGAAGGATTATAACATTCAGGCCGGAATTTTTCGCAGTAACTGGGCGGAACCGTTAAATAAATACTTTAAAATGTTTTTTGAATCCCCCAATTTCAGGCAGCTGCTGACCAATACGGCGATTATAAGCTTTTATAAATTGGTTTTTGTTACGTTTGGAGGAATCAGCCTGGCTTTACTGTTAAATGAAGCCAGGAAGAAACGGTTGAGACAGACTGTCCAGACGGCTTCTTTTCTGCCGTACTTTTTATCCTGGGTGGTTATCTACAGTATTTCCCAGGTGTTTTTCAGCCAGTCAACAGGATTGATTAATCATGCAATACGTCAGTCAACCGGAGAAACCATTCCCTTTTTATCTTCGGACAAATGGTTCCGTTTTATCCTGATCATGACAGATGTATGGAAAGAGGCCGGCTGGTCTTCCATCATTTACATTGCGGCCATGGCGGGTATCGACCCGGCGCTATACGAAGCAGCCAGAGTGGATGGGGCAGGACGTCTCCGCATGATTATAAGTATTACGCTGCCATGCATAAAAAATGTGATTATCATGATGCTGATTTTAAAGCTGGGAACAATTATGGATGCCGGGTTTGAACAGGTCTTCATCATGTACAGCGTTCCGGTTTACCCGGTGGCTGATATTCTGGATACCTGGGTTTACAGAGTTGGACTGCAGCAGATGAATTTCAGCCTTGCGGCGGCGGCAGGTCTTTTCAAGTCTGTCATCAGCTTTATCCTGGTAGTAGCGGCCAATAAGGTATCAAAAAGATGGGGGGAGTCAATGTGGTGAGTAAAATATCAGATAAATCAGTCGATTTTATTGTACATACGATTTTGCTGGTCATAGGATTCATTTATATATTTCCGCTGATTTATGTAATTGCAGTGTCGCTCACTCCTTACTCTGAAGTGCTTAAAAATGGAGGATTTGTATTGATCCCTAAAAGGATTACGCTGCAGGGATATAAAGAAATTTTCAGAAATTCAGGAATACCCAGGGCTTTTATGATCACCGTGTTTATAACAGCGGTGGGAACCTTTATTAATCTGCTTCTGACTGTTACTTTAGCGTATCCGCTGAGCAAAAAAGATTTACCGGGAAGAAAGTTCTGGCTCTTATTTGTACTCTTTCCAATGATCTTTGGGGCCAGTATTATTCCCACTTACCTGGTTGTAAAAGCAACAGGATTGTTAAACTCGGTTTGGGCGATGATTATTCCTTTGGCGGTAACGGGGTATAATACCATTATATTAAAAACGTTTTTTGAAGGGGTGCCGGAAAGTCTGGCGGAGTCTGCAATGTTAGATGGAGCGGGGGAATTTCAGGTGCTGTGGCATATTGTACTGCCATTGTCGAAACCGGCAGTGACAACGGTTGGAATGTATTATGCGGTTAACCACTGGAATGAATTTTTTAATGCGGTTTATTACATTACAGATGTGAAGCTGAACCCATTGCAGGTAGTTCTCCGCAATATTATTGATGTTTCTACGATGGCGAGTACGGAGATTAATGTTCCTACGCTGACGATACAGATGGCGGCGGTTGTAGTAGTTATATTTCCGGTTTTAATTGTGTATTTTCTGCTTCAAAAGCATATTGAAAAAGGTATGCTGTCCGGAGCGGTAAAAGGATGAGTGTGTGCAGGAGGGAAAATTGAATGAAAAAACAGATGAAATATGGATTGGCTGCGGTTTTACTGGGACTGGCGGGGATGACGCTGCTGTCCGGATGCCAAAAAAAGGAAACAAAAGAGATTGGACAGGAAAACGCGGATAAGGTAAAATTAGAAGTATTGGTTGAAGGAGCTGGAATGCCGGCGTCATCGGATGAAGATCCTATCCTGGATGCTTTGAATGAACGGCTGAACATGGATATGAATTTTTCCGTTGTTCAAAATGAATACAGCAACCAGTTGAATGTCCGTGTGGCGGGAGGAAACCCTCCGGATCTGTTTTCACTGAATTACGAGCAGATGCATACCTACGCGGAGCAGGATCTTCTGCTGGACTGGACTCCTTATCTGGATCAGATGCCCCATGTGCAGGAAGTTCTGAAGCAGGAGGACTGGGTGAAGGGAATGGTGAACGGAAAAATCGTTGCCCTGAGCAAGAGGCCGTTTATCAAGCTGCATTCTCTCTGGGTCAGGAAGGACTGGCTGGATGCGCTGGGGCTGGAAGTGCCAAAGACGCTTGAGGATCTGGTGAATGTATCGGTTGCATTTACCAAACAGGATCCTGATGGAAACGGGGTAGATGACACGTATGGCTTCACCGCGCCCGGCATGACGGCGGCCGGTTCTCAGGGTCTGTTTGGTTTATCTCCTGTCTTTGGGGCGTTTGGAACGACTCAGGAGGGCCAGTTTTATGTGAAAGGCGGAAAAGCGGTTTATTCCACGGAAGACCCTGCATTCCGTGATGCGATTGAATTTATCCGATCCTTCATTGCAACGGGGTCCGTTGATCCGGAGCTGGTGGTGAATAAGAACTTTTCAGAGCGGGATAAGGCATTTCGCGGGGAGGCAGGCATCATCTATATTGCGTGGACGGATATGGTAAAGGGCAACCTTCAGGAACAGATGAAAGCAGTGAATCCGGATGCGGAATGGATCCAGATTGAACCGCCGGCAGGCCCGGGAGGTTCCTATGACGGCTTTATCGATCTGGGCGACACTCCGAACCGGTATGCGATGCCGAAGGATATAGCGCCGGAAAAAAGGGATCAGGTGTTAAAACTGATGGATTATATTGCAAGCGGCGAGGGACTTGATCTCGTATGCTACGGTGTGGAGGGCGTCCATTATAAGAAGGAGGGAGATCAGATTACCGCTCTGCCGGCAATGTCTGATATCACATGGTCCTATAATTACCAGCTGGTTGGAAGAGATGATGTTCCTTATTACGGAGTAAAATATCCGACGCTCACGGAGTACCGGGATTTTGCTTACGGTTTGGACCGCATCAATGTGTATACAAATTTGATTCAGATTCCGGATAAGTTCAACATTGTTGATCTAAGAAGCTACGAGCAGCAGGAACTGGTGAATTTTATCTATGGTAAGAGGGACATGGATGAGTTCGATGATTTCCTGAAAACATTAGAGGACACGTATCATTTGAGCACCTATAAAGCGGCTGCGGAATCTACATTGAAAGAATGTGGATACATTAAATAGGAGAGATTATGTATAAGGTTGTACTGATCGATGATAATGAGATTTTTTTGGAATCCCTGAAAAAAAACGGCCCCTGGAATGAAACTGACTGTTGTCTGGAAGGGGTGGCGTATGATGGGATCAGCGGAAAAAAGATGATAGAGGAGCTCAGACCGGATATTATTATCACCGATATCAGTATGCCCGAAATGGATGGATTAACCATGGTGGAAGCCATCCGCAAGGAGTGTCCAGGCAGTAAAATTTTGATTATCACAGGTTATGATAAGTTTGAATATGCACAGAAGGCGCTCCAGTTAAAAGTAAATCAAATACTGCTGAAACCAGTTTCCTTACATGATCTGCAGTGCGCCCTGTCAGCAATCGGGGAAGAGTTTAAGAAAGAAGAAGAGCGGAACAACAATTTTATCAGCTTACAGAAAAAGCTGGATTTAAATAAGAGAAACTATGAGCAGGAACAGAGAAAACGCATGTTTCAATTATTATTAACTCTTCCCTGCTGCGATCAGGCGTGGATTGATAAACAGACGGAGAAGCACGAATGCTATGACGGCGGGTATACGATTTTTGTTATGCCCGCCGATCAAAAGTCTATCATTGAAAAAGATTCCGCAGTGATCGAAAGCGAGATGGAAAAATACAGAGATATCGCGCCGCTGATCCAGATCGTTTCCTTTGTAAACAGCAGTTACTTTATAACACTGGTTTTGTATAAAAAATACATGAGGAAAGATAAAATCTCATATGCGGAAGAAAAGATGAGAAATATTTTGCGTGATTTTGGGGATCAGAAAGAATACCTTCTCTCGGTAACCTGCGCGGACAATCATTTTTACAGGATGCAGGACCGATATGAAAAGCTGATATTACAGTTAGAGGAACGCATGTATTTTTTATATGAGACAGTTGCCGGAGATCAGTTAAAGTTCAGTGAGAGCCACATCATGACGTATTTTGAGACGGTAATTACGAATGTAAAGACCAGTAAATATGAAGATGGGGTTCTGGCGCTCGATAAACTGGTGGAAGAGATATCACAGTTCTATACGCCTGATCTTGTTCTGATACGGACGGCGCTCAATGGTTTTTCTGTTTTGCTGGTGAGGGCCTTTGACGGTATGGAATATGGGGAGACGGGCGCCCACGGACTGATGAACGGGTTCAACACCGTCATGAACATTAAACAGGCGAAGGAACAGCTACATGCGATATACTGGGAATGTTTAAAACAGCGATCAGGGGAGGATAAAAAGTATTCTGCTCTGGTTTTGGCCGTTCTGCAGTATGTCAGAGGCAACGTTTACGGCGATATTTCGCTTGAAAGGACTGCGCGGTACTTTAATGTATCTTCCGGATATTTAAGTGGTCTGGTAAAGAAAGAAACCGGAATCAATTATAATCAGATCGTGCTGCAGGAAAAAATTAATGCGGCAAAGGAACTGTTAAAGCATCCGGAGTATTCAATCGAGGAGATCGGAGAGAAAATAGGATATACGAATTACATCAGCTTTTACAAGGCATTTAAAAAAGCAACGGGAATGTCGCCCAGAGAATGCAGGTGAAGGTGAGCCTATGAGAGAAAAGATTAAGAATTACCTAAAAGAACGGTACTCCGATATTGGTATTAAAAAAGAGATTATCATGATAAACTCTGCCATCGTGTCGGCGGCGGTTCTGCTGACGTTTCTGTTCTGTTTTTTCTTAAACCTGGAAAAATCCACGCAGAATATCGAGAAAATTGCCCGTCAGCTGACGGAGGAGCAGTACCATACCGTGAACAGCAACATTCCGCATCTGGAAGGACAGATATTTGCACTGATGCAGAATAAAAGGCTTCAGCAGCTGCTGGCGGAGGCAGGGACGGAACCGCTGGATGTGTTTTCGAGAGACGGAATAAGAACCGAGTTGGAACAGATGTGCCATTTCTACCATTTTATCGACTTTGTTGTGGTAAAAGATTTACAGGGGATATGGTACGGCTCTGGCGGCTCCTCCGGGCTTGATTTTATCAGACAGTGGGACAGTGAAAACGGGGAGAGGCTGAAGGCTCAGACGGGGAAGTGTATCTGGGAGATAGAAGATGGGGAAATCTATGTGGAACGGGAGATCTTTAACGTTACTACCATGGAAAGACTCGGGACCATTGTATTAAATATCAATCAGAATTATTTCAATGAACTGATAGGTCTGCCCCGCAATTCCATGAATTACTGTTATTTGCTGTCAGACACGGGGAAATGTTATACCTACACAGAATCAGAAGGGGTCCCCCGCTGGAGCGATATCTCGCCTAAGATCCTTTATGAGGAGGGATATCAGGAGAAGTATCTGTTCCATGATGGAACGGTCTATCTGATGCAGGCGCTGATGGGCGGGACGGGCAGCTGGCAGATTGTCAACCTGATACCGGGGAATGTGTTTACCGACGGCTGGAAAACCAGTATTATGATATCCATCCTGATAGGTGGCTGTGCAGTTGCAGTCGCCATTTTGCTGATTTCAAAGTTTTCCAGGAATTTATCTGCAAGGATCGAAGGGGTCATCGGACAGATGGACCGGATTGCAGACGGAGAGTTTCATACGGAATATCAATCGGAACGCAGAGATGAGATTGACAAGATTCGATGCAGGTTAAACATTCTGGGGAAACAGATTGAGCAGCTTCTGGAAAATACGGTGGCGGAAGAAAAGCAGAAAAAAGAGATGGAGGTTCAAATGCTTCAGCTGCGCTACTATGCGGTACAATCCCAGATGAATCCTCACTTTATCTATAATGCACTGGAAACCATCAGCAGTATGGCGCTCTTATATGGAGCGGCCGAGGTCAGCAATGCGGTTTGTGAATGCGCAGCGCTGTTCCGGGCGAATGTAAGGCGGATCCACCAGTTTGTTACGCTGGAGGATGAACTGGAGTATGTGAAGCTGTGTATGAGATTCTATGAGCTGGCATATCCCAACCGGATCGATACCGAGTACAGGATCAGTCCGGAGCTGCAGGAGTGTATGGTGCCCAGCTTTTTACTGCATCCTTTAATAGAAAACATTATTGTGCACGGGGTTTCCAAATCTGTTAAGAGGGTTAAAATATTGGTGAGCTGCAAACAGCGGGGGGATATGATCAAAATAGCGGTCTGTGACAACAGCATCGGTATCAGCCGTGAAAAGCAGCAGCAGCTTCTCGATGCAATGAAGGAGACCGACATATGGCTGAATGAGGATTCGAAGGCGCCTCATACGGAGATTGGACTGCCTAATATTTATTATATACTGAAAAGAAGCTTTGGAGAGAGGGCAGATTTGAAATTATACAGCAGAGAGGAAAGGGGAACGTGTATATTTTTAAGCTTTCCGCGTGAGTGTCAGATACAGAATTGAGTGCGGTGTTTTCCGTACCGAAAAAAGGAAGTGCCGACTTCCGGATCATAGTGAATAATTCCCGAAATCGCGGCTTATAATAGAACAGAGAATAAGAAGGACATCAAGGCAGGATATTATGAGACTATGGGAACGCATCGCAATCCGCGGCAATCGGGAAGTTTATTACTATGACACAAAACAGTCCTTTGAGGCGGAAGAGTTTGCCTCGAGGCTTTATGATTTGATCTGTATGGAACAGGAAAACGGAAAAACGGCGGGGGTTGTGTTTCTGTGTATCGGGACAGACCGTTCCACGGGTGACAGCTTAGGACCGTTAATCGGGTACAAGCTGAAGGAAAAACGGCTGGAGCGGGTGGAAATTCTGGGGACACTGGAACGCCCTGTACACGCCATGAATTTAGAGACCTACCAGGCAATTTTAAAATTTCAGTACCCGGATCACGTGGTGGTGGCAGTGGATGCCTCCGTGGGGAACATGGAGCATATCGGGTATGTGACGCTTGGAAAAGGCTCGCTGAAGCCGGGACTTGGAGTCAGCAAGGAACTGAAGGCGGTAGGCGACATTTTTATCACGGGTATTGTCGGAAGCTGCGGCAGCTTCGATCCCTTAATGCTCCAGAGCATCCGGCTGTCTGTCGTCATGCGGATGGCGGACTGCATCAGCAGAAGCATTTATCTTGTCGAAAAGTTATGGGAAAATGCTTCCCTTCTTTGACAGGTTTTGCGCTCATCCTGTGCTATGATTCATTGGATTAATATGAATAGCGGGGTGAGCCTATGGGAGAATTGTACAATCCGTTCCCGAAGCTGCCGAAGAATATACGGCAGATCGGGGAGCGTGACGCAATCGTAAAATTGTATGTGGAAGATTACGTGAATACGTATTTGAGACGTCTGTATCCGGCGGGTGGACAGGACCTACGGGTCGGCCTACTGCTCGGAAGCGTGGAGATGAACGATGGGACGCCGTATATCTTTATTGACGGCGCCATGGAAATGGAAGATGTAACGGAACAGGGTCAGAAAGTGGTCTTTTCAGAACTCGCGTGGAAAAAGGCGTATCAGAGCGTGGAGCAGCTGTTTCCGAAACGGTCCGTTCTGGGCTGGTTTCTGTGTGGAGCGCCGGGAAATGATTTAAGTCCGCTTAATTACTGGAAGCAGCATGTTCAGTATTTTCAGGGACCTAATAAGCTGATGTATTTAAGCAGCGGAGTGGAAGGAGACGAATCAGTTTACATAACGTCGGAAGACGGATTCTACAAGCTCTGCGGCTACAGCATTTATTATGAAAGAAATCAGATGATGCAGGATTATATGGTTCTCCGGAAGGATGTGAGGAGAATTGAGTCCGGATCGGATGAGAAGGTTATTCAGGAATTCAGAAAGCGGATGGATGAGCACAAGGACGAGGTGACGGACAGGCACCAGACTCTTGGGCTTTTACGTGGTATGTGCATGGCCATGTCTATCGTGATCCTGGCAGGCGGAATCGTAATGTTTAATAATTACGAGCGGATGCAGGAGATGGAGAGCGTGATCGCATCCGCTATTCCGGAACGGGTGGAGTCGGCGCTGATGGGAAAGGATAACGCGGCGGTGAAGGATAAACCGGAATCCCATGTGGTCGTGGAAGAGGCGGATGGCGGAGTCTATCCGACGACGGCGGCGGTGACAAAGGAAACCATGTCAGAAACCCAGCCGGGCAGTCAAAACGGCGGAGAAGGTCAAAATGGCGGAGACGGCCAGGCGGCTGGAAGCGGCCAGAAGAGTGAAAATACTCAGGATGGCGGAGACGTCCAGAGCAGCGGGAACGGCCAGAATAGCGGAGGCAGTCAGAACGGCGAAAGCAGTCAGAACAGCGGAAACGGCCAGGATGGCGGAAACAGTCAGGAGTCTGCCCAGACGCAGGGAGGAAATAAGGGGGCGTCTAAAGAAGAGGGGGCCGGAAGCCAGAGTTCATCCGGCGGTGCCTCCCAGGCTGCGGCCGGTGGTACCCAGAGAGTTCATGTGGTTCAGGATGGAGAAACACTGTATGGGATCTGTATATCGGAATATCATGATGTAAATAAATTAAAGGAAATCTGTGAGTTAAACGGGCTGGAGGATGAAAATAAAATAGTATCCGGCCAGAAGCTTCTGCTTCCCTAAAGGCCGCAAACTCGCGGAAAGAAAAAAATAATGCGTTTCTCCCGGAAATGATGTATACTACAATCAAACCAGTTACGGCATTTTAGGAGAAAACATAATGAGTGATTTAGACTCTATGAACAGAGAAATTAAAAAAAGGCAGCTGAGACGGCAGATTGTTCCGCCCCCAGCCCCTCAGGAAGAAGACAGTGAGGAAATCGTACGGAAAGCCCGAAAGCGCGTCAGAAGGAAACGGCTTAAGATTATTCTGGTTATTGGAGTGATCTTAATCGCCGCAGGAATTGGCCTGTTCCAGTATTTCCGGCTCTACCAGTATACGAGTTATGACGTCGTGTGGGAAAAAGAGTTAAAGGAAGGCAGCTTTGTGGGTTATATGGATTTTGGCGGCAACGTCTTAAAATACAGCAAGGATGGAGCCTCCTACATTGATAACCAGGGAAAAGAGATCTGGGTCCAGAGCTTTGAGATGAAGTCGCCCACTGCGTGTGTCAACGGAAATTATGCGGCGGTGGCGGATCAGCAGGGCAACAGCATCTACATATTTGATAAGTCGGGGCCTACGGGGACGGCGACTACGCTGCTTCCCATCATTAAGGCCACGGTCTCCGCTCACGGTGTAGTCGCGGCGATCCTGGAGGACTCAACCTCAAACTACATCTATTTTTATAAGAATGACGGAAGCGTTCTGGATGTAAAGATCAAGGCGCTGCTAAACGGAGAGACCGGCTACCCCGTGGATATCAGCCTTTCCCCGGATGGAACCCAGCTGATAGGAGCGTATGCCTATTTAAAGAACGGTGCGCTGAACGGCCGTGTCGCGTTCCACAATTTTGCGGAAATCGGAAAAAGCGTGCCGGATCGAGTGGTAGGCGGATTTGACGAGCCTTACGAGTCTTCTCTGGTGGCGCGGGTCTATTTCCTCGATGACACTTATTCCTGTGCATTTGCAGATAACAGCGTATCCTTTTATTCGACAAAGAACGCGCTGTCGCCGGAGCTGCTTAAGCAGGTTGTGGTGGAGGAGGAGATCAGGGCGGTCTTCTATTCGAATAAGTACGTAGGGATTATTGTAAATAATGCGGAAGGCGAGAATCCGGACCGGATGGACGTCTACAGTCCTGACGGAAACCTCGTATTTTCGGAGGCGTTTCGTTATCAGTACACCCAGGCCGATATTGACGGAGAGCATGTAATTTTGTATAATGAAGACTCGTGCAGGGTTTATAATATGTCCGGACGACTGAAGTTTGAAGGAACATTTGATTTTCCCGTATCCAAGATCCGGAACGGCAGATTTCCCAATACGCTGCTGGTAACCGGACCTCAGAACATGAAAGAGATAAGATTAAAATAGACCAGGAGGAATAATACCAATGAGTAAGATCGAAACCATGTCAGTCAATGCAATTCGCGTTCTTTCCGCCGACGCCATACAGAAAGCGAAATCCGGTCATCCCGGCCTTCCTCTGGGCTGTGCTTCGGCTGCCTATGAGTTATGGGCAAATCACATGAACCACAACCCGGCAGACCCGAACTGGGCCAACAGAGACCGCTTTATCTTATCCGGCGGCCACGGTTCCATGCTGCTGTATTCCCTGCTTCATTTATTTGGTTACGGAGACTTATCCAAAGAAGATATCATGAATTTCAGACAGCTGGGTTCCTTGACACCGGGCCATCCGGAGTATGGCCACACAGTTGGAATTGAAGCCACCACAGGACCGCTGGGCGCCGGTATGGCGATGGCTGTCGGTATGGCAGCTGCGGAGACTCATCTGGCGGAGGTCTTTAATAAAGAGGATTACCCGGTTGTAGACCACTATACGTACGTGTTGGGCGGAGACGGCTGTATGATGGAGGGAATTTCCTCCGAGGCGTTCTCACTGGCAGGAACGCTGGGACTCTCCAAGCTGATCGTCCTTTATGACTCCAATCAAATTTCCATCGAAGGAAGCACCGATATCGCATTTACGGAAAATGTTCAGAAGCGTATGGAAGCGTTTGGTTTCCAGACGATTACCGTGGAAGATGGCAACGATCTGGAAGCAATCGGACGAGCCATCGAGGAAGCCAAAGAAGATACAGAGCATCCGTCCTTTATCACCATTAAGACACAGATCGGTTTCGGCTGTCCGGCCAAGCAGGGCAAGGCCAGTGCTCACGGCGAGCCTCTGGGCGAAGAAAACGTACTGGCAATGAAAGAGAACCTGGGCTGGCCATCCATGGAGCCGTTCTACGTTCCGGATGAAGTCTATGAGCACTATGCCCGCATTGCAGAGGAAAAGGCGGAGACGGAAGCCGCATGGAATGTCATGTTTGCAGCCTACTGCGAGGAATATCCGGAGATGGAAGAGCTGTGGAACGCCTATCACGATGAGAATGCAGGAGAAAAAGCCATCGAAGCGTGTGCAGGCTTCTGGAGCAAACCGGAAAAGGCCGATGCCACAAGAAATATATCAGGAAAGATTTTAAATAAAATTAAGACATATATGCCGAATCTGATCGGAGGTTCTGCTGACCTGGCTCCGTCCAACAAGACGAACATGTCGGATCTGGGGGATTTCTCCAGAGATAACCGCGGCGGCCGCAACCTGCATTTTGGTGTCCGTGAGCTGGCGATGACGGCGATCGGCAACGGAATGATGCTTCACGGCGGACTGCGCGTGTTTATTGCCACATTCTTCGTATTCAGCGATTATACAAAGCCGATGGCGCGTCTTTCCTCACTGATGGGAGTACCGTTGACGTATGTGTTTACACATGACAGCATCGGCGTCGGTGAAGACGGACCGACCCACGAACCGATTGAGCAGATGGCCATGCTTCGCGCCATGCCGAATTTCCATGTGTTCCGTCCCTGTGATGAGACTGAGACCGAGTGCGCATGGTATTCTGCACTGACCTCCAAAAAGACACCTACGGCACTGGTTCTGACGAGACAGAACTTAACGCCGATGGAAGGCAGCAGCAAAGAGGCGTTAAAGGGCGGTTACGTAATTGACGACTGTGAAGGCACGCCGGATCTGATTCTCATTGCCAGCGGTTCCGAGGTAGAACTGGCTGTCAATGCGAAGAAGCTTCTTTCTGACAGAAAGGTCCGCGTCGTTTCCATGCCGTGTATGGATTTATTCGAGGAACAGTCCGCAGAATATAAAGAATCCGTACTTCCGAAGTCTGTTCGGAAGCGTGTGGCAGTGGAAGCCTTAAGTGACTTTGGATGGGGCAGATACGTAGGACTGGACGGCGCCTGCGTGACCATGACCGGATTCGGAGCAAGCGGTCCGGCAAACCAGCTGTTTGAGCATTTTGGCTTTACAGCCGATCATGTGGCTGAGGTTGCAAGATCCTTATAGACAGTAAAATGTGATGCGGCGCAGGAGGAAAACCGAATGCGCCGCCGGATAATACAAAAGGGAAAAGGAGTATCGTTCAAAATGGGAAAGAAATGTATTGGCATTGATGTAGGCGGAACCAGTGTAAAGATCGGGTTATTCGAAACGACAGGTGACCTTCTGTTAAAGTGGGAAGTTCCAACGAGAAAAGAAGAGGGCGGAAAGTATATCATCGGTGATGTGGCGGCCTCTATCTTAAAGACTCTGGAGGAGAAGCAGATCCCGATGGAAGAGGTGGTCGGTGCCGGACTGGGAGTTCCCGGACCGGTTATGCCGGACGGCTCTGTGGAAGTATGCGTAAACTTAGGCTGGCGTAATGTAAATCCCGGAAAAGAGTTAAGCGGGCTCCTCGGCGGAATGCCGGTAAAGAGCGGCAATGATGCCAATGTGGCTGCTCTTGGCGAGATGTGGCAGGGCGGCGGTAAGGGTTTTGATGATATCGTCATGGTCACCTTGGGAACCGGTGTTGGCGGCGGTGTTATCATCGGACAGAAGATCGTTGCCGGAAAGCATGGGCTGGCCGGAGAGATCGGCCACATTCATATCCGCGACGAGGAGACGGAGCACTGCAACTGCGGAGGCGTAGGCTGTGTGGAGCAGATTTCCAGCGCTACGGGCATTGCGCGGGAGGCCAGAAGAAAGATGGCGGCATCGGATGCGCCGTCTGCAATGAGGAAATTTGGCGACCGCATTACCGCGAAGAACGTGCTGGATGCCGCGAAGGCCGGCGATGCACTGGCGCTTGAGACGATGGAGGTGGTAGGCCATTATCTGGGGCTTGCACTGGCACAGATCTCCATGGTAGTGGATCCGGAAGTGTTTGTAATCGGAGGCGGCGTGTCAAGGGCGGGACAGTTCCTGATTGATACCATCTATAAGCATTACGATCAGTATACCCCTATTTCCAAAAATAAGAGCGGAATCGTGCTGGCTACGCTGGGCAATGACGCCGGTATCTATGGGGCAGCCAGACAGATCCTGGATTAATTTGCTAATTTTCCGTTAATATGCCCGTAAAGACTTGTAATCAGGAATAAATGTGGTAAACTCAAACTATAGATATTACATAACGAAAGGGGTATTCTTATGAAATTTTATGTTTGCAGCCACTGCGGAAATATTATCGCATATGTAAAAAACAGCGGTGTTCCTGTCGTCTGCTGTGGGGAAGCCATGAAGGAACTGGTTCCTAATACCACGGATGCCGCGGTTGAAAAACATGTCCCCGTGATACATACAGATGGTCAGAAGGTAACTGTAACGGTAGGTTCCACCAGCCATCCGATGCTTGAAGAGCATTATATCGAATGGATTGCGCTGGCGACAAAGCAGGGCAATCAGAGGAAAGAACTGAAACCGGACCAGGAGCCTCAGGCAGAGTTCATGATCAGTGAGGATGATGAGGTCTTAGAGGTATATGCGTACTGTAATCTGCATGGATTATGGAAGGCATGAGCAGTTAAAATGTAGAAACAGTGCTTGAAGCAGATCGCCTCAGGCGCTGTTTTTTTGCATCCGGCCATGTTGTAATCTCAAAAATTTATAGATAATTTGTGGGCAAACCCGTTTGATTGTTAACAAACAGGAAGAATAAGTGGGAAAAATTTACAATAGTATGGACATAACCTGTATTTGTAAGTAAAATAACAGGTATAAAAAGTGGAAAAAGACTTACAAAGTGGATAACTCCGGTCTGGAGTGAAGGAAACGTGGAAAAAGGAGGGACGTCATGAAGTTTGGATTCAATCCCGAAAAACGAGTCATTACAGAGAAGTCTCCGCCTGTATTTGCGTGTGAATCCCTGATTTTTTTTACTGCCTCCGGCAGCGGTATTCTTCATGTAAACGGAGTAAAGCTGAAACTTAAAAAAGGGAGCTTTGGCTGGCTTCACACGTACCATATCTATCAGTTCGAACCGGACTGGGGGGAGGTTCTGGAGCTGTTCTGCTGTCCATTTGATTATGCGTCAGCCTCTTATATCGCCTATCGGAACAGTTTGAAAATTACGATGACTGTCCTGACAGAGAGTTCCCCTGTGGTGATGCTGCGCGGGGAAAATGAGGAATATGTCAGATCACTGATGGAAGAATTGATCGAGGAGGGATCCGGGAGCGAAGCAGCAGATATCGTACATGGATACTCGCTGTTTCTGGAGATCGTCACGCTGTTTCTCCGGTATTCAGCGAGGGAGTATGAGCGGCAGGAAGGGCAGGAAAACAGGTTTGAGCGAAGTCTGGCCTGGAAGCTGCTTCAGCATATTTTTACCTACAGCAATGAGAATCTGACGAGGGAAAAGCTTGCGTCTGCCTATGGTGTCACGGACCGGGTGGTCAGCTGCCAGTTAAATCTTGTGGCAGGACAGAGCTTTGCAAGCCTGTTAAACCGTGCGAGGGTGGACCGGGCCTGTGATATGATGCATTTTGGAGGCCTGACAATGCAGTATATCGCGCGCTATGTGGGATACCATTCAGAGACTTCTTTTTACAGATCCTTTAAACAGGTGATGGGGATGACGCCTCAGGAGTACCAGAAGGCCGTCCTTCCGGAAGGCGGTAACGAGGCGGCTCATATTGACGTGCGGGCGCTGCTGATCCTTAACCATCTGTTTGGCCATTACCGGGAACCTCTGACCACGCAGGACACGGCAAAAGCTTTATACATGGAGAAGAATTCTGTAAATCCCCTTTTGAAGGAAAACTTTGGTCTGGATCACAGCGGGATTCTCACAGAGCTTCGAATGACGTATTCGGAGTCGCTGCTGGAAAACAGCCGGATGCCAGTGATTGATGTTGCATTTGCGTGCGGGTATAACAGTTCTCATACGTTTATCAGAATCTTTTCCGAGCGACACGGAATGACGCCCGGAGAGTACCGGCGTTTTTCCGTACATGGCGGTTATGAAAGCAGATAAGGGGACAGGAGGGAAGAAATATGGAATGTTCACTGGAGACGAGAGAAGACTCCGGGTTTCGCGGAAAACAGTATTTTTCACCGGAATTACTGCCGGAAAGGCTGAAGGCGCGCTCCTTTCGCTTCAAAGGGGAGGGGGCCTTTGAAAACAGGGAGGATGTGACCGTGCTGTCCATACGGAAGGGAAGAGGGCGCATGTACTTAAACAACCGGATTTATCCGCTGGAGCCAGGCATGGTATTTATTCTTTATCCGTTTCATATCTGGAAGATGCAGGCGGAGGAAGGCGGTGAGCTGGAAGGGGAAGAATGCGTGATGAATATGGGGGCGATGCTGTTTTTGTTTGCCATACCTCCGTACCACCGTCCGGTGCCGGTTTTTGAAGAAAACCCTTCTGTTTACCGGCTGGACCAGGAATATGGAAGCCGCGTGGAGCGGCTGTGGGACCGGCTTTTGAAGGAAAATGAATCGACGGACTGCTACGGCGGAAAAATGCAGTTTTCGCTTATGATGCGGATTATGGTTCTCTGCCGGAAACATGGAAAAGTAATAGACTGTTCCAGCTTTTAACCGGATTTGTCAAAAAATAAACGAAAAAAATGGCTGTATTGACACTCCTCTAAAATTATTTTATACTGAGGCAAAATTCTGACAGGGTCAGATAAGTTTAGAGGAGGTATATCAGTATGACAAAATGTATGATCGGGGCGTTAAAGGGGAAAGCCGCTGTAATCACTGGCGGAGGTTCCGGAATCGGAAAAGCTATGGTGGAGCGGTATCTGGCGGAGGGCGCCTCCGTGGTGGCTGCGGATATCAACGAAGAGAGCCTGAAAGTACTTCAGGAAGAACTGGAGCCGGAGTATGGAGATAAGCTTAAGATTCGCAGGGTGAATGTGTCGAGTAAAGAGGAAGTAGAAGCTATGATTGACTATACCATCGAGGCCTTTGGCAAAGTGGATGTGGTCATCAACAATGCCGGTATTATGGATAATCTTCTTCCGATAGCCGAGATGCCGGACGACATGTGGGAGAGAATCATGAACATTAACTTAAACAGTGTTATGTACGCATGCCGGAAAGCGGTTCAGTATTTCCTGAAAGAAAACCGCGAGGGCACCATCATCAATACGGCATCCTTAAGCGGACTCTGTGCCGGCCGCGGCGGTCTGGCCTACACGACCTCGAAATTTGCCGTAGTAGGTCTGACAAAGAATGTGGCGTTCATGTATTCTGATGCGGGAATCCGCTGCAACGCCCTGTGTCCCGGCGCGATCGAGAGCAACATCGGAAGCGGAATGCGGGAACCCAGCAAGCTGGGATTTACGAAGGCGGTAACGGGCAATGCCGGCCGTCACCGCAACGGATCCGCAGATGAAGTTGCCACCGCGGCGGTGTTCCTGGCTTCTGACGCTGCTTCCTTCATCAACGGTGAGACGCTGACGATAGACGGGGGGTGGAGTGCCTATTAAAAACGCGAGATAAACCTGCATTCCGTTCGTTTTAACGAACCGTTGAACTGTGCTGACAATCCGGCAGCGATTACCTTCCCCCATACCGGCTTGTCAGCTGTCTGCAGGATGCTGACTGCGAAACTGTCTGGGCGTGCAGCCATAATGGCGCATAAACAGCTCGGAATAGTAGCTTAAGTGGTTAAATCCACATTCTGTTGCGATCTCTGTAATGCTTTTATCCGTCTTTTTAAGGAGATGGGAACTTACCTCCAGCCGGTAGGAATTTAAAAAATCAATCGGTGACTGGCATAAGTATTTTTTGAATATCTGACAGCATTTGCTCCGGCACACTCCGCCGGAGGCGGCTATGGCTGAGATCGTCAGCTTTTCCGTGTAATGCTGGTAAATAAAGGAAACCATATCTTTCTGAACTTTCGTATCCATGTCTTCACTGCCCGGAGCGGCAGTTTTACCGGCCTTGAACTGCCGGGCCAGATGTCTCCATATGAGATAGAATAATCCGATGATCTCCAGTTCATATCCATACTCACCGTGTTCTTTCAGTTGTGTCATTTCCATCAGGCAGTCCAGAATAAATCCGTGATCGGGGCGGCCGGAATCCAGATATACAAATTCAGTCTCGCGGTCTTCCAGAAGCGGCAGCAGATACTTCTGATAAATCAGCCTGTTTGATGAAAACAGTGCAGGATGAACAAGAATGCAGAGAAAGGAACAATCGTTCTGGTTAATGGAGGAACCGTAATGCATCTGCCTCGTGTTGACCATGATCCCGTCGTGTTCTTTCAGAACCAGATTTTTCCCATTAATATAATAATTCATCTCACCATGTACAATTCTGATAAATTCCAGGTCATCGTGCCAGTGGCACAGTGCTTTTCTGTCCGGATACCGGGACAATTCGCCTGTCTGTATGTAGAGCGGTATGCCTGTCTCGTCGTAACGGACGATCTCGGAAGCGTCCTGCATGATATCAACGTTTATTTTTTCCTCGTTATTCAGCATATTTTTGACCCTTTCATTTGGTGAAGGCGGCGGAGGTTCTGATTTCAGGGCATTGGCGGTCGGGATTCATTTTATAAAACCACGAAATAAAATACGATTGTTATAATATAAAACGATTATACAGATATTGGAGCCGCACTTCAAGTAATATAATTATAAAATGTGATTTAACAGCGATAACTTAACTATTACTTTTAAGGAGTTCCAATGAGAGAAAATGATAAACACTTTTATAAGAATTTATTTGTACTGGTTCTTCCGATTGCATTCCAGAATCTGATGTCGGCCCTGGTCAGCGCTTCTGATGCCATGATGCTCGGTATGGTGAACCAGGATTCCTTATCGGCGGTATCGCTGGCGGCACAGGTGCAGTTTGTACTGAGCCTGTTCTGGGCAGCTTTGACCATCGGGACGACCATTCTGGCGGCGCAGTACTGGGGAAAGAACGACAGGCTGTCTGTGGAAAAGATTCTTGCGATTGTCCTGAAGTATTCTTTTGTGATATCGCTTCTGTTTTTCGCGGCGGCGGCGCTCTGTCCGCGTGTGCTGATGCATATCTTTACGAATGATGAGACGCTGATCGCGCTGGGGGCCGAATATTTGAGGATTGTCAGCTGGTCTTATCTGCTGGCGGGAATCTCGCAGATCTATCTGTGTATCATGAGAAACAGCGGCAGAACTCTTAAGAGTACGGTGTTTGGCTCTGTTTCCATGGTTTTAAATATTTTTTTGAATGGAATTTTGATCTTCGGGCTGTTGGGATTTCCAAAGCTGGGGATCAGCGGGGCGGCCGTGGCAACCGTGACGGCCAGAGCGGCAGAGCTGATTCTGGCAATGTGGGAAAACCGCAGAGACGATGTGGTCCGGATTCGCTGGAGCCTTCTGAAAGAATCACACGCCGTACTGAGGAAAGATTTTGTGAAATACACGACACCTGTTATGGCGAATGAACTGGTATGGGGCTGCGGTTTTACGATGTTTACCGTTATTATGGGCCATCTGGGGAGCGATGCCGTGGCGGCCAACTCCATAGCCGGAATTGTAAAAAACCTGATATCCTGCTTATGCATCGGTATTGGTTCCGGAAGCGGTATTATCGTGGGAAATGAACTGGGGAGCGGAAATCTCGTTCGCGCCAGAGAGTACGGAGGGCGGCTCTGCCGCCTGTCCCTGGTGATGGGAGCTGTGTCAGGTGTTATTTTGCTGGCGTTCAGTCCCTGGATCATGCGGTATGCCGCTAACTTAAGCCCACAGGCGCAGGCGTATCTGCAGGGGATGCTGTTTATGTGTGCGTATTATCTGATTGCGAAGTCGGCTAATATGACGGTTGTGGCGGGGATCTTCTGCGCAGGCGGTGATACGAAGTTTGGTTTTTTGTGTGATACGGTCACCATGTGGATCATTATCGTGCCAGTCGGATTGCTGGCTGCGTTTGTCTTTAAGCTCCCGGTGCTGGCGGTCTATTTTCTGCTGAATCTGGATGAATTTGTGAAGCTTCCGGCGGTTTACCGTCATTATAAAAAATATCAGTGGGTCAGAAATCTGACCAGGGAGGAAACGGTTCTCAGCGGGTATGCAGAGACAGAAATCCCGCTGCAGAAATGAAAAGGAGATGGAAAAATGCTGGCAGATTACCATACACACACGTATTACAGCGATGATTCTGAGTGTCCCATGGAGGACATGGTCAGGAAGGCTGTGGCCATCGGACTTGATGAGATTGCCTTTACAGAGCACGTGGATTACGGCGTGAAGACGGATTTGAATTGTGACTATAAGGCATATTTTGAAGAGACAGACAGGCTTAAGGAGAGATACCGGGACAGGATCACTATAAAGGCGGGGATAGAATTCGGGGTGCAGAGCCACACCATTCCCATGTTCCGCCGTGATTTTAAACGGTATCCCTTCGAGTTCGTAATCCTGAGCAACCATCAGGTGGGAGACCGGGAATTCTGGAATTATGCGTTCCAGGAGGGAAAGAGCCAGGAAGAGTATCAGACGGCCTACTACGAGGCGATTTACGATGTGATCCGGCAGTATAAGGAGTATTCCGTGCTGGGGCATCTGGACATGATAAAGAGGTATGACCGCTTCGGAGATTATCCGGACGACCGGATCATGGGGATGGTGGACCGGATTCTGAGTCAGGTGATTGCTGACGGAAAAGGCATTGAAGTCAATACATCAAGCTTTAAATACGGCTTAAAGGATCTGATGCCGAGCCGCGCCATATTGAGACGCTACCGGGAGCTGGGAGGGACGATACTGACCATCGGGTCCGATACTCATGAGACGGTGCATCTCGGTGACCATATTGCGGAAGTGAAACAGGTGTTGAAGGAAATGGGGTATCAGACGTTTAACACCTTTTCAAATATGGAGCCGGTTTATCACAGCCTGTAAATAAAATCTGCTCTGAAGAGAAACGGCACTGCAAACAGGAAAGTTCAACACTTTCGTCCGGTTTGCAGTGCCGTTTTAAATTTTGTATTTGCCCAGTCTCCGGATGTTTACAATTTTTGAGGATATGGTATACTATAATCCAATTGATTGTGCATCTGCAGAAGATGGCAGAAACCCTGTGATTTTAATGACACTTTATGCTATAATGAACACGCGGGCCGCAGGTTTGCGTGCCTCTTTGAAAACGACCGGACCGGACAGGGGCTGTGAATTTAAACAAAAAAATCCTCATATAAATGAGGAGACCCCGGTCGACGAGCAACCGGGGCAATTATGAAAAATCTATGTGCAATTTGACGATATAATCAATTCGCATAAATGATTTCCTATGCATTTAGTATAAAAAATACATATGAATAAAATATGAACTTCATGTAAACAGATTATGAAAAATATAAGGAGGCTTCATGGGAGAGAAAATAAGCAGAAAAACAATTGTTATCGGTCACAAGAATCCGGATACAGATTCGATCTGTTCGGCCATCTGTTATGCCAATTTAAAACGGTGCATTACAGGGGAGAATTATCAGCCGGGCCGGGCCGGAGCAGTCAACGAAGAAACACAGTTTGTCTTAAAGCATTTTAATGTGGAAGCCCCGGAATTTGTGGAAAACGTGAAAACACAGGTACGCGATATTGAAATCAGGGAGACGGCAGGCGTGAAAAAGAATCTGTCGCTAAAGAAGGCCTGGAATCTCATGCAGGAGGCGAACGTCGTCACCATTCCGGCTGTCACCGAGGAGGGGCTGCTGGAAGGACTCATCACAGTAGGTGATATCGCCAAATCCTATATGAACGTCTACGACAGCAGTATTCTGTCCAAGGCCAATACACAGTATGCCAATATCGTGGAGACCCTGGAGGGCGCCATGGTCGTGGGGGATGAGACGTCGTATTTCAGCGAGGGAAAGGTCCTCATTGCTGCGGCCAATCCGGATATGATGGAGTATTATATTTCCAGGGGGGACTTGGTCATTCTTGGCAACCGCTATGAATCCCAGCTCTGTGCAATCGAGATGGATGCCGCCTGCATCATTGTGTGCGAGGGAGCGGCTGTCTCCATGACCATAAAGAAGCTGGCACAGGAACACGGATGCACGGTTATGACGACGCCGTATGACACATTTACGGCGGCCCGCCTTGTCAATCAGAGCATGCCTATCAGCTATTTTATGAAGACAGAGGCGCTGATTACATTTGAGATGGATGACTATATCGATGATATCAAGGATGTTATGGCAAGCAAACGTCACCGCGATTTCCCGATTCTCGATAAGAACGGCAGATACCGCGGCATGATTTCACGCCGGAACCTGTTGGGAGCCAAGGGCAAACGGATCATCCTGGTGGACCATAATGAGAGGAGCCAGGCGGTGGAAGGCATGGAGAGCGCCGAGATTCTGGAAATCATCGACCACCACAGGCTGGGAACGGTGGAAACGATTGCGCCGGTATTTTTCCGCAATCAGCCGGTTGGCTGTACTGCGACCATCGTCTATCAGATGTATCAGGAAAATCGTGTGGAGATTGAACCGTGGGTTGCGGGCCTGCTGTGCAGCGCGATTATTTCCGATACGCTGCTGTTCCGGTCGCCGACATGTACCGATGTGGATAAGAGGGCGGCGCTTCATCTGGCTGAAATCGCCGGAGTGGAGGTGGAGACTTATGCGTCCGCCATGTTTGCAGCCGGAAGCAATTTGAAAGGGAAAACCGATGTCGAAATATTCTATCAGGATTTCAAGAAGTTTTCTGTTGGAAAGGTATCCTTCGGTGTCGGCCAGATCAGCTCCTTAAATGCCGGAGAGCTGGAGGAGTTAAAGGGACGTATGCTGCCGTATATGGCGAAGGCCAGGGAAGAACATGGAATGGATATGATGTTCTTCATGCTGACGAACATTCTGACCGAGTCCACAGAGCTTCTCTGTGAAGGCCAGGGCGCAGAGCAGATGATTGCCGGCGCCTTCCGCACTTACTCGGAAGAGGGCATGGGCGTTAAAGATCACGTGGTCAGCCTACCCGGCGTGGTATCCAGGAAGAAACAGCTGATTCCAGGCATCATGCTGGCAGTACAGGCTTAGGCCACAGACGGAAAGGAAGCTGCGGCTGGAAAGGAATTATGATGGCGAGACAATATTTTAAACCGGGTAATATGCTGTATCCGGTTCCTGCGGTTATGGTAAGCTGTGGGCGGGAGGGCGAAACGCCTAATATTATCACGGTTGCGTGGGCAGGGACGGTTTGTTCATCACCGGCCATGCTGTCCATCTCTGTCCGTCCTGAACGGTACTCCCACGCAATCCTGATGGAGACGAAGGAATTTGTGGTGAATCTGGTTACAAAGGATCTGGTGTTCGCCGCGGACTACTGCGGTGTGAAGTCCGGGCGTGATGTGGATAAATATAAAGAGATGAAACTGACTCCGTCGCCTTCAAAGTTTGTAAAGACACCGGGAATCGGGGAGAGTCCCGTAAACCTGGAGTGCCGGGTGACGGAGGTTAAGAAACTGGGCACCCATGATTTATTTCTGGCGGAAGTGGTGGGCGTTTCCGTGAATGAGAACTTTATGGATGAGAATGGGAAGTTCCTTTTAAACAGTACCGGGCTGGTGGCATATTCTCACGGTGAGTACTTTGAACTGGGGAAAAAACTGGGAAGCTTCGGGTATTCGGTGAAGAAGACGGGAAACGGGAAGAAAAGCGGTTCTGCGGAGAAGACGAATATCGGAAATAAACGTGACAATCAGAAACATGCTTCCGTAAAAGGCACGGGAGCAAAACTCGCAGGGGGTAACAGGAGGAAGAGCAAATGATGCAGAAACTGGACAATATCACACTGGTTGGAATGCCGGCATCGGGAAAGAGCACAGTAGGTGTACTTCTTGCAAAACGTCTCGGTTATTCCTTTGTGGACGTGGATATCGTCATACAGGAAAAGGAAGGTCGGCTGTTAAAGGAAATCATAGCCGAAGAAGGATTAAACGGCTTTATGGAAGTGGAAAACCGGGTAAATGCCGGACTTTCCGTACATAAAAGTATCATAGCCCCGGGCGGCAGCGTGATTTATGGGGAGGAAGCCATGGAACATTTAAAGGAGATCAGTACGGTGGTCTATTTAAAGCTCAGTTACGAGGCGGTAGAAGCCAGGCTGGGGAACCTGGTGGACCGGGGAGTCGTGTTAAAGGATGGAATGACGCTTCGGGATCTCTATGAGGAGCGTGTGCCGTACTATGAGAGATACGCGGATATTACTGTGGATGAAACGGGGCTGGACGCGGGACAGACGGTTGATAAGTTAAGGGAAATGTTGACAGATATGTATGGACTCAGAACGTGATATCCGGACCGGCAAAAGGAGAGGGGGAGCACAGGATGAGAATTACCCAGGATGTGGCAAAGACAATTGTTAATGAAATCAGTAATACAATTAATAAGAATGTTAATTTAATGGACGAAACCGGAAGAATTATTGCCAGCACAGCTTCTGACCGGGTTGGAACGTTTCATCGGGGGGCACAGAAAATTGTAGAGGAAAAACTGGATTGTTTAACTATTTATACGGACCAGGAGTATTCCGGCTCCAGAATGGGAATTAATATGCCCATCTATTTTCAGGGTGAAATTGTCGGAGTGATTGGAATTACTGGAGAGTGGGATCAGATCAGCCAGTATGTTCAGTTGATACGGAAGGCAACAGAAATCTTATTGATGGAATCATATTTGAAAAATAGAGAGCTGCATGATGAAGCTTCCAGACGAGAGTACGTTTATAAACTGTTGTTTGAAGAGTTTGACAGGATCCCGGAACAATTTTATCAATATGGTTTTTCTATAGGCATTGATGCGGTTTTAGCCCGGGCATGTCTGACTGTGTCCTTTAAAGATGGGAGCAGGGGAGAGCGGCCAAAACAAATTTATGAATATCTTGATATGGCAGAAAAGAAAGTACATGAATATCAGGCAGAAGCGAAACAGATACTGGTTTACAGAGAACTGACACAGCTCAGTATCTTTATACCGGGAAAAGACAGTGAAGAGGTAAAAAGAACGGCAGAAGATATCAGGAAGAGGATTACTCTGCCGGAAGGAATCGAGATAAAAGCCGGCCTGGATGAGTCGTTGTATTCGGGTGCAGATATAAGAAGCGGATATACAAAGGCATGTAAAAGTTTATTGGTCGCAATGGCTTCTAACGACCGATGGCTGGTCTGCTACAATCAGCTGACTCTGGGACTTTTCGTTGATGAGGTATCGAGGGCCACAAGGGAAGAGTATGTTAAACGTATATTTGCGTTTATATCGGATGAAGAAATTGCAAAGTGGGTAAGCCTTCTGGAAGTATTTTACCGATGTGAAGGTTCGATAACAGAGACTGCCAGCGAACTGTTTATTCACAAAAACACTTTGCAGTATCAACTGAAGAAGCTTGCCTCCATAACGGGGTACGACCCAAGAAGTCTGTCATGTGCGGGACTGTATCAAACTGCTATCAAGTTTTTTTATTCCTTTTAATTGTGCAAATAGTATAGAAAAATAAATAAAATACAAGATATGCTGTCGCTTATAACAAATATGCGGCAGCTTTTTTCGTTTTCGGTAACGATGACAGAAGAATTTATTTTCGCTATACTAAATATATCAAAAAAATGGAGGGGGAGAAGATATGGAGGTTTTTTCCTGTGATACAATGGTTGCCCTGGGAAACAGTACAAAAAGCGGAAATTTAATCTTTGCGAAAAACAGTGACAGACCGCTGACAGAAGCCCAGCCGCTGGTGGTATATCCGGCAGGTGATCATAAGCCGGATGAAATGGTTCAATGTACGTATATTAAGATACCACAGGCTGCTCACACTTACCGGGTACTGGGATCAAAACCATTTTGGATATGGGGATTTGAGCACGGTATGAATGAGCACCACGTGGTGATCGGCAACGAAGCGGTATGGGCGAGAGAGCCGGAAGAAAAAGAAGACGGTCTGCTGGGGATGGACCTTCTCAGATTGGGATTAGAGCGGGGAAGAACTGCATATGAAGCGCTTCATGTTATTACAGGACTCTTGAAACAGTATGGACAGGGGGGAAATGCAGCGCTGGGCATGGAACACAGATACAATAATGCGTTTCTGATTGCAGATGATCATGAGGCATGGATCCTGGATACATGCGGCCGCAGATGGGTGGCGCGCAGGGTTAAGGACGTCGCGGGAATTTCCAATTGCTACAGTACGGAAGAGCAATGGGATGAAGACTCAGGTGATGTGAAAGAATACGCATATGAGAATGGCTGGGTCAGCCGTGATGTTCCGTTTAATTTTGCAAAGGTATATAGTGCGATGGGATTAAAGCATCGGGCGGCCCATCCAAGATATGCGAGACTCAATAAACTGTTGAACCAGCATAAGGGCAGTATTGATTTAAACGTGATCAGAATGATACAGAGAGACCATTTTGAGGGAGAAATTATTGAACCGAGATGGAGCCCGGCCGATGGTCTTCACGTGAGCATCTGTATGCATGCAATCAATGAGAAAGCCAGCAGAACTGCCGCTGCCGCTCATATAGAGCTTGCAAAAGGAGAGACGCCTGTCTGGTGGAATTGTTTTTCTGTACCTTGTATGTCAATTTTTGCACCGTATACCGTAGAGTCAGAGCTTCCTGAAATTATTTCCCATGCGGAGCAGTGTTACACGGAAAATTCTGCATGGTGGCAGTTTGAACGAATGCAGTATGCGATGGAACAGGATTATCCAAAGTACATTGGGCAGTGGAGAACTGTTCAGAAACAGCTGGAAGAAAAATTCTTAGAAGATGTCAGGAAACATGGCGCACCTGCAAATGAGAAAATCAAAGCAAATACGGAGGAAATGCTGAAAGCGGCAGATAACATGTACCGTATGATTACCTGCCATCCCAGCGAATCCGGAGAACCACAGAAGGCGGAGGCAAATGAAGTAGCAAAGAAACGGGCGAAGATTGTATTTTAAAATGAATGGGGGATTTACTTATGATCAGTATGGCGGCATTGGCATGGACCGGAATTATGATTATAGCGGGAGTGGTATTGAGGGCGAAAGTACCTTTTTTACGCAATAATCTGGTACCTGCAAGTGTAATTGGTGGTGTTATAGGCTTTATAGTAATGAATCTGGGATTTATTACGGACTGTACGGTTGGTGAATTTGGGGATATTGCCAACCTGTTGTGGATCTTTACATTTGCCAATATGGGCGTTACTCTGGCGGCGAAAAAGGAGACTGTAAAAACTGCAGATGGCCAGTCATTCAGACAAAAGCTTGCGAACAGCCAGTTTTCCGGTATCTGCGGAATGGGATTTATCTGGGTCATTCCGTATGCGTTTTCAGGTCTTATCGGATTTCTTGTACTGCAGGTGATTGGAAAATACTTTGGTATGCCTGCGATTCACGGTCTGCAGCTTCCCTTTGCATTTGCGCAGGGACCAGGACAGTCGGTTAACTATGGCGGAATGATGGAAGCAAATGGAGTAGCGGATGCTGTGCAGGTAGGTGTCACTTTTGCGGCAATGGGATTTCTGGTTGCATTTCTGATTGGGGTGCCTTATGCAAAAAAAGGAATTAAAAAAGGGCTTGCACCATACAGCGGTAAGATCGGCGAAAGTATGTTAAAGGGGTTATACGAGCCGGATGAACAGGAATTCTACGGGAAACAGACAACACATCCCGGAAATGTGGATACACTTGCTTTCCATGTGGCTTTAGTTGGTATTGCCTGGGTAGGCGGTATGTATATCGGTAAACTTTGGGCGCTGGTACCGGGGTACATAGGAACATTATTTTCCGGATTTTTATATCTGAACAGTATGCTTTGCGGATATGTAATCAGATGGATTATTGGAAAACTGGGGCTGTCAAAGTATCTGGACAGGGGAACACAGATTCATCTGTCAGGATTTTGTATTGACATGATGGTAACAAGTGCATTTATGGCCATATCTCTTGAAGTAGTAGGAAAATGGCTGGTTCCGATTCTGATCCTCGTACTGATTACAACGGTTTTCACCTATATCATTACCCGTTATTTTGGAGAAAGAATGGGAGGAAAATATGGATTCGAGCGTTCTCTCGGTGTATGGGGAGCAATGACGGGAACAAATGCTACAGGACAGGCATTAGTTCGAATGGTAGATCCGGATCGGAAAACTACAGTTTTGGAAGAAATGGGTCCAATGAATGTAATTAATGTACCGGCCTGTTACGTTGTTATGCCCGCGGTTATTGCTTATTCAGCCGGAGAAATTTCGACGACGGCATTGTTTGTGTCTTTAATAGGAGTTGGCGTTGCATTTATGGCAGCAATGCTTGTTACTGGCGTATGGGGCAAGAAGACCTATGACTACAGGAAGGGAGAACTTTATTACTCCCTGGATGATGAAACAGAACAGAAGGCGGCCCAGTAAGCAGAGAGAGGATTATATGGATATGCGGGAGCTCTCCGGTAAAGGCTGATGGTCCGGAGAGCCTCTCTTTCTTTAGGGACAGGAGAAGAAATGTCTGGAAATATAAGGGAATATCTATTTATTATTATCGTTCTTTTTGCTAATATTATAGAAGGAATTACAGGATTTGCCGGAACCATGCTTGCAATGCCTGCATCTATGATGCTGATTGGGGCTGAGGAGGCAAAAGTTATTCTAAACATGGTTGCACTCATGGTAAGCAGTACGATTGCAGTTAAAACTTATAAAAAAATCAACAGAAAAGAGCTGGTAAAAATCACCTCACTCATGATGTTGGGGATGGTCATCGGTCTGTATCTGTTTGCTGTTCTTCCTGTTAAGCTTCTGTCAGTCTGTTATGGTGTTCTCATTATTGCTGTTGCAGTGAACGGCCTGGCATCAAAAAAAAGAATGGAGCTGCCGGCTGGGATATTGATTATAATTGTGTTGGCTGCAGGGATCATTCACGGTCTGTTTCTTTCCGGAGGGGCACTGCTTGTAGTCTATGTTACTGCGGTAATAAAGGAGAAAGGTGTAATCCGCGCTACGCTTGCGCCAGTATGGTTAATGCTGAATACCATAATTTTGCTTCAGGATATCTGGTTCGGAAGAATTACATTTCATACCCTGCGCCTTACCGGAATGTGTATGATTCCTGTTATTCTTGCACTGGTTCTGGGAAATTATCTGCATAATAAGATAAAACAGGAACGGTTTGTGCACTTGACCTATTTGTTATTGATCATTTCGGGGGTCAGCCTGGTTATCTGATAGAATTTATTCTCAAAATAAAATTTGCTATGACAGGAGAGGTGGTAATGAAATTTTTATTTGCTTCAGACTCATTCAAAGGAACGCTGACTTCGGAACAGATTATCGCTCTTCTGACTGAAGCTGCAAAAAAAGTATTTCCAGACTGCGAGACTGTGGGAATTCCTGTGGCCGATGGAGGGGAAGGTACAATCGACGCCGTCATATCCGTGCTCCATGGATCAGTTCACGAGGTAAATGCACACGGTCCATTAATGGAAGAGGTGGTCAGCTATTATGGAGAGTCGGGAGATGGGGCGGCGGTCATTGAGATGGCAGTGTCTTCGGGTCTGCCCATGGTACCAGTAAATAAAAGAGATCCCCGGGTGACGACCTCGTATGGAACCGGTGAACTGATTAAGACTGCCCTTGACCGCGGCTGTCGTGACATCACGATTGCGATCGGCGGCAGCGCCACCAACGACGGAGGTATGGGCGCCATGCGTGCGCTGGGGATACGATTTCTGGATGAGAACGGAGAGGAACTTTCCGGATGCGGAAACGACCTGGCCCGGGTGGCGGACATTGATATCAGAGGACTTCACGGTGCAGTGAAGGATGCGAAATTTACCATCATGTGCGACGTAAACAACCCATTAACGGGTCCTGACGGAGCGACCTATACCTTTGGAATGCAAAAAGGCGGCACTCCGAAGATCTTAGACGAACTGGAACAGGGAATGATTCATTATGCGGCCCTGATCCGGGAGAAAATGGGGATCGATGTGGACCAGATACCAGGCTCCGGCGCGGCCGGGGGGCTGGGAGCGGCATTCAGCGTATTTCTCAAAGCGGAGATGAAGTCGGGAATTGAGACGGTGCTGGATCTGATTCATTTTGATGAACTACTGGAAGGGGTGGATCTGGTCATAACCGGTGAGGGAAGAATCGACTGGCAGTCTGCCTTTGGAAAGGTTCCCAGCGGAATCGGCAATCGCTGCCGCAAGAAGGGAATCCCGGCTATAGCCATTGTCGGCGGCATGGGCGATAAGGCGGAGATGATATTCGATCATGGGATTGACAGCATCATCACTACCATTAACGGGGCCATGGGGCTCGATGAGGCGCTGGAACGGGCGGAAGAGCTGTACGCCGGTGCGGCGGAGCGGGCATTTCGCATGGTAAAGGCGGGAATGAAACTTCATGACAGATCATAATCATAATAGGTAAAATAAAAGGAATTGCGGCCGGAGCCAGGATGTGCTTCGGCCATTTTAGTTACCGGAAAATTTAGCGGGCTGGAATCTTTGTTGTGAAATTCCTGCCTATACAAATAATTTACAAACCATTTACAACAATAAGGTATTTACTCAGTTAATTTCCTGCTAACATAAGTATGAAAAAAACTTTTAAGGAGGAAATGATGAGTGTGAAACTAAAAAGGTTGACAGCTCTTTTACTGAGCGCATGTCTGGCAGCGGGCAATATAACGACTGCGTTTGGCGCGCCTGTACAGCCGGATCCGGATCCAGGGGCGAAGGTACGGACAAGCAGGCTGATATCGACAGAAAAAACCGTATGGAGGTATCTGGACGATAATACGGATCCGGCGGCATTGGATGACATGGAGAAGGAAATGCCGGGTTCCCCCAGCAACGCATCCCCTTCTGACGCATCGCCGTCCAATGCGTCGGGGAAATATGGATTTTATCGTTTTACAGCAGGCAAAAACAGGGCATCGTCGAAGGCCGGCAGACTGGTTTGGACCAGGGCGGATTACGATGATTCCGGCTGGAAAGAGTCGAGAGGAAGCTTTGGGGCGAAGAAAGGTAAGATTGCAGATCTGGGAGACGGCCTGATACCCTATACTCTGTTGACCCAGTATATAGAAGGGCCGGATGTGGCGGAAGATACAGATATTCCGGCCTATTTCTTCCGTACGACAATCGAACTGGAAGATATCGACAGAATCACTGCCTTAAACGGCGAGATCTTCTATGATGACGCGGCCATAATCTACATCAATGGCGAGGAAGTCCACAGGGCGGGTGTCCCGGAGGGTGGTTATACACAGAATCTGGAGTATGGAGGGACAAATGCGGGAACGCCAATTAACGATAAGTTCCAGATCACTGATTTGTCCATGTTAAAAGAGGGGAGCAACACCGTATCGGTAGAACTTCATCAGGGCAGAGCCAACAGCTCGGATATCTATTTTGATTTCTGCTCTCTGGAAATAGGGACGCCTGCCGCGGAATCGGATGAATTGATCACGACAGAGGGCACGGTTTGGAATTACCTGGAGAACAACACCGATCCGGCGGAAGGAAGTGAGGACCGGACTGTATGGACGTATCCGGAGTTTGCGGATGAACAGTGGAAGTCAGGAAAGGGAAGCTTCGGAGCCAAGAAAGGCGCGATTGCGGATCTTGGAGGCGGATATATTCCGGATACGCTGTTAAAGCACTACATTGACGATACAAAAACGGCGGTGCCCGCGTATTTCTTCCGAACAGACATCTATCTCAACGATGTCTCCGATCTGGAAGCGCTGGAGGCGGAAATCGCCTATGATGATGCGGTGATCGTGTACATCAATGGAAAGAATGTCTATGAGGGGCAGGTACCGGAGGGCGGCTATGACAAGAACCTGGCATACGGTTCGGCCAATGGGTTGTCAGCTCCAAGCCATGATACTATTACAATCAATGACGTTTCTATGCTGAGAGACGGGGTAAATACAATTGCGGTAGAGCTTCATCAGGACAGGGCGGGCAGTTCTGACATTTACTTTGATTTCATTTCCCTGAAAGCTGCACAGCCGAAGCCATTTAAGGCGATTTCTCTGGGAGTGTGGAATGATGAGACACAGACGGCGGTTACCTGGTATTCATCAATCGGGGAAGACGGCAAAGTGAGAATCGCAGAGAAGGCGGACATGGACGGGGATTCGTTTCCGGAGCAGGCTTCCGAGTTTGCAGCGGAAAGAGTGGAGGCAAATGATGCCGGATTCTACAGCTTCCAGGCAGTCATGACAGGGCTGGAGCCGGATACCGCTTATGTTTACCAGGTCGGCTCCGGGGAAACCTGGTCCGATATTTATGAATTTACAACCCGGGATTATGAGAATGGATTTAACTTTCTGCTTGCAGGCGATCCGCAGATTGGCGCGGGAAGCACAGATACGGATACAGAAGGGTGGCAGAATACCCTGAAAACGGCCATGAAGGCATTTCCGGAGACCAGCTTCTTAATCAGTGCGGGAGATCAGGTCAACACGGCCAGCAATGAGGCGCAGTATGCGGGATACTTAAGCCCGAAGGAGCTGCTGTCTCTGCCGGCAGCAGTAAATGTAGGAAATCATGACGCGGGAAGCAGCGCCTACAGCCAGCATTTTCAGGTGCCGAATGTCAGCAGTATGGGCATGACCGAGAAGACCGGAAAATTCGGAGGAGACTACTGGTATACATATAACAATGTGCTCTTTATGTCTCTTAACTCCAATAACATGAGTACGGCGGAACACCGGGAGTTTATGAAAGCAGTTCTCGATGAGAATGGGGCTGATGCGGACTGGACGGTGGTAACATTCCATCATTCAATCTACAGCACGGCCAGCCACGAGTCGGACAATGATATTATCCAGAGGCGGGCAGAGCTCTCTCCGGTATTTACGGAACTGGGAATTGATGTGGTGCTGATGGGCCATGACCATGTCTATACCAGAAGTTACATGATGAACGGAACGGATCCGATCATTCCTGAGGATGGAACAGTGCCGGAAAGTGTAACGGACCCGGCGGAAGGAGAAGTGCTTTATGTGACGGCCAACTCTGCCAGCGGCAGTAAGTATTATTCGATCCATAATAAAGATTTCCCTTATGCGGCAGTGATGAATCAGGAGAGCACTCCGAATATCACAAACGTGGAGGTGACGGATAAGTCTTTTGCGATTACTACTTACCGTACTAAGGATATGTCTGTAGTGGATACCTTTGCAATTTATAAGGATGGCTACCAGCCTCCGGAATCTGTTATTAAATCGGTTTCTCTCGGAGTAGGTGCGGACGAGTCAGAGACTATGGTTACCTGGTATTCTGATTCAAAGCTGCCGGGAAAGGTACAGCTTGTAAAGAAGAGTGATCTGGCCGACGGTGTATTTCCGGAGACAGCGGCAGAGTTTGCAGCAGAGAAGGAGAGTGCTAATGAGGAAGGGTTTTTCACGAATCAGGCAGTGATCCGCGGTTTGGAATCCGCTACAGAATATGCTTACCGGGTTGGAGACGGAACTGCCTGGTCAGATGTGTATGACTTAACGGTTCAGGATTATGAGAATGGATTTAATTTCCTGCTTGCAGGCGATCCGCAGATCGGGGCAGGAAGCACGGATACGGATATTAAAGGCTGGCAGAACACCATGGAGACGGCCATGAAGGCATTTCCGGAGACCAGCTTCTTAATCAGTGCGGGAGATCAGGTCAACACGGCAAGCAATGAGACGCAGTATGCCGGATACTTAAGTCCGAAGGAGCTGCTGTCTCTGCCGGCAGCGGTTAACGTGGGAAATCATGATGCGGGAAGCAGCGCCTACAGCCAGCATTTCCAGGTACCGAATGTCAGCAGCCTGGGAATGACAGAGAAGACCGGAAAATTCGGAGGAGACTACTGGTATACGTATAACAATGTGCTCTTTATGTCTCTCAATTCCAACAATATGAGTACGGCGGAGCACAGAGCGTTCATGAAGCAGGTGCTTGACGAAAACGGAGCCGATGCGGACTGGACGGTGGTAACATTCCATCATTCGATCTACAGCACGGCCAGCCACGAGTCGGACAATGATATTATCCAGAGGCGGGAGGAACTCTCTCCTGTATTTACGGAGCTGGGAATCGATGTGGTGCTGATGGGCCATGACCATGTCTATACCAGAAGCTATATGATGAATGGGAATGATCCGGTGGTTCCTGTGGATGGAACAGTGCCGGAGAGTGTGACCGACCCGGCGGAAGGGGAAGTGCTTTATGTGACGGCAAACTCCGCCAGCGGCAGCAAGTATTATTCAATCCATAATAAAGATTTCCCTTATGCGGCGGTGATGAATCAGGAAAGCACTCCAAATATCACAAACGTAGAGGTGACGGACAATTCTTTTGCGATTACAACCTATCGCACGACGGATATGTCGGAAGTAGACCATTTTACAATTTACAGGACAGAAGCTCCGAAGCCGCAGCCTGATGTAACGGGCGATACAGTAGCAGAGATTCTGGAAAGTCTGGATCAGGCTCTGGAACAGGCGGAGACAGAGGGAGAGAAGCAGGAAATTCTAAAGAAAGCGGCCGAGGCGGCCGAAGCACTCTCCTATGATCCTAATACAATGGATGAATCCGAAATGGATGAAATCAAAAAACTGGAAGATATGGTTCTGGCAGGCTACAGCGAACTGGCAGCTGAAACCGATGTGCAATCCAAAAAGGTAACCGGTGTAACGGTGGAAGGTGCGGCGCTCAGTGTTCCGTTAAAGGCGGGTGTCAAAGCGGCGGCTGTACTGAAGATTAGCGATATGGAACTGCCGGAGGCGCTGGGATTTGAGACGGAAGATGTTATCGCACTGGATATTCGGCTGGACATTATAAGTGATGATCCGGAGGTGTCAGGCGGGAATATCCAGCCGAAGGTTCCGGTTAGGATTACCATTGACGTGCCGGAGGACATTGATCTAAACAGGCTGGTGCTGATGCATTACACCAATGGAGCATATGAAGACGTGAAATTTACAGTAAAAGATGGAGCGATCAGTTTTGTTGTTAATGCGTTGAGCCCGTTTGTACTTGCGGAAAAAGCGGAGGCGGATAAACCGGATGATGGCGGGGATGGTTCTGATGACGGATCTTCGGATAATGGGCCTTCGGACAATGGGCCTTCGGACAGTGGGTCTTCGGACAATGGGTCTTCAGATAATGGGTCTTCCGGTAATGGATCTTCCAGCAGTGTGCAGGGGTCATGGATTAAAGACCAGACTGGCTGGTGGTATCAGTATCAGAATAAGACGTATCCGGTCAATACCTGGGTGTCCATACAGGGAATCTGGTATCATTTTGACCAGGACGGCTATATGCAGACCGGATGGATTCAGGTGAATGGCGTATGGTACTATCTACAGCCGTCAGGGGCCATGGTGGCTTCAGACTGGGTATTGTATCAGGATAAATGGTATTACTTTAACCAGGATGGGGCGATGGCCACTGCACCGGTTCACTATAAAGGGACAGAGTACCGGTTCGACGAATCTGGTGCGTGTATTAACCCGTAAAATTTGTTAAAAGCAGACTTCCGGATCGGCCAGCCGGTCCGGGAGTTTTATGATTGTTCCGGCTGACGCGGAAACAGGGAGGAAATAAGTGATGGACTGGATAAAGAAGAAGCGTATGGAGATTGGCCTGGCCGCTGCAGTAGTATTGATGATTGCGGCCATTTGTATTTATAATAAGGCAAACCCTATTACTTATACCATGTATGAAAATGGGACCATCAATTACGTAAAGGCAAGGGTACTGGAGGTGACGGATCAGCAGCTGGAGCCGGTGGAGGAGGCAGAGGGACGCTGGCTGGGAACCCAGGAACTGAAGGTGAAACTTCTTAATAAGGGCCATTCCGGGGAAATCATTACCGTAACCAATTACCTGAGTACGACCCATAATGTTTATGCCAAAAAGGGGCAGTCATTAATTATTAAGGCGGATTGCCCTGAGGGGGTGGAACCGTTTTATTCTGTCTATAATTACGACAGAACTACAGGACTTATGATGACCGGCATTGTCTTTCTGGCGTGTATGGTGCTGGTAGGGCGGGGAAAAGGAGTAAAAAGTATTCTTAGCCTGGCATTTACCATGTTTTTTATCATAGCGTTTCTTCTTCCCATGATATACAGGGGCTATTCCCCCGTACTTTTGAGCATTCTTACGATTCTTGTCTCCACGGCTGTCTCCATGCTGCTTCTGAACGGCTACAGCGCGAAGACACTGACGGCTATCGCCTCTACCATGACGGGAGTGCTGGTGGCAGCAGGGGCGTTTGCGGTCATAACTGCGGTTCTGCATCTCGATGGCTATAACGAAAGTCAGGCGGAGGAGCTTTTGCTGATTTCCGAAAATACAGGGCTGAAAATCCGGTATATTCTTTTCGCAGGAATCCTGATCGCCTCTTTGGGAGCGGTTATGGATATGTGTATGTCCATTGCGGCCTCTCTTTTTGAGATGAAAAATCAGAATCCATCCATGGATTTTAAAGCGATTGTCAAAGCCGGGTACGCCATTGGAAGAGATATGATCGGCACCATGTGCGCGACTCTGGTCCTCGCATTTACCGGGACGGCCCTTACCATGATGCTGGTACTGATCTCATACGGTGTTCAGCCGGAGCAGCTGATGAATTCGGATTATATTGCGATTGAGGCGGCTCACAGTCTGTCAGGCAGTCTGGCTGTTATCCTGTGCGTTCCGGTGACTTCATTCTTATCCGCGTATGTGCTGGAACGAAATAACAGAACTAAATAAAAATAATTATCATTATCACTATTGCAAAGAGAGGAAGACTCTGCTATACTGTAACCAGATGGAAATGGCTGGAAATATCACGGCCGTTACCATTGAGTAAATCATGCAAAGGCAGATTGTCATTGAACTATAAAACAGGATATTGCATTTTCCATATGACAGGGTGCCTTTGCGGCACTCTGTTTTCCGGTTCATGAGGCTGCACAGTCATGCCATGCCGGACGGCAGCATAAAATAAACCTGGTTAGAGGAGGAGTTTATCATGATAAATATTCAGAAGGCGGCCATTATCGGCTGTGGATTTGTAGGAACATCAATTGCATTTTCCCTTGTACAGAAGGGGATTTTTTCGGAACTGGTTCTGATTGACGCCAATGAAAAAAAGGCGGAAGGGGAGGCGATGGATCTAAGCCATGGGCTTCCGTTTACGAAGCCTATGGAGATCAGGGCCGGAAGCTATGAGGATATCACCGACTGTGCCATGATCATCATCACGGCAGGTGCGAATCAGAAGCCTGGAGAGACACGGCTCGACCTGGTTCATAAAAATGTGGAGATTTACAAGGGCATTATACCGAAGATTGTGGAGAAGAACCAGGAGGCGACGCTGCTCATCGTCTCTAATCCGGTGGATATCATGACGTATGTGGCGCTTAAGCTTTCCGGTTATCCCCGCCATAAAGTGATCGGCTCCGGAACCGTTCTGGATACGGCCAGGCTGAAATACTTGTTGAGTCGTCATCTCGACGTGGACAGCAGAAGTATTCATGCATTTATCATCGGGGAGCACGGCGACAGTGAGCTGGCTGTGTGGAGCGCGGCTAACGTATCAGGGATCCCGCTGAATCATTTTTGTGAACTGAGGGGATATTTCGATCATATGGAGTCCATGGACCGCATTTACCAGAGCGTCCGGGACAGCGCATATGAAATTATAGAGAAAAAGGGGGCCACCTACTACGGTGTGGCTATGGCGGTCTGCAGAATCGCTGAGTCTGTGATCCGAAATGAGCATTCCATCATGCCGATATCGGTTTACTTAGACGGGCTTTATGGACTTCACGATATTTGCTTAAGTATTCCGACGGTAGTCGGCCAGGAAGGAGCGGAAAAGGTGCTGGATATTCCGCTGGACTTAATGGAGATGGGAAAACTGGTGTATTCGGCAGAAGAGTTAAAGAAGATTATTGGAGAATTGGAGCTGTAGTGTTTGCCTGCAAATGAATCTTAGTTCACAAATCTGAATAAAATGTGGAAAACAGCTTTTCATCTTTAAAATAATGTAGATAGAATTTGTCCAGACAAAATCCGGACATAGCGAATGCACCTGTATTTGGCGTGTACGTTATGCCCGGATTTTTTTATGGCAGGCAGAAAACAAGACGGTCATGGAATATACAGGAAACCCCGCCGTTTTTATGGCATAACATCTCCTAAAATCTAATTTGGCAGCTTTTCTTTATTCTGTTGCAGATGGTTCAATCCCAGGATTCAATTTTAAGTGTCTCGTAAAGCTGGAAATATTAACGTTAATCATAGTGATATTTACGGTACTTACATATCTGGATAATCACCAGAATAGAAAATGAGCTATCCTCTCTGGCCAGAGGATAGCCCGGTAACTTAAAATTACTGTTTGCTTGATCGGCAATCATCGGTTTCTTGTTAGCCCTTGATTACTTCTGGTTACATTATACACTGGGTACTTGTATTTTTCAAATACCCTTTTAAATAAAATATTACAATTCCTTGAAATATTCTTATATCGTTATCTGCTCAACCTCATCCCCTCCGAGGAATACCACAGCCTCAAACGCCCGAAGCTTCATATGCACCTCGCAGGCCGGAGCGTCTTCATAATTCCCAATCATCCGAATCCCGTTTTCAGGAAGGCACTCTTTTGGAAGGTCAATGACAGCCGGATCTGAGAAAAAGTTAAGAACCACCAGGAGCTTCTGCCCCTGATAGCGCCGTGTGTAGGCATAAATGGACGGATGTTCTTCGCATACCGGATTGTAGTCTCCATAGACAACTACTTTATGATTTCTGCGGATACGGATCAGATCCTGATAGTAATGATAGATACTTTCCCTGTCACGGATGGCCGCTTCCGCGTTTATCTCCGTGTAGTTTGGATTGACGGGAATCCATGGGACTGCGTCGGTGAATCCGGCATTCGGGGAGGCATCCCACTGCATAGGCGTCCGGGCATTGTCGCGCCCTTTGGCATAGATCGCTTCCATAACGTGTTCCGGATCCTCGTGAAATACCGTGACTGCCTCGGCATAATGGTTGAGCGTGTCGATGTCTTTGTACTGGTCGATGGAGTCAAACCGGATGTTGGTCATACCCAGCTCCTCGCCCTGATAGATATAAGGAGTTCCCTGGAGTGTATGGAGAAATGTGGCCAGCATCTTGGCACTTTCCACGCGGTATTTTCCATCATCTCCAAAGCGGCTTACCATTCGTGCCTGATCATGGTTATTTAAGTACAGACTGTTCCAGCAGCCATCCGCCAGGCTGGTCTGCCATTTCCCGAATACGGCTTTCAGTTCAGACAGCTTCCATTGGCGGATCTTCCATTTGTCTTCACCGACCGCATCGAGGTACATGTGCTCGAAGGTAAAGACCATGTTTAATTCATGGCGGTCTTCGTGAGTATAGAGGCGCGCCTGGTCCGTGGTGACGGAGACCATCTCTCCGACTGTGATGAAATCCCGCTGGCTCAGGATGCGCCGGTTCATTTCCTGGAGATATTCGTGGACGTGCGGGCCGTTGGCAAAGTAAGGTGTAGCCAGATAGGGGCCATCCTCGGGCATATCCGGAAGCTCCACGACCTTGGAGATATAGTTGATTACATCCATGCGGAAGCCGTCAATTCCTTTATCCGTCCAGAACTGCATGATGCGGTACACCTCTTCCCGCACAGACGGATTATCCCAGTTCAGATCAGGCTGTTTTTTTGTATACAGGTGCAGAAAATACTGATCACCCTCCGGTTCCTTTTCCCAAGCAGAAAATCCGAAATGATTGCACCAGTTGTTAGGCGGCAGACCTCCCGGTTTCCCATCCCGAAAGAAGTAATAATCCCGGTAGGGGCCGTTTTTGTCCTTTAATGCAGCCTGGAACCAGGGATGCTCGTCAGAGGTATGGTTGACTACCAGATCCATCATCAGTTTTAGTCCTCTCTCGTGCATTGCATTAAGCAGCCGGTCAAATTCCTCCATGGTCCCAAACTCTTCCATGATTTCGCAGTAGTCACTGATGTCATATCCATTATCGTCATTGGGAGAACGGTAGATGGGGGAAAGCCAGATCACGTTCACACCCAGCTCTTTTAAATAATCCAGTTTCCGGATAATTCCTCCCAGGTCTCCGATTCCATCCCCGTTGGAATCCATAAAGCTTCTCGGATAAATCTGATAGACAACCGCCTCTTTCCACCAGGTTTCTTTCATTGAAATCCCCTCCTTTTAACGCTATTGTAGCATGAGATGACTGATTCCACAAACGTTTTCATTCATATTTGAAAAAGAAGTAAATATTATATATAAAATATTTGACTTTTACGTGCAATATTGCAATAATAGAATCAGATTAGTTCCGCAAACGTTTTGGAGAAGTGAGGTGTTTTAATGGAAAAAATAGAATTGGGAGAATGGAGCGTGTCAGTGTCCCGGTGGGACCGGGCGTGGCAGCCCCAGATGGAATCGCTGTTCTGCCAGGGAAACGGGTATCTGGGGGTACGATACGCGGTGGATGAGCCGGTTCCCGGACAGAAACGCGATACGTTTATCGCAGGGACGTATGATTCCTGTTTTGGAGAGGTTTCTGAACTTCCGAATCTTCCGGATGTGATGGGAAAGGAGATTACCATTGACGGGGAGCTGCTCCAGCTGAGCGAAAGAAATCATGAGGATTACTGCGTCATGCTTCATCTGGATAACGGACTGGCAGAAAGGCGCTTTACCTATAAAACGGAACAGGGAAAACGGGTAAAGGTAAAGATGGAGCGCTTTGTGTCGTTAAAGAACCGCCACCTGCTGATGCAGAGACTGTCTTTAATTTTGGAGGAACCGGCGGAACTGGAGATCAGGACCGGAATCAACGGACAGGTGAGTAACAGCGGAGCCCAGCATTTTACGGAAGGTACGAGGCACTGCATTCCGGGAGAGCGGGAGGAACTGGTATTTCAGGCATGGGATTCGGGGGTGTGCTTTGCCGCTGCCTGCGCTCCGAGGCTGAGTGCAGGATCATATCGCGCTTCCATTGACATGGACCGGCGCAGGATTGGGACGCTCTACCAGATTTCCGCAAAAAAAGGGGAGGAGATCATACTTGAAAATGCGGCCGCCTTTTATACTTCCAGAGATATCGAGTATTGGGACGGTGAAAGCCCTTTTGCAGATATACCTTTCAAAGAAACCGCCTGTGGAAAACACAAGAGCCCTTCCATAGTGGAAGATGCCAACGCACTGGCGGCCGAAGCCGCCAATGCAGGATTCGGCCATTCGCTGAACGAGAGCGGCGAGGCGTGGCAAAAATACTGGGACTTACATGATATCCGGATTGACAGCGACGATGTATTCGATTCCTGCGCGGCCAGATTTGCCCTTTACCACCTGCGGATCATGACGCCGGTGCATGACGAGCGGATGAATATTGGCGCCAAAGGGCTGTCCGGGGAGGCCTATAAGTGCCATACGTTCTGGGATACGGAGATGTTTCTTTTCTCTTCCTGGCTGTACACAGAGCCGGAAGTGGCCAGACGGCTGCTCCGTTACCGTTATCTCACGCTGCCGAAGGCGAAGGAAAAGGCGGCTAAATATGGCTGTGAGGGCGCATTATTTCCATGGGAGAGCGCCTGGATTACAGACGGAGAGGTGACGCCGTCAGAAGGCGCGCCCGATGTGGTGACGGGAAAGCCGATTCCTATCTATACCGGCATCCAGGAGATCCATGTCAATGCAGATATTGCGTATGCGGTCCACCGGTATTTTGAGGCGACAGATGATCAGGCATTCATGGAAGAATGCGGCTTTGAGATGATTCTGGAAACCGCGCTTTATTGGGCTTCCCGCGCAGAGTGGAACGAAGAAAGAAAACAGTATGATATAAACGGCGTGATCGGGCCGGATGAATACAGCGAGCATGTATCCAATAATGCATACACGAATTATATGGCGTCATGGAATATCCATGAAGCACTCCGGATTCTGGAAAGGCTCAGACAGACCGGAAGAGAAGACCTTTTAGCGGCTCTGGAACAAAAGACAGGGGCTGTCACCAGGGAGGAATGGATGCGGGAACGGGCAGAGAAGCTGACGCTTCCACAACCGGATTCCAGAGGAATTATTCCTCAGGACGAGGCGTTTTTAAGTCTTCCGGAATTGGATTTAACGCCCTTTCGAAAGGGTGGGAAAAAGATACTGGAGCATTACAATGTAGAACAGCTCTGCGGATATCAGGTGTTAAAACAGGCGGACGTAGTAATGCTGCTGTCCTCAATGCCGGATCTGTTTCCTGAGGATATTATTCTTAAAAATTACCGGTACTACGAAGAACGATGTGTACATGATTCCTCCTTAAGCTTTAATGTGCACAGCATGGCGGCAGCCCGCCTTGGAATGGAAGAGGAAAGCTTTCGGTTGTTCCGGAAGGCGGCCGAAGTGGATTTAAACAGTGGACTGACCTCGGCAGAGGGAATTCATGCGGCGGCGATGGGAGGAATCTGGCAGTGCATCGTTCTGGGCTTTGCCGGCGTATCGGTAAAGGACGGGCGTCTGTCTGTAGAGCCCCATCTGCCGAAATCCTGGCGGAGCGTGTCATTTTCGTTCGTCTGGAAAGGCGAAAGGATGGAACTGACGGTGGATCATAAGGAGGTGCGGTATGGTAAAACTGGTGGATGTAGCAAGGGCCTGCGGTCTGTCGGTGTCACAGACGAGCCGGGCGCTTAACGGCAGGCAGGATGTCAGCGAGGAGACGAAACGGCGCGTGAGTCAGACGGCCGCGGCCATGGGTTACGTGAAAAATCTCACGGCACAGACACTGTCTGCGAAGACGCCGATGCAGCTGGCGGTGGTGGTAACCGGGGTCAGTGAGCAGACGGAGAATTCCTCCTTTTTCTTTGGCATTATGCAGGGAGTGAATTCATTTGCCAATCAGAATGGATATGAGACCGTGGTATATATGATGGAGAAAAGTCCGGAGTGCTTTGAGACGTACTGCAGGCAGAGGGGCGCGGGCGGAATGATCCTGATGAACGCGGATTACGATGAACCGGCGGTTAAGAAGGTGGCTGAAGGGAATTTTCCCTGTGTCTTTATAGATATTCCGTATACAGGGGAGAGAAAGGGATGCGTCATCGTCAACAACGCCTATTACTCGAGACTAGCTGTGGAACACATGGTGAAACGGGGCAGAAAACGCATTGCCATGATTACCGGCAGCGGGCATTCCATCGTGGAAAAGGAGCGGGAAGAGGGATATATGCAGGCACTCCGTCAGGCGGGGCTTACGGTTAAGCCGGAATGGATTGTAAAGGGGGATTTCCGCTATGATATGGCTCATGAGCAGGCGGTCCGGCTCATGGAAAAGGAACCGAAAATTGACGGATTCTTTTGCGCCAGCGATTTAATGGCTCTGGGAGTTATCAATGCCCTGCGCGGACAGCATATCAAGATTCCGAAGCAGGTTTCCGTGTTTGGGTTCGACGGACTGTTAAGCAGTGAGTATGCCAGGCCCAAGCTGTCAACGATACGTCAGAATCAGAAATACAAGGGGTTTCTGGCCGCCAGAATGCTGGCGGATATTCTGGGAAATGAAGCGTATGAACCGACCGTGGTTGTGCCCTGCGAAGTATGCCTCCGGGAATCGGTATAGAGAGGTGGGAAGATGAACTGGTATAAACACATTCCGATGCAGAGAAAGATTCTGGCTGCCTGTCTCGTTGTAATCCTGGTACCGTTGACCATTCTGGTCAGTCTCATTCTGAGAAGAAGCATGGACGAGGAGATTGACAGAAGTACGGTAAATATGACTCAGGCAAACGAGATGATCGATGACAGGCTGGAAACCATTGTGAACCATTTGAAGACCACATCCGCCATGTATCTGGTCTATCCGGATATTATACAGTTTGTAAAAAATGATTTTAACATGGACCGGCCGGAATACATTACCACTTTAAGGGAACTGAGAAAAAATGTAATGTCCGCGAAAATCAATCCCTACGTCTCCAGCATTACCTATTTATCCAACGGGAACAACGCCTACAGCGGTGCCGGATATAATGAGACTTATATGAAGCGGATTGAAAGCTTTGCCGGGACCATGAAGGCGGAAAAGATAAAAAATATGTTGTCCCCGGTCTATGAGACAGTAATCAACCAGCAGAGTGTGAAGACGATCACCTACGGCTTTTCGCTGGTGGATACGTATACGTTTGAACCGGTGGGGTATGCCTTTATCAACCTGGATTTAAAACAGTTCGGGCAGAGTTTCATGGTCTTTACAGAAGATGGAAGCATGGATACCATGGCGGTGCAGGGGGATTACGTCATTTATCAGGGACCGCGCGTGACGGATGCCATGGCAGCCGGTGTAAGGCAGGCGCTTTTTGAGAAAAAGGAAGAGTTTGCATCCAATAAAAACCAGGTGATGGACTTGAGCCTTTCCGGGGAAGACTGGCGGCTGGTGGCTACATATAATGAAGCGCTGGATTTAACCATCATCAGTATGGCGGCGGGGCGGGTGCTGAAGCTTCATATGATGCAGGGAATGGCATCCTATATCATCATTGTCGTGATTATGACCGCAGTCTTTATCGGCGTCAGTATCCTGTTGAGTGTAAAACTGACGCGGCCTATCCGGGTGCTGGAGGAGGGCATGCATCAGGTAGAAAATGGGAAACTGGTCCCTATCACGCAGGAGCTGAACCGCCAGGATGATTTGGGCCGACTGATTCACGGTTTTAACAACATGACGGCAAGGCTGAAGGAAAGTATTTTGAGGGAGTATGAATCAAAGAATTTACAGAAAAAGGCGCAGATCATGATGCTGGAGAGCCAGATTAATCCTCATTTTCTGTATAATACGTTAAATGTGATCAATTCCATTGCCATACTGGAGGACGTACCGGAGATATCCGAACTGGCGACCGGGCTGGGGGATATGTTCCGTTATAACATCAGCGGAGGAAGCCTGGTGACCGTGATGGATGAGATCACGCAGATCGAGCGTTACACCAATATTCAGAAGCTGTGTATGGCAGGACAGATCGAAGCTGTTTTTGATGTCCCGGAAAAGGTAAGAGGGAAGAAAATCCTTAAGTTCCTGCTTCAGCCGCTGGTTGAGAATTGTTTTGAACACGGTTTTTCCCGGGATAAGAGGGATGGCCGGATTGAGATTTCAGCTTCCTCACAGGAAGGTGTCGTAACACTGACGGTAGAGGACAACGGCTCAGGAATGTCGGGAGCCCGGCTTAAGCAGCTGAAGGAAAAGTGCCGGGAGCAGGGATCTCTGTGCCTGGATAAAGAAGAGACCGACTCCATCGGACTGCTGAATGTGAATTTTCGTCTGAAGAATTATTATGGAGAAGAGTATGGTTTGATCCTGGAGAGTGAAGAGGGACGGGGAACAAAGATTACCATCAGGATACCTGAGGGTGAAAAATAGTCATAGGAAGCAGGTGAGGTCATGAGGTTTGCAGTTGCGGATGATGTTCTTTTGGCCAGAAAGGCTGTGGAAAAATTAATACTAGAATGGGACCGGGACAGTACAGTCTGCTGCTCCTGTGACAATGGGGATGAGGTTTTAAAGGTTCTGGAAGATCAGAAGGTGGATGTGCTGGTTACGGATATCCGTATGCCGGGACTGAATGGAATCGCCTTATCCGAAGTGGTGCGCCAGCGTTTTCCATCGGTGGATGTGGTTTTGGTAAGCGGTTACGCTACCTTTGATTACGCCAGGGCCGCCCTTCACAACGGAGTGCGGGATTATCTCTTAAAACCGCTGAAAAGAGAAGATCTGTTTCATACCCTGGATGCGATAAAGAAAGCGCGCGCGGAGGAAAAAAGGCAGGAAGACCTGCTCCGTGAGGTACAAAAACGTGCCGGAAGCTTTTTGCTGCTCCGGTATTTATCCGGGGAAGAGCGCCCTGAGGATGTGCTGCCCAGGGAGATGACAGGGCTAAAAAACGGCTGCTTTTTCGCGGCTCAGATTATGGTGAAAGGCGTGAAGTTTGAGGAGCTGTCGATACGGCTTCGTGATCTGTCCTTTAGCAGAGACTTGATATTTGAGGACATCCTGCACTCTGGTGCGGGAGTTATTGTTTCCTGCGGGGAAGAACGTGCTGTGGCGGTATATGATAAGAAAATCCGGGCATTGGGCACATTGGCGGAACAGGAGAGGAAGGAGGGGCATCCGGCTGCTGTCGGGGTCAGTATGCTGCTCACCGGACCGGATTCCATAAGGGAGGCTTATTCTCAGGCGAGAAGGGCCTGTTGTCTGCGGCTCCAGGACCCGGAACGGGGATTATACCGATTTAATACCGACAGGGGAAAAGAACTGCTCTCAAAGGAAGACCTGCATTTAATCAGAAATCACCTGAATGCAAAACGGGTAAGGGAAGCAAAAGAGTTCTGCTTAAAAAAGCTGATCCAGCCGGATATGACGACGGTTCTGCAGTTGGAACAGTCATACCAGGCGCTTCTGGGCATCTGTTTCACTATGGATATGGAAGCGATTTACCGGCCTCTCTGGGACTTTGATGACATGAACGGACTTCTGGATTATATCTGCAGTATGGCGTGCTGCAGCGGGGAAACGGACCGAACCGTAAATGAAGGAGATATCATCGATGAGATTCAGGCATTCCTGGAAGATAATTATTATTGCGAGATCTCTTTAAACGAACTGGCCGCCACGAAGTATTTTATGAACCCCAACTATTTGAGTCGTCTCTTTAAGGCACGGACCGGAATGGGATTTTCTAAATATCTGTTGGGACTGCGCATGAAAAAGGCGGAAGAACTTTTAGAGAACGGAGATATGAATATCAATGAGGTGGCGCTCATGGTGGGATATACCAGTCCCTCATATTTTATTCAGAACTTTAAGAAATATTTCGGCCGAACTCCTGGAACACAGAGAAATAAGCCTGAGCTGCGTTAATGTAAAAATATAAAAAATAACGTGTAATATAAATGTAAAATTAATGCATAATAACGGAAAAGTAATATAATTTATATGTTATGATGTCAGTTTTGCAATATGATTCGTAAAAATAAACACTATAATATGGGTATAAGATACAAGTGACTTATACCCATATTTTTCGCATGATAAGGAGGATGTCTATGAAAAAAGTATTGAGTGCAGCAATGGCGGCAGTAATGGTAGTGTCCATGGCAGGATGCGGATCAGCCGGCAAAACCGCGGAGACCACGACAGCGGCGCCGGCGGCAGCCACAGAGAAAACGGAGGAGACAACGGCAGCCGACACGAAAGAGGCCGCATCGTCAGGAGAGGTGACAACGATTGAGTTCTTCCAGATGAAGGACGAAGGAACCGACTATTACACAGCGCTGATCAAGGAATTTGAGGCACAGAACCCGGATATCAAGATCGAGTATACCAATGTTCCGGACGCAGAGACGGTTCTGATGACGAGAATGGCTTCTGACCAGGTTCCGGATGTATTTACCCATTTCCCGCTGGATGCTTCCTTCCGGGAGCAGGTAAAGGCCGGATACATGATGGATTTAACCGGGGAAACAATGCTTGAAAATGTGGCGGATGATATTCTGGATATCAGCCTCATCGACGGCAAATCGTATTCTGTTCCGGTATCCTTAAATATGCTCGGCGTTTACTACAACAAAGATTTATTTGATAAGGCAGGAGTTGAGATTCCCACAACCATTGAAGACTTATACAAGGTCTGCGATACGTTAAAAGCAGCCGATATCACACCGTTTACGTTCCCGGATAAGGATGTATGGACAGTCCGCCAGTTCTGTGACCGTGCCAGCGTTACCATGCTGGAAGATCCGGTAGGACTGTTTGAAGACATTGCAGCAGGAAAGACGACAGCTGCTGATTCCAGGGAACTCCGCCAGATGGGCGAGACTATCGTAAAACTGCGCCAGTACGGCCAGGAGGATAACCTGGGAACTGGCCAGGAGCAGGCCATCGCAGATTTTGCAAACGGCAAGGCAGCCATGTTCTTCTCAGGGACCTTTGCGTACCCGGAGATTGTAAAGAGTAACCCGGATCTTCCGTTTGCCATGTTCCGTTACCCGTCATTTAATGGAAGCAGCATCGACCGTCTGGGTGTCAACATTGATACGGCATTCAGTATCTCCGCATCGACAAAATATCCGGAAGCGGCAAAACGTTTCGTAGAGTACTGTACCAGCCCTGAAAATGCGCAGCAGTTCTCCGATTACGATGGAACTCCGTCGGCGATCAAGGGTGTCAATTTCAATAAGAGTGAGTTTGAGTCCATGTTTAAGGATTATATCCAGACCGGTAAGACCATGAGCGTTCCATCCAACAGCTGGCCGCCGTCATTCGGTGGTGAGTACGGCAATATCTGCCAGGAATTGATTGATACTAAGGATGTAGACCAGTGGCTTGACAACTTAAATCAGTTGATTATGGATACCTATAATAACTAAGATTTTACGAGAGGGTGAGAATCTTGCATGCGCTGATTTCACCCTCTTTCTATCAGAAGAAAAGAATCGTTCAGAAAGGGTGATGGACCGTGAAAAACAAACCAAAACGGCCGAAGGCGGGCCGGGCTGCCTATATGGCATTTACACTGCCGGCAATTATTTTATATACGGTCTTTTTCGTGTTTTCCGTAATCTATGGAATCTACTACAGTTTTACGAACTGGAACGGATATGCGAAGGAGTATAAATTTGTCGGTATCAACAACTACACAAGGCTGTTTTCAGACCGGGTTTTCAAACGTGCGCTGGTCTTTACGGTTGAATACAGTGCAATTCTTGTGGTGGGAGTTATCACGATTGCGCTGATTCTGGCGGTTATTCTGTGTTCAAAGATAAAGCAGCAGACCTTTTTCCGGGCTGCCTTCTTTTTCCCGGCTACGCTGAGTCTCGTGACCATAGGTCTGGTTTTTAATGAGATCTATTACCGGGTAATTCCGCTGATCGGAAAGAGTTTCAATATTGGTTTTCTGAGCAAAAATATTTTGTCCAGCTCCTCCACGGCCATGTGGGGCATTCTCATTGTCCATATCTGGAGAAGCGTGTCCATCCCCATGGTGCTGCTGATTGCGGGAATGCAGAATATCTCCGGTGATTTGTACGAGGCGGCTGCCATCGATGGAGCCAATGGAATTCAGCGCTTCTTCCGCATCACGCTGCCTCTTCTGATGCCGGTATTAAGCGTCTGTATTATCCTGGTGACAAAAGAAGGTCTGACGGTCTTTGATTATATCACAGTCATGACCAGCGGCGGTCCGGCGGGATCTACGCAGTCCATAGCGTTCCTGATCTATGAAAATGCCTTCATGAACCAGAAATTCAGCTATGCGATCACCCAGTCTGTCGTTATCTTTGTTCTGGTGTGCGTCGTATCGTATTTCCAGTTCAGAACGACGAGGAAGGAGGACTGACCATGAATGAAAAAAAGAAAAGCCGGCTGCGGCCCTCCGGTATCCTTAAGTATCTGTTCCTGGTCCTGGGCTGTTTGGTGATTGCCGCGCCCCTGTATGTGACGATTATTACTGCATTTAAGACGAGAGAGGAATCGACGGTTAATTTCTTTTCCTTTCCCAGTCAGTTCTATTTGGGAAATTTTCGCGAAATTATTGAAAAACAGAACTATTTCCGTTATTTAGGAAATACCGTTATTATTACGGTCTGTTCCCTGATCTTAATGGCGCTTGTCATTCCCTCGCTGTCTTACGCGCTGTCACGGAACATGAGACGGTCAAAATTCTACCGTTTCTCCTATATCTATCTGGTCATCGGCCTCTTCGTGCCCTTCCAGGTAGTAATGATTCCGTTGGTGAAGATCGCCAGTTCCTTTCACATGTCCAATATCTGGGGACTGATTGTTTTAAACCTGGTGTTTGCACTGCGCGACGGCGTGTTCCTTTTTGTAGCTTATATGGACAGCGTGCCGCGGGAACTGGAGGAGAGTGCGTTTATCGACGGAGCCGGAGTGGTTCAGACGTATATCCGGATTGTGTTTCCTCTGGTAAAGCCCATGACTGCGACAATCATGATTTTAAATGGGCTTTCCGTATGGAACGACTTCATGCTTCCGCTGCTTCTGCTAAATAAATCCAAGGACAGCTGGACACTGCAGCTGTTTCAGTATAATTTTAAGACCACGTATTCCTTTGACTATAATCTGGCCTTTGCGTCATTTCTGCTTTCCATGCTGCCGGTAATGGTTGTCTATGTGTTTGCACAGAAATATATTATTCAGGGCCTGACCACGGGCGCGGTCAAAGGCTGAGTGCGAAAGGAGACCGATATGGAAATCAAATATCTTGGTACAGCCGCCGCAGAAGGGTGGCCGGCCGTGTTTTGTACCTGCGAGGCTTGTAAAAGGGCGAGAAAGCTGGGAGGAAAAAACATCAGGACCCGTTCTCAGGCTGTTGTAGACAATACGGTGCTGATCGACCTTCCGCCCGATACGTATCTTCACGTCCTCCGGGAGGGCATGGAGATTGACACGATGGAATCGGTGTTGATTACCCATTCCCATCAGGACCATTTCTATCCCATGGAGCTGCTGATGCGGGGCGAGCCGTACGCACACCGGCCAGGTGCGCCGGTTCTGACGGTTTATGGAAATGATAAGGTGGAAGCGGCATACCGGCTGGCAATGGAAATGAACGACAGTCCTACGCTTCACGCTCAGCTGAATTTCAAGCGGGTAAGACCCTTCGAACCGGTCGGTCTTCCTGGCGGATATGTGGTGACGCCGCTGGCTGCCAACCATGCAAAAGACGAAAACTGTCTCGTATACCTTCTGGAAAAGGACGGCAAACGCCTGTTTTATGGTCATGATTCGGGAAACTTTCCGGAAGAGACGTGGGATTATCTAAGAGGAAAAATGATCGGCCTTGCCAGCTTCGACTGTACCAATATAGAGGCACCTGATGGAAATTACCACATGGGGCTGCCTGACAACCGTCATGTAAAAGCACGCATGATTCGTGAGGGATGCGCCGGAGAGAACACGGTGTTTGTGATCAATCATTTCTCCCACAATGGAAAGCTGATGCACGAAGAGATCGTGGACTGTGTCCGCGAGGACGGATTCGTGGTGGCATATGATGGTATGACGGTGGGATTCTGATCATGGAAATGGGGGCGTGTTTAAGGAGAAAGCAGAAGGAAGTGTTTCTGTTCTGCTGGACCGGTTATTTCCTGACGTATTTCGGACGGCTGAATTTATCCGTGGCCATGAACGCCATGGCGCTGGAATTTGCCAGCGGCACCGCGGTGATCGGCCTGACCGGGAGCGTGTTTTTCTGGGTCTATGCGGTGGGAAAGCTGGTCAACGGTTATGCGGGAGATTATCTGGACAACAGGCATCAGGTGTTTTTCGGACTGATGGTGTCTGGAGCTGCGAATGTGGCTATCGGATTCGTTCATAACATATGGATCATCATCCTTTTATGGGCGGTGAACGGATTCGCGCAGAGCGCCATCTGGTGTAATATGATCAGTCTGATTGCCCACTGGTTTTACGAGGAACAGCACGCGGGAGCCGCGGTGTGGCTGTCCACCTCCATGGTGGGAGGAACGCTGGCCGGATGGGGGATCTGCGGCTTTATTATCCGGGCGGCATCCTGGCAGTGGGTATTTTTAATACCTGGCTTCGCCCTGATTCTGTTTGCGCTTTTGTGGAAGACGTATGTAAAAAGTACGGCGGTGGAAGCCGGATTTACGGATTTTCAGAGCGTTCGGGTGGTGAAACCGTCCGCGGCATTTCTGGAACATGCGGACTCCTCGTCGGGCATCGGAAACCGGCTTGGGAAGTTTATACTGGCTTCAGGTCTGATCTGGATTATACTCGCCTGTCTGGCGCAGGGGGTGATCAAGGATGGAATCGGGCTGTGGGGACCGACCATGATACAGGATATCTATGGCGTGGACGCCGGCACGGCCTCGTTCCTGCTGTTGTTTATACCGGTGATGAATTTTATGGGCATCACCCTGGTGGGAATGATTCAGAGAAAACGGCTTCTGGAGGAAGAAGTGCTGGTGGTGATCATGATGGTACTTTCCGTGTTTATTCTGGCTTCCCTCCGCGTCTTTATGGGGAAATCGCTGACTGCCGGAGTACTTTTATTAGGCGGCGTCAGCGCCGTGATGTACGGCGTGAATACGATTTTGCTGGGAGTATTTCCGCTTCGCTTCGCAAGAGCCAACCGGGCCAGCTTCGTATCAGGGCTCCTGGATTTCTGCTCCTATGTGGCCGCCGGTCTGTCCTCGGTGTTTTCCGGGCTGGTTATCCAGCTGGGGCTGGGGTGGAACAGCGTGTTTCTGGTGTGGATGGCGCTTACGGTGATGGGGATTGGGGCGTTGGGGGTGTTTGGGTGGAAGTATAAGGCGCAGACCGGGAGATAGAATGGAAACGGAATAAGAGGGGAATAAAAAGTCATAAACTAAATGAGTCAGACTTTTTATTCCCCTCTTTTCCAGTGCGATTATTCGATTCTGGCGGTACCACGGATCTCTTCGAGGGATGAGATTCCCATTTGCCCGGCCAGCGCTTCTAAATCCTTCAACAGGCGATGCATAAAGTCTGGTCTGGAAAGATTGGCGGAGCCAACCTGTACCGCATAGGCTCCTGCCATAATGTATTCGATCACATCCTCTGCACATGAAATACCACCGATTCCAATGACGGGTATATCTACGGCCGTTGCCGCTCTGCGGCACATCAGTATTCCCACCGGTTTAAAGGCCGGGCCGGAAAATCCGCCGGAGCCGCCTCCGCCGCAGCGGTATGTTCCGGTCCGGATATCAATACAGGACCCGTTTAAGCTGCTGTAGCTGGTTATGGCATCGGCGCCTCCCTCCTGACAGGCCACCGATATTTCCTCTACAGGAATATCCCCTCCGGGCACCTTAGCGATCAGCCATTTGTGTGGGGCCGCCGCACGGACACGGGCTACAAGATCTTTTAATTCATCCGGGTTCTTCCAGTAGGGGGTTCCTGGTCCGTAGGGACAGTTCAAGTTGATTTCAATGCCCATGATCCGGTCCATCTGTTCAATAGAGGCGGCCAGTTCTTCCATTTGATATTTATCGGCGGCTTTCATGTCAATAATAAGTGGTGTGGTTTCGCAGGGAAGATGTGGCAGTATCTCTTTTTCGAATTCAAAAATACTCATGTTGTTTTTAGATAGAGCGCTGATAAATCCATTATTGGTCTTACATATTTTTTTTGCCATGGTTGGTGATCCGCTGTCTATGAACATGGAGTTTGGCATCATGGCGCCCAGTTCATTCAAATCAAAGTATCTTGCGTGTTCGATTAAGTTTCCCAGCGTAGCCGCAGCGGGCATAAGCGGATTTTTTAAGTGGATATCTCCTATGGAAGATGGGATTGTTACATTTAAATTCATAATCAGTGGTCCCTCCTATTTAAAAGTCTGAAAACATTTCCGGTCTTTTTCAAAATCGATCATGTTAAATGGCAGATACGGTCCGTTGCAGCATACAGGGATGCCCATCTGGATATCGGGGCTGTGTAAGTAGCAGGACTTACAGGCGCCGATCCCGCATCCGATCCGGGTACTGGCAAATACCGTTGTACGTTCCTTTAAGGAATCATCAGCGCAGTTCATAATAGATTCGAGCACCGGTACGTTGAGAGCCATATATACGGCATCGGGGCCGTCCGTCAGATGTTTCAGCGCCTGGGATCCATCGGATACGAAGTGGGTAACGGAAGGAAGCAGTTCTTTGGGAACAGCGCTTTCAGAACCAATCAGGATCAAAGTTGGTGAGGCGCAAGCATGGATGAGCGGAGCCAGTAAATGAATCGTAGCAGGTTCTGCCACAAACACGGCGTTTGTGCCGGGGGTACAGCCAATTCCGTTAGCTCCCCATATGGCAGTCCCAGAGCCGGTAGCGAGAGGAAAGAGTGAAGAGTTCTTTGCAGCGATCACCTTTAGACCACGGTCAGTTCCTTCGTAAATCATGTATGGATAAGACCAGTGAAAACCGTCCCCCTGATTCTGGATCATAACAAACTGCCCAGGCTCATAAGTAAAATCCGGGTATTCCAGTTCAAGTAAGTGAAGCGGGCGGCCGTCATTGGCCGTCATCACATGCACGGATAAAACCGTGGAATCGAGTACGGGTATGTAATCGGCCGGCTTCCATACGCCATCTTTTACCATCTCCTCCTGAAGCGGACGGGCCAGGGATAAGTACCGATCCCATTCGGGAGCCCTGTTGTCTTCCTCTGTATAGGGCAGGTCAATTAAGCCGAGCAAATTCTGATGCTTTAAAACGCTCATGGTAATAAGATCGGATAAGTTATTAAATCCAGCACCGCTGGTAGAAATATAGTCGGGACAATGATATTTTGACTGTCTGTAATACTGCTTTAGTTCCGGATCCGAAATCTCTTCCTGCGTGTCTGCAAATATCTCATCATAAAAGAGCCGCACAATTTTACCTGCTTCAGTCACAATCTGAAGTCTTCCGGTCACACCCGGCTCCAGCTCTTTAGACAGACCGTAATACCTAGCCGGGCTGGGAACCGACATGCGGGCAGCTATCTTTTCAGCAAGAGGCAGCATGGAACGCTTAATACTGTTGGAGGCGCCGGCTACCAGATCAAAGTCTCCGGTCAGACGGTTTGCAGCTACCATCTGTTTTTCCACACTTGTGATTCCATTGACCAGAACGACCCCTGTGACGGCGGTACGCTCTTTGGAAGCCTGGAAGAAACTGTAGTCAGACAGGCGCTTGTCCACATTTTGAAAATGTCTCATATAGTAGGTGGGGCTGCACTGCTCATTGAATTCTACCATGACGATGCGCCCGTCATCTACCACCACTTCGAGGACGCCTAAGTGCCCGAGATCGCCGTTAAAGCAAGAAGAGAATCTGGCTTCTTCCCTATAGTAGCAGCCCTTGATTAATCCTTTTGGTGGCTGTACGCTCCAGGACAGGCGATCTAAAATAGATACTGTTTTTTCCCGTTGTTTCATTAAAAAATCCTCCTTTTTTTCTTGAGTATTTCTCGTTTGTATTGAGCATAATCCAGAAAAAATTGAAATTCTATAACTGAACTGACTTGAATTATAAATATTCTGACATATAGGGCGATATTATGTTATAATGTCATAAAAGTAGAAAATTAAGTCAAAAAAGTTATAGAATAGTGGCCTTCCATCTGCTTATACTGAATATACAACGAAAGAAAGGAAGGGGAAACGATATGAAAAAAAGAACCCTGAAGAGAATCGCCAGCTTTACACTTAGCAGTATGATGACCGTGAGCCTGCTTTCCGGATGCGGCGGTGGGAAACAGGCAGAGAGCCAGCCGGCAGCAGGCGAGGCAGCAATCGCACAAACGAAGGGAGAGGAAAAGGAAGAACCATATGTGGTTACCATGCTGACTCAGGGGGAGCAGCAGGAGGATCTTCCGAGAATTATGGAGAAGGTAAATGAGATTCTGGTCAGAGATCTGAATATGAAGCTGAATCTTTTGGTAGCGCCGTATGGCAGCATAAATCAGCAGAGACAGCTGATGCTGACCAGCGGGGAACCCCTGGATCTCGTTTACCTGGATGCCTCCTCGGCAATTGGTTTCATGAATAATGGCCAGATTATAGATTTGAGTGATCTTATTGATAAGTATGGAACCAATATTAAGAAATACTGGGGGGATGAGGCGAAGTCTGCCAACATAGGTGGTTTTGTGTTCGGCGTTCCCAATCTGAACGAAGTCGGTAATATTCCGGCAATCGGAATGAGAAAAGACATGGTAGAAAAGTATAATATTGATGTAGAGAGCATCAAATCTCTTGAGGATCTGGAGCCGGTGCTGGCCATGATTAAGGAAAAAGAGCCGACTATGACGCCCGTTCATATCTGTGCGGACCAGCCGCCGATTTCACGCCAGCTCAGCGTGATTGATCCTCTGATCGATGGAATCGCCGTTCTGGATAACAGCGGACAGGATACCACTACAATTATACCGGTTACCCAGAGCGAGGCCTATAAGGAGAAGTGTGAGCTGTTCCATAAATGGTACCAGGCCGGATACATCAATCAGGATGCGGCAACTACTACGGTCCAGTTTGAATCTGCGTTTAAGGCGGGCAGCACGTTTTCCGCAATCATGGTCTGGCATCCCATGTCTCCCAAACAGTTTGGCGGCGTAGATATGGCTTATGCGTTTTTAGGGGAACACAGAGCATTATCGGGAGCTACCAGCAACGCAGATTACGGAATCGCCACTAATTCCCAGAACCCGGATAAAGCCATGCAGCTTCTGGATTACTTATATGGAAGTGAAGAGGTTGCACAGCTGTTAAACTGGGGTGAAGAAGGGAAAGACTGGGTATACGTCGACAAAGAACAGAATGTGGTCAGCTGGCCGGAAGGTGTGGACTCCAATAATGCAACGTATCATGCGCAGCTGTCCTGGGCTCTTCCCAATCAGTTTATGGCCAGCAGCTGGGAAGGCGTATGGGATCCAGATGTATTTGAGCAGATGTTAAAGTTTAATAAAGAGGGGAAGAAATCGAAGGGATTTGGCTTTGCCTATAATACAGAGCCCGTGGAGACAGAGCTTACGGCACTGAAAAATGTGCAGGAGAAATACCGTATTTCACTGGAAACCGGCGCTGTGGATCCAGCTGAATATCTTCCTCAGTACGAAGAAGCCTTAAAGCAGGCGGGACTGGATAAGCTGATCGAGGAGAAACAGAAACAGTTTGACGAGTGGCTTGCGGCTCAATAGGAAGATACTATGGATGAAAAAGTGAGAAAAAGAAAGTTCCGGTGGAAAAAATGGATTCCTATATTTGTTATGATGTCACCAGGGCTGATTTATCTGTTTATCAATAATTATATCCCCATATTCGGGCTGGTAATTGCCTTTAAAAAGGTGGATTTCCGTGAGGGTATCATGAATAGCCCATGGGCGGGGCTTTCAAATTTTACCTATTTATTTAAGACACCGGATGCCTTTATTATTACACGAAACACACTGCTGTACAATGTGGCATTCATTGCGATTAATACCAGCCTGAGCCTGACATTTGCGATTTTTATTAACGATATGAAAAATAAGTATTGCAAGAAGATCTATCAGTCAGCGGTGCTGCTTCCTTACCTGATGTCCGTTGTTATCATCGGTTATATCGTCTATGCACTGTTAAGCCCGGACAAGGGAATGATTAACAACAGTATATTAAAACCAATGGGGAAATCCCCTGTTTCCTGGTATATGGAGCCGAAGTACTGGCCATTTATCCTGATTCTGGTAAATGCCTGGAAGGGAGTGGGATATAACTGCCTGGTATTTATTGCAGGCCTGGCCGGAATCTCACCGGGGTATTACGAAGCGGCTCAGTTGGACGGGGCGACAAAGTGGCAGCAGATCAAATACATAACACTGCCATGTATGAAGACTACAATTATTACTCTGGTACTGTTGAATATCGGAAGAATTTTTTACTCAGATTTCGGGCTGTTTTACCAGATCCCAATGAATTCGGGCGCCTTGTTTGACGTGACGAATACGATTGATACGTATGTATACAGAAGCCTGCTTCAACTGGGAAATATCGGCATGGCATCAGCCGCGGGCTTCTATCAGTCTCTGGTTGGGTTTACGCTGATTTTAATCTGCAACTTTATTGTGAGAAAAATAGACCGGGACAGCGCATTATTTTAGGGGGAGGGAAATACATGAGATCAAAAGACCAGAAAGTGTTTAACTTAATTTCCCATACCGTTATGATTCTTGTTACCGTCATGGCGGTACTCCCCTTTGTGCTCGTGTTTCTCTCCTCCATAACAGAGGAGAATACGCTGGTACTGAATGGATACTCCTTTTTTCCGGAGAAATTCAGTCTGTATGCCTATGAATACATTGTAATGAAGGGAAAAAAGATATTCAGGGCGTATGCGGTTACCTTGTTTGTTACGGTGGTTGGTACAAGTATCAACGTGATGATCTCAGCCATGCTGGCATATCCACTTTCCTTAAAGGATCTGCCGGGGAAACGGATCTTTACCTTTTACGTGGTATTTACACTGCTGTTTAACGGTGGGCTGGTACCGACGTATTTGATGTATACCTCGGCTTTTAACGTGAAGAATACTATTTTCGCCCTGATTGTTCCCAATCTCCTGATGCACACGATGAATGTGCTTTTGATGAGGACGTATTACAGCACCAGTATTCCTGCGGAACTGTTTGAGGCATCGGAAATTGATGGAGCGAGTCAGTTTAAGATATTTGGCAGTATTATTCTGCCGCTGGGAAAACCAATAGCGGTAACCATGGCGCTGTTTTCAGGCCTCAGCTATTGGAATGACTGGACCAATGGACTTTATTACCTGACTGGATATGATGGAGAAAAACTCTATAGTATTCAGAATTTCCTGAATAAAGTGGTGACAGATATTCAGTATTTAAACTCCAGCCAGGTTGGCTCAAATTCAGATATTCTGGCTAAACTTCCAACGGTTTCTGTCCGGATGGCAATTGCATTTGTGGCCATGATTCCGATTTTGGTATTGTTTCCATTTCTGCAAAAATATTTTTCCAAGGGTATTGCGATGGGGGCTGTCAAAGGCTGAGAGGTTAGAAGATGATGCGATGCGTCAGAGGGAGGACTTTCTATGAGGACAGAAAAGAGGACCGGGAATTCAATATCCAGCCGTTTAAGGCGGCTGATGACGATTCTCGTGCCTCTTTCTGCCCTTTATATCGGTATCAGCGTGGTCAGCACTTATTACTTTAAGAAGCAGATTGTGAGTTATGCAGAGACATTTGTGGACTTCTATATCGATAAGATTGAGACCACAGTTACAAACATCAACCGGCGTATGAGCATGCTGATCCTGGGGGAAGGAGAGACGGAGATCGAACTGAATTCCTATATCAACAGTATTAAAACAACTGATAACATCGCCTTCCGGAATTACTTTATTGGAAAACTGCGGGATGCCTTTCGCATGTACTCCATGGAGTATGGAAGCGAGTATCAGTTTTTTGCCTTTTTCCCGGAAGGGAAGCAGTATGTTGGGGCCAATGCGAATGATAAACTGGGGCAGGAGGTCTGGGAGCAGTACCGGGATGATATCACACATAAGCTGGAGAGGGAGACACTGATTCCCAATTCCGGGAGCCAGTACTGGCAGTTTGTGGAGGGAAGCGGCGGCTGCAATTATATTATAAAATTTTACAGCATCAGGGAAGTCTATGTTGGGTGCTGGATCCGGCCGGCCGACCTTATCGCGCCGCTGGAAAATGCGGTAAAGGACGGAAAAACGACAGCGCTTCTCTTTGACCAGAATAACCGATGCATTGCAGGGGAACGTACCATGGAGCCGGATACGATCACGATCGAACGGCGGTTCAGCAATCTGCCGTTTTCTGTGCGTCTGACCGTTCATGATTACGGTCTGTTTCAAAAGACATTTCTGATGCAGATGGGGCTCGTCTTTCTGGCGCTGGCCATGCTTTTTGTTACACTGTGCAGTATTTATTTTTTGTATAATAAAGTGTTAAAACCTATCAAAAAGTTTTCCAATAATCTGGAGCGGTTAAGCCGGGGCAAGACGGGGCTGGAGGAGATAAGCAGCAGTGAGCTGTCAGAACTGGAGCAGGCCAATGCAGAATTCCGGCAATTACTGCAGAAGATCAGCATGCTGCAGGAGGAGGTGTACGAAGGGGAAATAAAGAAACAGCTGATGTATATGGAGTACTTAAAGCTTCAGATTGAACCGCATTTTTATTTGAACTGCCTAAACTTTATCTACAATACAATCGATTTGGGCAAATACACCCAGGCCAGCAGGATGTCTATCATGACAGCCGAATATATGAGGTATTTATTTAATAATGGCCGGGATTTTGTGTGCATCTGGGAAGAACTGGAGCATATCGGCCATTACTTAGAAATTCAGAAGCTGAGATTTGAGCACGCGTTTGATTACTATCTGGAGCAGGAGGAGGAGACGAGGGAGGCCAGAATACCGCCGCTGGTGATCCAGACGTTTGTAGAGAATTGTATAAAGTATGCTGTCGACTTGGATTCCGTTTTACAGATTACGGTTACCGTATTTTCGGAGGAAATGAACGGAAATCCCTATACCAATATCTGTATTACAGACAGCGGGCCGGGATTTTCGACGCAGATACTGGAGCAGCTGGCGGACCAGAAGAAATATATGGAGGAGGAAACAGGGCATATCGGCATATCGAACACGATTAAACGTCTGTACTATACTTACGGTGACAGGGCAAGTATCAGTTTCTATAATGGACCGGTAAAGGGCGCGGTTGTCGATATTCATATTCCATATACCGTAAAAGCGGCTTTAGAAAAGGGGGATGAGCCGGATGAATCTGCTGATTGTGGATGATGATCTCCATGTGATTGAGGGGATCAAACGTAATTTGGACTGGGAGCTGCTTCCTATCGACCACGCTTTCCAGGCGCTGGGTGTTCCGGCGGCGAAGAAGTCGCTGTCTGCCAATCAGATCGATGTCATGATCTGCGACATTGAGATGCCCCAGGAGACAGGGCTTGACCTGTTGGAATGGATCAGGGAGGAGGGATATCCGGTACAGGCGATTTTTCTCACCAGCTATGCCAGGTTTGAGTATGCACAGAGGGCGATTAAGCTTGAAAGTCTGGAATATATACTAAAACCCGTAGACTACGGTCAGTTGGAAAAGGCAGTAGTCCTGGCGGCAGAGCGGTCCTTAAAGAGCAGGCAGAATGAGGTGTTTAAAGAGAGCAGCCGGTACTGGGAGCAGAACCGTCAGAATGTTGTGGAGTATTTCTGGACTGGCGTGCTGGCAAGGAACGCTCCCTCAGACGAGGAGGAGTTAAACTGCAAAATAGAGGAATGCGGCCTCGATTACATTCGCGGAAAGGTGTTTCTTCCAATTGTAATACAGATGGTCTGCGACGTAGCAGAATCCTATGCAGGACTGGCGGATGCGGTAGATGCTTTGTGTACGAATTGTCTGGAAGATAATACAGATGATGGCGTGGAGGCATATGAATTTCATGCAAAAATATCAGATCACACGTATTTTCTTATGCTGAGAGCCAGGATGAATTCGGATCCCGATGCATTGAGGCGTGACGTGGAACGCTTTATGGATTTATTTATGGAAGGTATGGGGAAGGCGGAATTGAATGTGCTCTGCGGAGTGGGTATGTGGAGTACTGCAAACCTTGTTTATGAAGACGTGAACTGTATTTATACCATGATGTATGAATCGCCTCGAAATAAAAAGAAGGTTATGTACCTTCAGGAGTACCAGCCTGTCAGCATGATGTATGAGGTCCCGGATCTTAAAAACTGGTGGGACATGATGAAATATGGACAGACAGGAGAACTGAAGGACGCGGTGGAGCGTTACCTGGATATTCTGGCCGGACAGCAGAAGCTCAGTTCCAGAAATTTGCAGCAGCTGGGACTGGATCTCACCCAGATGGTATATTCCTGGCTGGGATCTATGAATATATATGCCCACATGCTGTTTGACAATGAGGAAAACAATAAGATCTACGGTAGAGCAGCACTCTCCTCCCATAATATGCTGCAGTATCTGGAGTACCTTCTGTCCAAGGCAATGGAATATAAAGATGTGGTAGAACGTCCCCATACGATTGTAGATACGATCAGGGACTATATGGATCATCATTTTCAGGAAAACTTATCGCGGGATGATTTGAGCCGTCTGGTATTTTTAAATCCTGATTATTTGTCCCGCTTGTTTAAGAAGGAGATGGGGCTGTCCATCAGCAGTTATCTGATACAAAAACGGATTGATCTGGCGAAAGAACTGCTCTCTACGACCAGAACGCCGGTGAGTGTTATATCATCGCAGGCAGGCTACGATAATTTTGCTTATTTTACCAAGGTGTTTAAGGAGAAGACTGGTATGTCACCCAATGAATATAGGAAGAAGTGTCAAAGTGCTGACCGGAGGAATAAGAGATAAAAGAGAAAAGGGGAGAGCAGAGAGGGAGATCCGGAAATGAAAAAAGCGAAGATGCGCGAAGTGAATTTCTATGCGTATGAGACATACTGCATGGTTCGGCTGGAGGAAAGACCGGAGGCTGGCACGCTCCTGGCCGGCTGCCGCGATCTTGCACTTCAAGTGGAGCAGACATTAAACATGTATGACGAAGATTCCGAGCTGTCGGTGATGTGCCGGGATTACCGGCCGGGACAGCCGTATGAGGTATCCGCACTTTTATATGATTTTCTGGATATCAGTTTAAACATGGCGAGACTTAGCAAAGGAGCCTTTGACCCCACGGTTGGAGCATTAGTTAAGAAATGGAGAATCGGTTCAGGGGAGGAGCGGATAATCGACGAAAAGGAACTGACCAGTCTTATAAACAGGACCGGATACCATCATATCAGGCTGCTTCCGGGTAAACGAGCCGCGATGATAGATATCGAAGGAGTTACTGTAGATCCGGGTGCCGTTGGAAAGGGGCTGGCAATTGATTATATCGTACACTATTTAAAAAACAATCACGTGGAGCAGGCGTGTCTTGATTTCGGTGGTAATTTGTATGTTATGGGGAATACATACAGAATCGGTGTGCGCCAGCCGGAAGATCCGGAAAAAATGATGGCAGTTGTGCCTGTAAAGGACCGGGCCGTTTCAACATCTTCCTGGTATGAACACTATTTTGAATGCAATGGCAGAGTATATGGGCACCTGATCGATCCGGCTTCCGGTAAACCGGTGGAATCTGAATTTACCAGTGTGACGGTAATCTGTGACAAAGCCGTTTATGCAGATATGCTTTCGACAGCACTGTATGTTCTGGGAGAGGAGAACGGGGAGACGGTAATACGTTCGCTGCGGGAAGAGAAAGGGGTTTGCGTGGACTATCTGGCTGAGCGGGCAGGGGATGGCAAAGTTGTCAGCTATTCTGATGCTTTAAAATAACATCATTGTTTTTTAAAGGCGGCAGCTGTCCCTTGAAATTATCCGGGACAGCTGTTTGAATGTCTTGATTAAGAAATAAATGATTAAAAGATGATAAGGGCAATTTTTTATATAAAATGTCTATTATTTTTCATAATGTACTTTACAATCTGTATAAAAGATGATAAGATACAAATGTGTAAACGATTACATATTATGATAATGCACAACAACTTTTTTATACAGCAACTATTGATTTTAAAAGAATTTATAAATTTAAATATCTTTAAGTGATTGCAAATTTTTTTTGAAGATATGTGTAAACGATTACACATTACCAAATAATGGACGCATAGCGTGACTGCAGGAGAAATGGGGTGTGAAATGAGTCTTACGATAAAGGATATTGCTGAAAAAGCAGGTGTATCCGTAGCTACGGTATCGAGAGTGATCAACGGATCCGGCTACGTGAGCGAAAAGAACAAAAAAAATATCGAGGAAATTATCCAGGAATCGAATTACTGTCCGAATGCGGCGGCAAGAAGCCTGATCACCCAGGCGTCTGATATGATCGGCCTGGTGATGCCGGAGCGGGTTAATCCATTCTTCGTAAAGGTATATGACGGTGTAACCCGAAAGGCGGATGAGGAGAATATTACGGTTCTTTTTTATAAAACGGGTGATGATGAGAAGAAGCAGGGAGAAATCTTAAAGCAGCTGAAGGCTCAGAATGTAAAAGGGATTCTGATAACTCCAAGTCTCTATCAGACCTCCGCCACCAGAAAGATGTTAGAAGCAGTGGAACGGGCCGGGATTCCCGTGGTCCTCATCGACCGTGATACAGAGGGCGGGGATTTTGATGCGGTATTTATTGATAACAAGGGGGCTATTTATAAGGCTACAGAACAGCTGATCCAGGCGGGGCATACGAAGATTGCGGCCGTCACCAGCCCTGATTTTTCCAGAGTGGGTGCGAGACGGCAGGACGGTTTTCTGGAATGCATGAAGAAGCATGAACTGGAGGTCTGCCCGGACTGGGTGATCGAGGGAGAACTGAGTGTTGAGAGCGGATATGAAGCCTGTAAGCGCCTGATGGAGATGGAGAACAGTCCCACCGCGATTGTGGCGTTTTCCAGCTCGGAATTGATCGGATGTGTGAAATACTTAAACGAAACCGGATACCGGATCGGCAGGGATGTCTGCCTTTTTGGCTTCGATGATATCGGTACATTTCCGGATTTCGGACTTCAACTGTCCACAATCGAGCGTCCTATGAGGGAGATGGGGGAGATGGCATTTGAACTGTTGTGGGAACGGATTCATAACGGCGGAAAGAACAAAAGGAGCCGTGAGATCATCCTTCCAACCAATATAAAGTTAGCTGAGAATCAAAAATAAAATAGATATCTACTTTACTACAAGGGGGAAAACAACAATGAAACATGACAATCGCTACAGCTACAAACCACAGTACGATCCGTTTGAGAATGTTATGACGAGGAACGGACTGCACGCTGATGAGGTGATTTCCGCACTGCAGAAAAGCATTCGCCACGCAGATGAGGATACCGCCATCCGGTGCGGATATGAGATGTATGTTACCAGTATGGAACTGGAGAACTATCTCTGGAGACGCCTTTCTGTTATCAGTGTGGAAGACATCGGATTCGGGGAGCCGACTGCTCCCATTCTGATCCAGACCCTTAAGAACATGAGAGAGGAGTTTCCATATTCTTTAAGCGGCAGCAGGGCATTGTTCCTGTTCCAGGCGATCCGTTATCTGTGTAAATGTAAAAAGGAACGCTCCAGTGATACGATTAAGACAATCGTAATCGAGGAGTATAAGAGAGGGGAGTACGCCAAGCTTCCCACAGAGTATGATATCTATGACTGGCATACAAAAAAGGGAAGAGAGGGAGGAAGAACGTATCTGGATTTTCTGGAGCATTTTACAGATGTTACACCATTTATGGATCAGTACGATCCGGAATTAAAAGAGATCTTAAAGCAGTATACCAGGGAGAACATCGAACTGGGTGAAGAGTAAACAGGGGAACCGGTAAAAACAAAAGGAGAAGAACAGGGAGGTTTCAGAATGAGTAAATTAAGACGTATTGCGGCATTGGGACTTACAGCGGTATTACTGGGGGGCTGTGTACCACAGAAGGTGGCGGCGCCGGAGAAGGCAGAGGAGACAAAGGCAGAAGAGACGAAGGCAGAAGAAGGCCAGGCAAAGAACGAGGGTACAAACGGGACGGAGGCGGCGACGGAAGCAGAGACGGCCGCGGCCATCGCGACGGAGATTACGGGACCGGTGGAGATAACCATATGGCATCAGTATTCTGACCAGTATGAGGTGTGGTTCCAGAAGGTAGCGGACGAATTCCATGCGAAAAATCCGGACATTACGGTTAAGCTTCAATATCAGCCTGCTGATCAGTACGAGGCAAAGGTTATGGCGGCGGCAAAAGCCGACGATCTGCCCAGCATGGTACACTCTGCGGCGGCCAATATGACCAGCTATATCAATGAGGGTGCGCTGGTGAATCTGGATGATTACATTTATGATTCTGCGGTGGGATATGAAAACTTCGATGAAGATATTAACTCAGGACTGAATCAGATGTATGTGCCGTGGGGCAATAAACGCTATGCCATGCCTCTGTTCCTGGGGGGGAATGTTTTCTTTTACAATAAGACCATGTTTGAGGAGCTTGGAATAGAAGCGCCAAAGACCTGGTCTGAGGTAGAGGCGGTAGCGACCGCGGTCAGCGATAAGATCGGCAAGCCCGGTTTTGGATTTCAGATTTTAGTGGATGGTTATATGGAGGTTCTGACCCAGGCCGGAGGAGAAGTCATTGACCTGGATAATAAGACCGTCGGCTTCGATTCTGAGACAGCCAGAGAGAAAATCACGTGGTACAAAGATTTGATTGATAAAAAAGTTGCACGGTTAGTAGGAGATGACAAACACTTTACGAATCCATTTGCTAACGGGGATGTCGGATGCTACGTTGCATTATCCGGGAACTACGGATATCTTGCTACCGCAGTTGGAGACAAGTTCGAACTGGGAGCGGCACCGCTTCCTCAGGAAGGCCCCAAGAAGTTTGTCAGCCTGTCTGAGCCGGTATTTGCCATTGCGAAGACCAGTCCGGAAGAGGAACTGGCCAGCTGGCTGTTCTTAAAATACTTACTGAGCCCGGAAGTAAATGCGGAGTGCGGAACGGTATTTGGCGCACTTCCGGCATCCACTGCGGCAATGAACCAGAGCGTATACCAGGATTTCCTGAAAGTAAATCCTGTGGCAGCTGCGGTTTATGAGCAGAGAGACTGCTACGGATATATGCCGACCATTGCGGGCTGGTATGAACTTCGAACAAGCCTGGATAAGGCGTTGGAGGAAATTATGCTGGATATCAGTGACATGGATACAGCACTTGCAGAGGCCAGGAAGTCGGCAGAAGCGGCAATCCGTAAATAGTCCAATCAGTTGAAAAGGTGAGCCATGAAGATTAAATTACAGAATATCAGAAAGAGATTTGGGGAAACGGTGGCCCTTGATGATTTATCCCTGGAATTTTGCGATGGGAAACTGACCACGCTTTTGGGGCCAAGCGGATGCGGAAAGAGTACCCTGCTTAATTTAATATCGGGAATTCTGCCGCCTACTTCAGGATCGATTTTTTTCGGAGACAGGGATGTAACATCTCTGTCTCCGGATAAGAGAAATATCGGCCTGGTATTTCAGAATTATGCGCTGTATCCCCACATGACAGTGGGGGAGAATATTGCATTCCCGTTGGAAATTAAAAAAGTTTCAAAAAAAGAACGACTGGAGCGGGCGGAGGAGTTTGCCAAACTGCTTCGTATTGAAGATTATTTTACCCGTAAACCATCCCAGCTTTCAGGGGGGCAGCAGCAGCGTGTAGCTATTGCCAGAGCCCTGGCAAAGGAACCGGAGATTTTACTTCTTGACGAACCGTTGTCTAACTTAGATGCCAGACTTCGCCTGGAAATGCGGGAGGAGATCCGGCGTCTTCAGCTGGAGACGGGGATTACTACCATTTTTGTAACACATGACCAGGAGGAAGCGCTCAGTATTTCAGATCGTATTCTGCTTCTGAAAAAGGGCCGGGTTCAGCAATACGGGCTGCCTCAGGAGCTGTATGATGAACCGTGCAATCCCTTTGTGGCGGACTTTCTGGGAAATCCGCCGATAAATCTGTACGACGGCATGGTCGATGGAGACCGCGTGGTACTGCAGGAGGATCATACGGGATTCTTTATTGCCGGGGTGAAAGGTATCCAATCAGGAAGAAAGGTGAAGCTGGGAATCCGGAGCGAGGCATTTGAGGCCGCGGCGGAGGGGGTCTATGAGACACCTGCAACCGTAAAAAACGTATTTTTAAATGGAAAGGAAACCCTGTATCTTCTGGAAATTGGAGGAAAAGAATTCAGAAGTACGCTGGAAAGCGGACAGACCTATGAAATTGGAGGAAAGATATCGGTTCGTTTGAAAAAGAAGGGGGTTCATATCTATGATTCTGAAACAGAGGAAAAGATTGGTTAAAGTGAAAAGTGATGAAAAAATCACAGTCAGGACATTTACGGAACCCCTCATCTATCTGCTTCCATTTATTCTTGTAGTGAGTGTGTTTATGGTTTTTCCGATTATCACGGTCTTCCTAAATGCATTTCTGGAAAATTATGATTATTTGGCCAACACTTATACCGGAATGGGGATGGGGAATTTTGCGGCGCTTTTTTCCGATAAAGAGTTTTTACTGTCTCTGAAAAATACATTCCTTTACGTAGCATTTGTCGTACCAGTGTCTACGGTGATTGCTTTGACTGTGGCCATTCTTTTAAACCAGAAGCTGAAAGGAAGCTCATTCTTTCAGTTCGTATATTTTTTGCCGATGGTTACGGCAACGATTGCCGTCGGAATTGTTTGGAAATGGATGTATCATTACGATTACGGAATTATCAATTACGTACTGGGGATAATTGGGATAGAACCGGTCAAATGGATGGAGAATCCGAGGATGGCTCTGGCAGCGCTGATTATCTATGGGATCTGGACAAAACTCCCGTTTACAATCATTCTGTTCCTGTCCGGTCTTCAGACCATTGGCGAACAGTATTATACGGCGGCAAAAGTGGATGGGGCGAAACCTGCAAAGATTCTGTTCCGCATTACACTTCCGCTTTTATCGCCTACGATTGCGCTGGTATTGATTATCAACATTATCAATACTTCGAAGGTGTTTAATGAAGTCTTTGCACTGTTCAACGGAAAGCCGGGGCCTGGATACTCCCTTTATACTGTGGTGTTCTACATATATGAGAATTTTTATCATAAGATGAATGTTTCCATTGCCTGTGCGGCTGCTCTGGTATTATTTTTAATTGTGTTTATCATGACTATGCTGCAGATGACGATTCAGAAAAAATGGGTCAGCAGGTAAAAAGGAGAATTGAGATGAAAAATAGACATCTAATTGTAAAGATCATTTCCTACGTGATCCTGTCGGCCGGTGCGGTAATGATGGTTCTGCCGTTTTATTGGATGATCATTACTGCGTTTAAAACGCCGGAGCAGGTGACGCAGATGCCGCCGATCTGGTGGCCGCCGTCATTTTTGCTGGATAATTTTAAGTATGTGCTGAGTTCGGGGGAGTTTGCAAGGTATATTATAAATTCACTGTTTGTCACAGTCTCATCTGTGATACTCACGACTACGGTCAGTATTTTGACTGCCTTTGCATTTTCAAGACTCAAATTTCCGGGGAGAGATATTATTTTTTCGCTGTTTCTGGGATTTATGATGGTACCGTTTGAATTGCTTGCCATCACCAATTACGTTACCATTGTGAAGCTTCATCAGATCGATACGTACAAGGCGTTGATCGTTCCGTATACCGCTAACATACTCTATATCTTTATATTAAGAAACTTCTTTCTGGAGATTCCGGGCTCGCTTTACAACGCAGCGAGGGTAGATGGGGCATCTAACTGGAAATTTCTATGGAGAATCATGGTTCCAATCGCCAAACCGGCGATCATCACAATCATTCTTCTTAACAGTATTGACAGCTGGAACTCATTCTTATGGCCCATGCTGGTGACGAATGAGTCAAGGATGAGAACTGTGACTGTAGGATTGACTTCATTTGTGCAGTCTGCGGGAATCCGTTATGAAAGGCTGATGGCGGCAGCGTTTATTGTAGTAATCCCCATGGTTGTACTGTTTTTCTTTGCGAGAAAATATATTGTAACCGCGGTAGCGCAGGGGGGAATCAAGGGATAGAGATGGAGGACAACATGAATATTGCAGAAAAGATTGATCACACCATACTGCGCGCAGACGCGAGAGAGGCTGAAGTAAAAAGATACTGCCGGGAAGCTGTTCAATACCATTTTGCATCGGTATGCGTCAATACATGCCACGTTCCGCTGGTGGCTGAAATGCTGAAGGAAAGTGACGTAAAGGTATGCTGCGTTGTGGGATTTCCACTTGGGGCAATGAGTACCCGCGCCAAGGCCTGTGAGGCACGGATTGCAGTGGAAGATGGGGCGGAAGAGGTTGACATGGTTGTCAATATCGGCGCTGTAAAAGACGGTAATTACGATCGTGTGGAGGAGGATATCTATGCAGTCGTGGAAGCCAGCGGCGGTGCTGTGGTGAAGGTAATACTGGAAACATGTCTGCTGACCAAAGAAGAGATCGTGGAAACATGCCGCTGTGCTGTGAAGGCCGGTGCGGGATTTGTAAAAACTTCAACTGGATTTTCGACCGGAGGTGCAACTGTGGAAGCGGTTCATCTGATGAGAGAGACAGTGGGAGATTCGGCAAAGGTGAAGGCCAGTGGTGGAATCCGTACCTGTGGGCAGGCGAAGGCCATGATAGAAGCAGGAGCCGACAGAATCGGTGCGGGAAATGGCATCATACTGCTGGAAGGGTAATCGGTGCGGAGAGGAGTTATTCTGCCGGATCGGTAATTAGATTAAAACAGGAGATTGTATATGGGAAGAAAAACACTGGTTTTCGGAAGTTTTGTCGTGGATCTTATGGCCCGTACGCCGCATCTTCCTGTCCCGGGAGAAACGGTTAAGGGGAGCGAATTCAAGATGGGCCCTGGGGGGAAGGGGTTTAACCAGGCTGTAGCGGCCTTTAAAGCAGGGGCAGAGGTCATTCTGGCAACCAAACTGGGAATGGATTCTTTTTCTGAAATTGCGCTGAACACCATGGAAAAATTGGGGATGGATACCAGACGAATCTTTCGGACTGAACGGAAGGACACGGGGTGTGCACTGATCCTGGTGGGGGAAGACAGCAGCCAGAATGAGATTGTGGTAGTGCCGGGAGCCAGTCTCACCATAACGGAGAAGGAAGTGGACTCGTTAAAAGAATTGATTCAGGAATGTGAATTTGTTCTGATGCAGCTTGAGACGAATCTGGATGCAGTGGAGCAGGTTGCAGAATACGCGGCGCGGAGTGGGACAAAAGTGCTCTTAAACCCGGCACCCGCGGCTGATTTGCCAGAAGGCCTGTGGGGACGGATCGATGTGATTATTCCTAACGAGGTAGAGGCGGAGTACTATACCGGAATCCCTGTTCACTCTGAGGTGGATGCGGCGAAGGCGGCAGACTGGTTTCATAGCCGGGGAATCGCAGATGTGATCATTACGATGGCAGATCAGGGGGCATATCTGTCGTCTTCTTCCGGGATACGGGAGTTTGTTCCGGCATTTTCAGTAGATGCCGTGGACACTACCGGCGCGGGGGACGCGTTTTGCGGAGGACTGTTGGCGGCTTTAGCGGAAGGTAAAGAAAGGAAAGAGGCTGTAGTGTTTGCCAACGCGACAGCGGCACTTTCGGTACAAAAGATTGGAACGGCGCCATCCATGCCGGATCAAAAGGAGATAGAAACGTTTTTAGCAACGAGAGTGACTAACTGACATAGAAACAGTAAAAGATATAACCCCAAAAGAGTGCCGTGAAAGTACAATTAAGACTTTCATGGCACTCTTTTATCATGGCATCTCTCAGACCGCTACCAGGAAAACAACGGTGTATTCCCATCAAGTGCCATCCAGCTGATGCTGTGCTTTTTTACATGGAGAAGGCTGCATAATAAGTCGATCTGATTATACTTTACAACACTGTTCGAGTGGGTCCCCACCCAATAGGTCTTTCCGTCACTGCCCGTCACTTCGACGCTTCTTCTCAAATAGCCGTAGCCCTCTTCCGCCCTTGTACGGTCATCCGTGAACCAGTCCGTGCCGCTTATAAGAAGCTCTTCCTCATGGCCGGGATAGTTGTCGAGAACAAACTGAACCGTCTTTACCATGGCGTGGGCGGTGCTGTTGACCCGTTCGACCGGCCCGTTGTTCAATTTAATGAATTTGGCTTTGCCGTTGGGGGTTTTTTGTGCCGGGCTGTCTGTATCTGAAGATGGCTGCCGGTTACCGCCTGTCACTTCGCGGTAACTTACAAGGTCGATCTTTTCGTCGTCATCCAGGTTATCGTTTATGATCTGCGCAAAGCGGTTCGCATCTGCCTCGTTCCGGGTCAGGATGTACAGTTCGTCTTTTTTAAATGTATTAGAATCCAGAACCGGATAGTTGCCCGACTGCTGTGCTGCTTCGCCGCACAATTCCGCAAAAAGTTCCATTAAGTCCTTTAATTTATCCCGGATCAGTTCGAAACAATCTGTAAACTGGGAGAAATCGCTTCGGTATCCGTTAAAGAGCTGAACCATATATGTGGTAAAGTACCATTTTCCGTTTTGCAGAACAGCAGCTTTTAAGGGATTATCTGTGATGATTTTCTTTGCGTTTTTTCCGTAAAAATCAGCCACTCTCACTGCAAAATATACCGCGCCGTAATATTTTGCAAAAATGCCTGCTTCCAGTTCGTCCTCCGTTTCCAGCCATTCAGGCACGAAAATGGTTTTATCCTGAAAACTGTATTCACCCCCGGTCTCATTTCTGGTACTCAGCAGAAAATTGGTACCCTTGCTGCGCGCGTCTCCCGGGTAACCGGCGCATGCTTTCCGGGCTCTCGCAAAATCGACGAGGTCGACCGTGCGTCTGGCGATGTTTCCTTCCCCGCGCTTAACCAGCCTGAAATACCGTTTCCCATTGATCTGTTCCCGCTCCAGAAATGCGGCCAGCTTTACCACAAACGGGGATGCAAAAGCAATATCTTCCGCCTTAATGGGCTTCTGCCGGTTTAAAGCCACGCTGATCTCGTTTACCTCCCGGGTTGAATCTGCTTCGGATTCGGCGGTCTGTGCAGAGTGCGAGATATGTATGATCCGAAGCAGTACCTTGGCATTTTTAGACTTCCGGATCCTCTCTTCAAGTTTTGCGGCTTCCTCTGCTTCACCATTTTTTTGGAGCTCTTTTAAATCGTATTCCATTTCATAAAGGCACTGGGCAGAGGCGGTAATGGTCTGGGCTCCGTTAATGACGGAGAAATGGAGCTCTCCGTATTCGGATATATGTTCCAGAAGGACCTCCTCCACGCGGTCCAGTTTAAAATCGGGCCGCTCTACCAGAATGGTAATGCCGTTATTCTTAAACCAGAATTCGTCAGGGCTGTTTCTCAGCGTCTCCTTGATAGCCCGGTCAACACCCAGCTGTTCGTTCAGACCGTACCGGACATTGCGCTTAAACAGCTTGTCCCCGATTCTGTTGTAGATCTCAACCAGCTGATACAGATGGACGGAGGTCACATAGCCGCGGTTAGACACCTCTGTCCTATCCTCGTTTTCCCAGTTGATATGGCATTTCATAGGAGGCATCTGAATAAACTCAAACCGGTTTACACTGGTCAGCTTAATGTCCTGTTCATGGTAGCTGTTGTCGAGAATATAGAGAAAATTTACGGTGCCTTTCCAGGGCTTCATCTCTTTCCTGATATTTTTCTTCATCGCCTTACCTTCCGCAGACAGAAAAAGTCTTTCCAGAAAAACCCGGCTTTTCATATTGTCCACGAGGCAGATGATATAGATATTTTTTTCCGCGGATTCCGGCAGCTTTGCCAGAATTCGGGCCTGCTCTTCCAGAGACTGCAGCAGGCCGCCGCTGTCCTCTGTAAACTTGAGAAAAAGAAAATTTTCGCTGCTGTCAATGCCCATTTGGACGGAAGAGGTGACTTCCCATTTCTCCGCACGAACCAGGAGATTCAGCGCCTTATGAGCCTCCTCGCTGTCCCACCAGGTCTCGTCACAGTCGATATCACGGTTGCTTAAAATATTTCTGATATATTCCTTATAATTTTCGATTCTCCTGGCTCTCATCCGATTTTCGCTCATGATCATTTGTCCTTTCCATACTGATTAGCAGCTGGCCCCCTGAAAATTTATGGACGCCGTGCTGATTTAACTCTTTGGAAAATTCCAGAATTAACTGGTTATACCGGTTAACAATGGTATTCAGTTCATCTTCTGATAAGTATACTTTCTGGATGGCCTCTTTCAGATTCTGGGTAAAGTCCAGCAGACCGATCCGGTAGCTGTTAATCATATTTTCCACGTAGACCAGAATTTCATCCGTATCCAAATCTTTCCGGTTATCTAAAATATAGTCAAAATAGTAATCCAGCTCCTTTTCCAGCATTCTGACGGCATACATCAGTTCATTGCTGCAGCAGAATTTCTCTGTGTTCAGTTTCCGGCTTTTATTGCTGATTTCATCTACCAGATTGACAATCTCCGGATAAATACTTCCGGTATGGATTCCGAAAAATTCCTTTAACTCTTTTCGGATCAGGGGTTTGGCTTCCTTCGGAATTCGGATGCCATACGTCATCCATGCCGGTAAATCGGCGGCATCGTTGCCCTGAAACAGTATGAAAGCGCCCTGCTGTGCCACGATCCGGTTATTCAGTTTTGTGTGGTCAATGAATTTGTGATTTTTCTCAAATATAATTTTATCCCGGTGCCACTCTCTGTCCCGGTTGATGATGGCATCGTAATTGGCATTGGTGTTCTCCGCGCTGGGGCTGAATATCTCGTCGATGAAAAATACGAATACCATTCCGTCCTCGTGATCCAGCGAATCAACGTCTTTGCGGTAGTACGGTGTGACTGCAAAATACAAGGCAGTCAGGCAGTTATAGGACACATCCAGAAGCCGGCTGGGAAACTCCCCGTGCTGGGCGTCAATCGCATTGTCCAGATACCGTTTCTCACCCGTCAGCCGGTTTTGCCTCATGGCGTCAAAGAGGCTCTTTTCAAAGAAAGGATTGCCATCCATGACCCCTCTTCGGAAGATGTTGGCGCGGCAGGAGGTCGGATAAATCTGGGGCTCTCCACGGTACACATAACTGTAATTTTCGCCTTTTCGGGATTCGATATATTCCTTTATTTTGGAAATATAATCGGATACATTTTCAATAGGCTTTTCAGAGATTTCTTTGACTCGTTTATCTTTGGGAAGAACATAAGCGCTGTTTTCATTCAATGGCTTTCCCTCTCTTTCCATAAAGATTCCCTGGCGCCCGGTTACTGCCTGCCGGATATGGGATTGATGCAGATATGCGTGCCGGGGAAATCATGATGATTTTATTATAACTTATCCTGAAGGGGCATACAACGGGGAATCTGCGCAAGTTTTGGGCGGGCGGCATGAAAAAGATAAAAATAGCCATAGTAATAGTGTTGTGATGGATGAGGGAGCGGGGAGCGCAGGAGTGGGAAATGAGATCCAGCCAGTTCCAGTCCTGCATAGAATCAGCCAGCAGTTTTGCTGATAAAAGTCTTGAATTAACTGAAGTCAATAAAGTATAATGTTCATGAGCATTGCCTCCTTTGTATAAGGTTGGTTTGGCGATTGACATTATACCAAAAAAGGGAGGTCAATGCTCTTTTTATTTCAATCTTCTATAAAATCAAGGCTTTTTATAAAACATGAGGTAGTCTTTGACACTACCATCAGAAGAAAGAGGAATAGATATGAGAAAACGAGTGAAAGGTTGCCTTACAGTATTATGCCTGGCATCATTGATGTTATCCGGATGTAGCGGTCAAAGAGAACGAGTGTCTGAGATTAAGGAGACGGAATCTTCTTCCATGGCAATGGCTGAGGATTCTGTTGCCGGACGTGACGGAGCACTGCAAAGTACAGAGAAGGGGCAGACTCCGGAAGATGAGCAGAATATAGAGGATGCAGTCAGAACGGCAGGAAAGGCAGAGACAGGCAGTGTTAGAGCGGAAGATGATTATTACAATTATGTAAACCAAAAACTTTTGGCAGGAAAACAAATCCCTGAGGATTCTGAAAGCTGGAGTTATTTTTATGAATTAGGACAGGAGTCTTATCGTAATTTAAGTGAACTGCTTGATGAAGTTATCAATCAGCGCTCAAATTTAGACGAGGGATCACCAGAACAGAAAATTGTCGACTTATATCAGACTGCAATGGATATGGAAGGGAGAAAAAGGGCCGGATTTGGTGCCTTACAGCCATATCTCGACAGTATTCGCGGCGCAGCTGATATTCAGGAATATATAGAAGCGGTGGGAGCGGTAAACAATGACCTGGGATTTTCCAGCCTGATTGCCCTGGCTTATTTTGAAGATATGAAAAATTCCCAAAATTACGGCTGTTATCTGGGCAGTGCGGATCTGGGACCTGGAAAAGAGACTCTGGAAGATAAAACACAGTCAGTTTTATTAGAAGCATATAGAAATTATATAAAAAATATCATGGAATCCACAGGCATCAGCCGGAAAAAAGCGGAAGAGACAGCCTCAGACATTTATAAATTCCAGACTGATTTAGCAGCCGCAACGCTCCCATTGTCTGACCAGAATGATCCGGAAAAAACTTATAATCCCCTGTCCCTGGAGGAACTCCGTACATTATACTCCAATATTGATATTGAAGCCTACTTAAAAGCGGCCGGGGCAGATGGTTTTCATTCCTGGGTGGTAAATGATCCCGGACAGGCTAAAAAAATTAACAGCTATTTGACAGAAGATCATCTTCCTCTGTTAAAGGAGTACTCCATTTTTTGTCTGATAAAAGATTTCAGTCCCTTTCTGACCCCGGAAATACGAGACAGTACGATCGCATGGAACAATACGCAAAAGGGCGTTCAAGGGAAAAAAACGGATAAAAAGCTGGCCGCTGAACTTGTCCAGAACACATTTGGATTTGAATTCGGCAGGCTTTATACAGAAAAGTATTTTTCGGAGGATGACAAGAAGGCTGTAGAAACGCTGGTTCACCAGATTTTGTCTGCCTATAAAGAACGGATCAATGGTCTGGAATGGATGGGAGAGACAACAAAAGAAAAAGCTATCCGGAAACTGGATCATATGACCCTTAAAATCGGCTATCCGGACAACTGGCCGGATTATTACGAAAATGCAGTGATTCTTCCAGAAGGCCGAGGCAGTCTGATTGACAATATGGTAACGGTATACCGTTCGCTCAGATCTTTTGAAAAAGAAGAAATAAAGAAGCCGGTAGACCGGGGGCAGTGGGGAATGACACCTCAGACTGTCAATGCGTATTACAACCCATTAAACAATGAAATCGTTTTTCCGGCGGCAATCCTTCAGCCTCCATTTTACGATCCGGAGGCCGGCCGTGCTGCAAATTTAGGCGGAATCGGTATGGTAATTGCCCATGAAATCAGCCATGCATTTGATTCCTCCGGCTCCTGTTACGATGAAAATGGAAATTATAATATGTGGTGGACAGAAGAAGATTTAAAGAAATTTCAGGAACTGACACTCCGGGTGACAGAGTACTACAATGACCAGGAGGCGGTAAAAGGACGTTACGTAAATGGGCAACAAACGTTAAATGAGAATATTGCCGATCTGGGGGCGCTGGCCTGTGTGACCTCTATTGCAGGAGATGATACGGAAGCGCTGGATTCTCTTTTCAGGCAGTATGCCCGTATCTGGGCGTCTAAATATACGGAGGAAAGTATGATTCACAGGCTGAATACGGATGTTCATTCTCCGGCAAAGGTGAGAGTGAATGCAGTTTTGAGTTCTACGGAAGCATTTTATAAGGTTTACCCTGATTTAAAAGAAGGAGACGGCATGTATGTGGCGCCTGAGAAACGGGTGAAAATCTGGTAAGCTCTGAGGGTGGGATGGATCTTGCGTTTGCTATGTTTTTATGCTATAGTAAGAACGCTGATTTGCCTTGTGACACAGGCAAAATAGCAAATATATGGTGTGTTCGAAACCTTCCACACCTAAAACAAAACTAAAGGAGAAATGAATATGTTACAAAAATCTTCAAGCAGAACCT
>OIZR01000047.1_pt1 | contig 104946 bp, 78 predicted proteins | sample 1588591 | NCBI WGS metagenome assembly OIZR01 (sample SAMN03283249) | human gut metagenome | biome: human-associated habitat; material: feces | host: Homo sapiens | place: USA | collected 2013 | reverse complement strand
GATTATATATCAAAATCCTTGAGAATAGGGTGTCAACTTTATTTATACAACATCATATAGTCGCTCCCCTTGTGGGAGCGTGGATTGAAATATGTGCCATCGTCAATCGATCTCTTCCACTCCTTGTCGCTCCCCTTGTGGGAGCGTGGATTGAAATATTCCAACAATGGAGCTTGCATCACTTCCACCAGTCGCTCCCCTTGTGGGAGCGTGGATTGAAATCAATTTCTCAGCAGCAATTGGTGTTGAGCAACAAGTCGCTCCCCTTGTGGGAGCGTGGATTGAAATTCGCCATTTTCGGAAATGAGCTGATCATAAATTGTCGCTCCCCTTGTGGGAGCGTGGATTGAAATATTCAGATATTTTGTAATCTCTTGTCCAATCTCAGTCGCTCCCCTTGTGGGAGCGTGGATTGAAATTTCTGCGCTGATCATTGATGTGCAGCTTGATGAAGGTCGCTCCCCTTGTGGGAGCGTGGATTGAAATAATGTTGGCACTGGACCATATGTAATATTGTTCTGTGTCGCTCCCCTTGTGGGAGCGTGGATTGAAATTTTTAATTATATGTGCGAGGGCGATTACTCGCCGTCGCTCCCCTTGTGGGAGCGTGGATTGAAATAGCATCTGTTTCCACTCATTAATTGCATCTATCGTCGCTCCCCTTGTGGGAGCGTGGATTGAAATTGCCATTTTCCCACTTACTTGCACCAACACTATTTCGTCGCTCCCCTTGTGGGAGCGTGGATTGAAATGTGTTTCCTACCATCTGCAATTTGGCTTGGTGACAGTCGCTCCCCTTGTGGGAGCGTGGATTGAAATAACGAGGGCGATGTAGAAAGTCTGAAAGAAATGGTCGCTCCCCTTGTGGGAGCGTGGATTGAAATCATTGTCCTGCGTTGCAATCTTTAAGGTTAGCTGAGTCGCTCCCCTTGTGGGAGCGTGGATTGAAATTTCCAGTTTCAGATACTGCCAGTTTTGCCACTAAGTCGCTCCCCTTGTGGGAGCGTGGATTGAAATTCGATGTATCCGTTTGTATCATAGTCCTGTCCTCGTCGCTCCCCTTGTGGGAGCGTGGATTGAAATTGCTGGTTTTCCTCAATCCGAAATACGGTATTTTGTCGCTCCCCTTGTGGGAGCGTGGATTGAAATGTACGAATTCAATATACTCATCAATTGCTTTACAAGTCGCTCCCCTTGTGGGAGCGTGGATTGAAATATCAGCCTGTCCGAAAGTAATCCTCCGGACATGGGTCGCTCCCCTTGTGGGAGCGTGGATTGAAATGCAGTATGAAAATGGGCATAGCAATCAATAATGATGTCGCTCCCCTTGTGGGAGCGTGGATTGAAATAAGGAAGATGCCGATTTGATTTATGCGGGATTTAGTCGCTCCCCTTGTGGGAGCGTGGATTGAAATATGGCAGAATAGTATATCACAAAACGTAAGCCAAGTCGCTCCCCTTGTGGGAGCGTGGATTGAAATCGTATATGTCTTACTGTCTGTGGTGCATCTGCTGTCGCTCCCCTTGTGGGAGCGTGGATTGAAATCACAATCTTTCTAAATCTCTCCATGTCAGTCATGTCGCTCCCCTTGTGGGAGCGTGGATTGAAATTACGATAGAATCAAGAATCTGCTGTCCTTTGTTCTGTCGCTCCCCTTGTGGGAGCGTGGATTGAAATTCCTAAGTAATCCACATTTACCCTCCAGTCTTGTGTCGCTCCCCTTGTGGGAGCGTGGATTGAAATTTGTCGGTAAGTCCTGTGAACTGGCAGAGGGTGTCGTCGCTCCCCTTGTGGGAGCGTGGATTGAAATATAATACTCGGCATTGGCAGATGTCTGTAAGTAGTCGCTCCCCTTGCGGGAGCGTAAATTCAAATTAGATATTAATACAGAGGATATTTTGAGAAGATTGGATAGAATTATTGCATGATATGGAGAACCAAATGAATTTTGTTTTGATGTGATGTAAACATGTTTACTTCTCGGAGATATGTTGGATGAATGTGTGGAGCGCTTTCCATTTTAGATAATTGGTGATTTGAACGAAAAATATTGTAGCGGATGGAGTACGATTCAAATTACACTAGCTATCTATCGATCAATCTGCTACAATCATCTTATAGTGTGAGCTGAGAAATCAGCATAGCTGATTGTATATAGTAGGAAAATCCTGTGGGGTAAGGTCTAGCCAACCGCACGTACCGAGCCCTTGGAGTCAAAGCAGTAACGTTAGATTTAAGCGTAGGACAGGGAGTTACAGAGCCGAAGCGAAAGTGAAGTGATCTGGGAAATGATTGTGAGGTCAGAAATGATAGATATGCTTATTAGTACAAGCAACGACAAGTTATTTTATAAAATTTTATCCGTACAAAACAGTGTGGACAACAATATGGATTGTCAATGGAATTATACAAAGCATATCAAAAAGGGGCATTGAGCCGTTTGTTATCTCATTTGTAATCATGTTAATGCCATATATTGTGCAAGCGATTATTAAAGGACTAGATGGATTAGATGATAGGTGGAGAGTAAAGCAGTGCCTGGAAAAAGAAAGAAAAAGAGAAATATTCAAAAGTATATAGAAGATTACCTACAGAAAAACTTGAAGAAAAGGTAACAAAGAAAAATAGGGGGTACACGAAAGATGAGTGATAGCATTACCTTACATGAAATTTTAAGTCAATATCGGAAGAGCGATCTGGTGGAGATTGCAAAGCTTCATCATTTACATGGATATTCGCAATATAAAAAGGCGCAGATGGTTGAATTTTTGTGTCGTGCACTTCTTGATGCAGATGTGATGAGGAAATATTTTATGTATTTGAACGAAGCGGAGCTAGAATTATTGGATTCCGGCGAGAGTCAGGTTTGGATTGAATCAAACGAACATCAGTATGATTATTTGGCGGAAGGCGCCTATATCGGAATCGGTTATGACTGGGATGGAGGAGTTGTTTGTGTACCGGAAGAGGTGCGGAAGGCATATTTGAAAAATTGTGATACGATCTGGAAGCAAAGTCTTAACACGGATAAAAAGCTGTTAATGTATTTGAATGTATTGTCGGAACTATATGGTATGTGCTCAATTGAACAAGTGATAAATTTGTATGTGAGAGATGGCGGAAGTAAGAAGGAACTATTTGAAGTTATTTCTTTTTGTGAAGCGATACCGGAGAATAAAAAGTATTTTGAATTAAGAGGAGAGAAGTTGATTTTAAAACTTTGGACCGACGGAAATATGTATAAGGAGCTTCAAAAAAGACAAGGAGGCTGTCCGTTTTATGAGCCGACGAAGGAAGAAATTGAACATTTGGGGACGAAAGGCTATCTTCCATTTAACAAATATATGCTGGAACTGAAGGATTTCTTTATAAAAGAAGGACATGAAGAAGAGCGCGAGGCAGAATTGCTTTGTAAAACCATTCAGATGATTATCCGCACCGGTGGTACATATGAGCATATTCGGGATGTGCTGGAAGTAGGATTTATGGACTTTGATTATGTTTCAACGAATGAAAAGCTGCGGAGACAGCTATTGCAGAGAATCGACAATGTATGGGAGCATACGAATACCGTGATGAGGCGTGGGCATATGATAAAAGAAATGGTTGCGGAAGAACCGAAGAGTAATATTATTGCATTCCCGGGAAATAAAAGATAGGGATTTTTTGGGAAAATTTTACAAAAGTTTTCGTAATCACCTTGTACATTATACACCGATATGCTATTCTGAAAAAAATGTAACAGTTCAGCTATAACAGCTCAAATTAGCTGATTTGTTATAGAAAATCGGTAATGGAGTGCAATTATATGAAAATTCAAGAAAAGATGAGAAAGCCGATGTTGGAGGCGAAATATTTGAATGTAGAAAATACAGACAGATACCGTCCAATTATCCGGCTTTTTTATTTGAAATATGAAAAATTAAAATATTGGATGTATCAGGAAGAGGTTTACGAAGAGCTGAAAGAGGATCCCTATTTTTCTGAGTATACGCCGGAACAGTGTCAGCAGGACCTGTCGGCGTTGACATCCTGGGGAAATCTGGTCACGATTCAGGATACGAGAAAAGTGACAACGATTGAGGAGTTTAAAAATAAGAAATTTCGCTACCAGCTTTCAGAGGCAGCCGTTGAGATTGAGCGAATGGTCATCCGTATTGAAAACCTGTTTATCGAAGGCTCCTCATTGGAGCCTACTTTATTGGAGAGACTTCGGATCAATCTTGGCAAATTTGGGGGAATGGCTTTAGAAGAAGGAGAAAAATTATATGGCTGGTGGAATGATTTGAACAATGATTTTATTCGTCTGAATCAGAATTATCAGGATTATATGAGAGAGTTGAATAGTGTAAAAGCGGAAGAGATGATGAAGACGAAAGAATTTCTTGTGTTTAAGGACAGATTGATCGAGTACCTTCGTTCGTTTGTAAAAAGTCTGCAGATTAATGTGACCGCGATTGAGCAGCAACTTCGAAATATGGACGAAGAGGTTGTAAAAAGTGTATTGGAAAAGGTGACGGCATATGAACTGTCTATTCCCCGAATGGATGTGGAAATCGATGAGCAGATGATTTATGACAAGATGAAAGGACGTTGGGAGAGCATTTCGGAATGGTTTTCCGGGAAAGACGGAGTGGAGTCGGAAGCAGGAAAAGTGTTTGACACGACAAATGAGATTATCCGAAAGATTACAAGATATGCAACGCGTATCAGTGAGATGAGCAATCAGGGTTCAAACCGTCGGGAGGAATATAAGAAACTGGCAGAGATGTTTGGCAAATGCAGGGATATCAAGGAAGCGCACAGGTTGTCGGCGGTTGTGTTTGGGATTGAAAAGCCGCTTCACCTTAAAGGAGAACTGCGAAGGGACACAGACAGCATCAACAGTGGGGTGTATGAGGAAGCCCCACATATTGTGACGGTGACTCCGAGAGTGCGTACATATCGGGAAAAGGCGAAACGAAGTGGGATTGTTGACCGTTCAAAGGAGAAAGAGGAGATGCGTCTTTTGATGATACGGCGGCTGGAAGAGGAGCGCATGTTATTAAAAAGCTATATTCACGATGGAAAACTGGAGTTTGCGAGTCTTCCGGTGATAGAACCGCATGTGCGGGATGTGTTTTTGCTATGGCTGTCGAAGGCATTGGAGAGGAAAAATCATCGGGCAAAAACAGAGGATGGTCAGGTTTATTATATTGAGCAGGCAGATGTGAAAGAGTATTGTACCTTGGAATGTACGGATGGAACATTTCAGATGCCGGCCTATACGATTGTATTTGAAGATGGAGAATAAAAATGAAAGCATTGGAACTATTACTGAACCGCAGATGGATTTTAAAATCCAAAGAGCGGGAATTGTATTATCAGGTAAAAGAGGCGCTTTCATCGGGGGAAGAGAAGAAGTTCCTGATGGAAAAGCTTGGATATCAGGTGATTGTAAATCCATACATGATCAAGGCAGAAAAGATGCCCGCAATTCCGGAAAACTGGATGGGGATTTTGGAATTTAAAGAAACGATAGAGTATGTGTTTTTTTGTCTTGTACTGATGTTTTTGGAGGATAAAGAAGCGGAGGAGCAATTTGTCCTGTCGGAGCTGACAGAGTATATACAGAGCCAATATAAGGAAGAACAGATTGACTGGACTGTTTACCGATACAGGCGTCACATGATAAAAGTAATGAAATATTGTGTGTCTTGTGGGATTTTGAATGTGGATGACGGAAGCGAGGAAGGGTTCGCAAAAGATGACACAAGTGAAGTGCTGTATGAAAATACAGGAGCATCTCGCTATTTTATGAAAAATTTCACACAGGATATCATGGGATACACTACGCCGAGGGAGTTTGAAAAGGAAGAGTGGATTGATGTAAATGAGGATCGTGGAATCGTCCGCAGACAGAGGGTATATCGTAAACTTTTGATGACGATGGGAATGTATAAAGATGCAGAATCAGAGGAAGATTTTGCCTATGTCAGAAATTATAGAAATATGATACAGGGAGATTTGTCGGACTTATTTGACTGTGAACTGCATGTCCATAGCAGCAGTGCATTTCTCGTATTGGGGGAGGAATGTAGATTGGGAAGATGTTTTCCGGAAGGTAATACGCTCTCCGATATTGTTTTATTGACCAATACACTCATAGAGGAAAAAGTGGCAAATGGGAAGATTACGGTTCCGATGGATGAACAAATCGGTATCCCAAAGGAAGTGTTTCGTGCAATTGTGGAGGAATGTAAGGAAAAATTCGGTCAAGGTCTGAATAAAACGTATCGGGAGATGACGTTTGCGGAATTTTATCGTGAAGTATCGGATTATATGGAAGAATTGATGTTGATAGAAATTGGACGAGATGATGTGAAAATAAAGACGGTAGCAGGGAAAGTCTGTGGGAAATATCCGGAAGATTTTTTGAAAAACGGAGGACGAGATGAATAGTAAATGGCAGATCAACAGAGTTGGGTTACTCGATTTTTGGTATTATGATGAGGAAGAATTTGATTTTCTAGATGGGCGTATGCTGCTGCGCGGGGCAAATGGTTCCGGAAAGTCCGTAACAATGCAGAGTTTTATCCCGCTTTTATTAGATGGAAATATGCGGCCGGAGCGTTTGGATCCCTTTGGATCGCGTGCCAGAAAGATGGAGAATTATCTTCTGGAGGAAGGAGATGAGCGCGAAGAGCGGACTGGTTATCTTTATATGGAGCTAAAGCGTGTGGAAAGTGAAGAATATGTAACGCTTGGAATCGGACTTCGCGCAAGAAAGAATAAAAAGTTGGAATCGTGGTATTTCTGCGTCACAGATGGAAGACGTGTAGGAAAAGATTTGTTCCTATACAAAGATGTGGAAAATAAGATTACCTGCTCGAAAGGGGAATTGAAATATCGAATCGGAGATGGCGGAAAAGTGATGGAGACGCAGGGAGAATATGCACAGTGTGTCAATCGTCTTCTTTTTGGTTTCGAGACACAGGAAGAGTACAAGGAGCTTTTAGAACTTTTGATTCAGCTTCGTACGCCCAAGCTTTCAAAAGATTTTAAGCCCACGGTTATCAACGAGATATTGAGCGGTTCCCTTCAGACACTCTCGGAGGACGATCTTCGCCCAATGTCTGAGGCAATTGAAAATATGGACAATCTGAAAACCAATCTGGATACGTTAAATGAAAGTATCCGCGCGGCAAGGCAGATTGAAAAAGTATATGATCAGTATAATCAGATTGTTCTCTATGACAAGGCGCTGTTATTTTCTAATGCTGGAAAATCTTATGAGAATTGTGTGAAAAATGGAGAGCAGATTGCAAACGATTTGTCTGCTCGTACAGAGGAACTTCAGAAGGAAGAAGAGCATTATGAAGCGTTGAAGCAGGAAGAGGAGATTCTAAAAGAAGAGAAAGCATCGTTGGATAAGAGTGATGCGGCACGTTTGAAAGAGCAGGAGAGCAAACTGGCAGAAGAACTTTTGGAAAAACAAAAAGAGCGACAGGCAAAGGAAAAGCAGGAAGAGGAAAAGAGAGAAAAACAACTGGAGACAGAAGAGAAGATAAAGACCGAAACGGAAAAGACGGACTGTATTTGGGCGAATATCGAAGAACATTTGGAAGAAATGGAGTCAGAACTTCAGGAGGTTCCATTTGACGAGTTTACCTTTTTGAAAAACGATATTTTGCAGGACAGAGAAAAAGAGCAAAGCTTTTCTTCGCATCATCAGCTTTTGAATGACTACACAAAGAAGGTAGAGCATGGAAAAGAAGCGCTGTTAGAAGAAAAAAATTGTCAGGACAAATATGACCGTTGCCTTTTGGAGCTGGATGTCTGCAGAGATGAAAGAAATCTTGCAGAAAAAGAAGTACATCAGTATGAAACCCTTTTGCATGAGACAAAGTCGGAATTGACAGAGCAAGTATATTTGTGGGAAAAGCAAAATCAAGAGCTGCACTTGCAGACAGAGACGATGCAGAGCATGGCAAGAAAAATAGAATGTTATGAGATGGGAAGTGACTATTCGGAGATTCGGGAATTGGCAAAACCCAAACTGTATGAGTTGGAGAGGCGGTTTTCAGAAGAACGAATGGCGCTGGAGCACGACTTGAAGGAAATGCAGGAAAGCTTGCAGAACAAGGAAACGGAACTGGAAGAGTGGAAGAATCAAAAAGATCCGGAGCCGGAGCAGTCGGATTGTGTAAAAGCAAATCGTGAACTGCTGAAGGAAAAAGGGATTCCATATTTGCAGTTTTATAAGACGATAGAGTTTGACCGCACAATCGGAGAAGAGCGTATGAACCGTTTAGAAGAGGCATTGCTTGAGATGGGGATTCTAGACGCCTTGCTCATTCCAAAAGAGTATCGGGAACAGGTATATGCGTTAGATCAAGGTGTGTGTGACCATTATCTGTTCAGCGATGTGGAGCATGTGAAGTCAAATCTTCAGGAAGTGTTGGAAGTGGATAATGGAGAAAATGATATTTTGCTGTACCAGAAAATTTCCAATATGCTTTCGGCAATTGGATTTGGAGGAAAAGATGCAGAGCGTGGACATTCATGGATTGATGCGGATGGAAATTATCGAATCGGCGTTCTCGAAGGAACGATTACAAAGAAATATCAGGCTCGCTTTATCGGCGTGCGTGCACGAGAAAAATACCGTCAGGAGAAAATAGAAGAATTGGAGGTTATCTGTGCAGAGCTTAGAGAGTGTGTGGAACAGTTGGAAAGACAGTTGGAAGATAATGCAGGCAGGGCGAAAAAGTTAACAGAAGAGTGGAATGTATTTCCGGGTGAGGAAGATTTGAAAACGGCGGCAAAGGAATTTGCGGATCGTGAATATCGACTGGAACTGAAAAATAAAAGGCTTTGGGAGCAGCAGGCATTGGTGGAACAGGAAAGAAAGCTGTTGGATGAACTGCGTATCAAGGTGCGGGAGGTTTGTGGGAAATGTTATCTTGCGCCGAGGTTAGATTTATTTACAGAAGTGCTTGTGGCATTACAACGCTATAAAGAGCTGCTTTCAGAATTACAGGTCGCTCATGGAAGCTATCAAAATGGACTTCGTTATATTCGGGGGCAAAGCGAGAATTTAGAAGATTTAGAAGCCGATTTGGACGATATTCGCTATGAGAAAAATCAGATTTCTTTGAAGGTGAGGGAGCTGGAAGGCTATCTTCTTTCTGTGCAGAGACAACTGGAATTGACAGATTATGAACAAATCAAAGAGCGGCTGGACCATTGCATGGAGCGTCTTTTAAGGCTCCCGAGAGAACGGGAAAATTGTGTGCGAGGACAGGAAGCCTTGCGGCAAGAGATAGAAGCTCTAAAGGAAAAGAACAAAGAGAATGAAAAAATGCAAAACGAACTTCGTACGAAAAAAGAAAGATACCAGAATGTTTTCGAGTTGGAATATCGACTTGGATATGTAGAGCAGGGACTTACGGACACAGGAGATGCGTACGAGCAGGCGAAGAAGATTTGCAGCTTGTTTGCGGGAAGCTTTGGAAATAAGAAACAAACGGATTTGTTTGGAAATCTTCAGGAGGCATACCACCAAAACAGAGGATATTTATTGGACTATCAGATTACACTCCAGCCTCTGTTTGAAGAACTGGACGAGGAGAGCAGTTTTTTGGATATGAGTGTAAAGCGAATCGATGTCTCGGCAAAATACCGTGGGACAGCGGTGAAATTCAAAGAGCTCATTGAAAAAATGGATGAGGATGCAGAGGTGCTGGAACGCCTTTTGAGTGACCGGGACCGAGAGCTGTTTGAAGATATTTTGGCGAATACAATCAGTAAAAAGATTCGGGGAAAAATTCAGGCGAGCAAGCGCTGGGTAGAGAAGATGAATACGCTTATGGAGTCCATGCAGACGTCAAGCGGGTTAAAATTGAGTCTTCGATGGAAAAATAAGAGAGCGGAAAAGGAAGACCAATTGGATACGAGAGCGTTAGTTGAATTGCTGCAAAAGGATGTGGAAATTATGCGCGAGGAAGAGGTGGAAAGCCTTTCTAGACATTTCCGCTCAAAAATAGAAGAGGCGAGAAAGCTTACTCAGGATGTCGGTTCTGTCCAATCTTTCCATGCGACGATGCGTGAGGTGCTGGACTATCGAAAGTGGTTTGAATTCCAGTTAGAATGTCAAAAGACAGGGGAGAAAAAGAAAGAACTGACAGACCGTGTATTTTTCACATTTAGTGGAGGGGAGAAGGCGATGGCAATGTATGTGCCGCTGTTCTCTGCTGTGGTTGCAAAATATGCGGGGGCGCGTCAGGATGCACCGAAGCTGATTTCTTTGGATGAGGCTTTTGCGGGAGTCGATGAGACAAATATTCGCGATATGTTCCGTCTGATGGTTGAATTTGAGTTTAACTTTATGATTAACTCTCAGATTTTGTGGGGAGACTACGACACGGTTCCGGGACTTGCGATTTACCAGTTGATTCGCCCGGAAAATGCAAAATTTGTATCGGTGATTCGTTATATTTGGAATGGGAAAATGAAAATTATGGTGACCGGAGAGGAAGCGCAACAAGATGGAAGAAGATAAAAAGCAAATGCTTCAGAAATGTGTGGATTATTTTAAAGAACGTCCGGTCTATCAGAAACTGTTTCGAAAAATGAAGGCAAAATATGAGAGTCTGGGACGTGTCGGTGGAAAAGTAGTGCTGACCGGGTTAAGCGCTGTGGATAAAATGCAGCTTGGAGGATTTTTACAGAAGGATTATACTGAGAATAAATCCGTTACAGTGTCTGCAGAAGTTTTTGAAGCATGTTTGGCAAAAAGCAGATTTGCAGGAATTTCTTTAGAAGAACTGCTGGAAGTCTACTTTGGCGGCAGGCTGATAGCCAAAAAGGAAGAGAGGGAAGAAGAAAAGCGAAGAAAAGATGCCTTTTTCATGGAAGTGCAAAAAGGGTATGAAAATACACTTTCCGGAAAATGGCTGCAAACTACTTTGAAAGAACATACAGCCGGATATGAAATATTGATTCAGCAATACAATAGTGATCCGGAAAATCTGCGAATTGTGTTAAAACACGTTTTGGAGGCTGCAACTTGGCTTCAAAGCATGAAAGAAAAGGAATTACTGGCCGTTTTTGCTGCAAAAGTGACCGGAGATCCACATTATTTTGATGTGGGAACCGTGGCAGAAAAATTGCTGTTGACTATGCTTTCATCATATTTACAGGAAGAAAAGGACATCAAACTGTCAGAAACAGAAAGAAAAAGCCAGATTTTTTATCGTGCGGGAATCCTAAAAGATGATTTGTCAAATGATACTCTTGCCTATGGAATACGTGCATGGAAACAAGATGGAAGTTTACATGAGGGAATAGAAGGTTTTTCCAAAGAAGGAGAACCTGTCAGACTGACACTTCGTACAATCGGGAATTTGCAGTCTGTTAGCGCGAGACAGGAACGGATTTATCTTATGGAGAATCCGGCTGTATTTTCTGTACTTGTAAAAAAATATCCGGACTGCGCAGCAATCTGTGTAAATGGACAGCCGCGTCTTGCGACACTTCTTTTGCTGGATTTTTTGAAAGAGAACCATACATTTTACTATCAGGGAGATTTTGATCCGGAGGGATTGTTGATTGCACAGCGTTTGAAAGAACGCTATGGAGAACGGTTTAAACTTTGGAATTATCGGGTAGATTGGTATGAGCAATATTTGTCAAACGTAGAATTAAGTGAAGTGCGGATGAAAAAATTGGAAAAAGTATCACTTCCGGAATTGCAGGAGCTGAAAAAATGTATGCAGGAAAAGAGGCGGGCAGCTTATCAGGAAGCAATGCTGGGCAGTATGTGAAAGGGAATTTTCCTGTTTTGCAAGAAAGATTTATATATCTAAAAAGAGACACGGGATGACATTTGTTCACTGCTGGAATATTGTTTGATTGTTTCAGGCAGCGCGGTTCGAAAAATAAGAAAAATATAATTTATAACCTGTTGCTTGTCATGTTTTTCTTTATTTACAATCCATTCCAGCAATGTCCCGGCGATTGCCTCTGTATAAAAACAACTTAAAAATGTTTCGAATTCTTTTGGGACAGTAATTTCAGTCAATTCTTCTATTTTTTTAATAACAGAAGTTGTAATTTCAATAAAGTCAGCATAAAAAAATCGTTTTAACTCATCTCTGCCGACAGAGTAATAAATATTATTCAAAAACACATCATTTTTTTCGACATAATCCATTACAAAAAGAATTGCTTCTTCATAATCAATGATCAGATCAAAGTTTTTCACAACGTCAATCGCTTCTTGTTCTAATGTCCATTTCAATAAATCATAAACATCTGTAAAGTGATAATAAAAAGTTTTTCGATTTACATTGCAGACGCGGATCAATTCACTGACTGTCACTTTAGAGAATGATTTCTGTACAACAATTTGTTTTAAAGCATCGGCAAATAATTTTTTAGTATTTAAACTGGTCACTTCATATTTCATTTCAAAACCTCCTGTGAATTTAGTATACAGTTGTCCGAAAAGCAAATCAATGGTTAAAAGTTCGTAATTTTCCCATCAAATAGGGGGAATTTGTCCGTATTTTACACAATCATAGTATTTTGACCGTTTATCAGGAAAATAATTCTTTCTATAATGGCTTTCGTCAGTGAAAAGGAGGTGTGCTGATAAGTGGAGAAAAATATTCAACAATATTTTTACAAGATTACTTTGGTCACGCCTGCAGGAACACGATGCGGTTACTTGCAGATGAAGGTGGAAGATGGTTTGATCTCTGGATGCTGTGATATTTTAAACCATAAGAGCATGATTTCAGGAGAGCTTTTAGGTGACGGGGTATGCAAAGTGACAGGGACACTGACATCGCTTATGCAGAAATTTATATACACGGCAATCGGTTATTTTGACGATGAATCAATTGAATTGACACTGGCAGGAACAAAAAATAATTATCAGTTAACCGGAATTGCCGCAAGGAGGAATTAGTTATGGGATATATTGAAATGCGAAACAGTTGTAAAACATATCAAATGGGAGAGACAAAAATATTTGCAAACAGGGATGTGAGTTTCTCCATTGAAAAGGGGGAACTCGCAATTATTCTTGGCTCGTCGGGTGCCGGAAAATCAACTGTACTGAATATTTTAGGAGGAATGGACACCAACGACAGTGGAAATGTAATTATAGATGGAAAAGATATTTCCAAGTACAATGCAAGACAATTGACTACATACCGGAGAAACGATGTCGGGTTTGTTTTCCAGTTTTATAATTTAGTACCGAACCTGACTTCGAAAGAAAATGTAGAGCTTGCTTCGGAAATTGTAAAAGATGCGCTTGATCCACTTCAGGTGTTAAAAGATGTGGGATTGGCAAAAAGAATCAATAATTTTCCGGCGCAGCTTTCGGGTGGGGAACAGCAGCGTGTTGCCATTGCGAGAGCGATCGCAAAGAATCCGAAAATTTTGTTGTGTGACGAACCAACCGGTGCGCTGGATTATCAAACTGGTAAGCAGGTGCTTCAGATTCTTCAGGACATGTGTAGAAAAAAAGGCGCAACTGTTGTAATTGTCACTCACAATGGTGCCATTGCTCCGATTGCGGATCGTGTCATTCATATGCATGATGCGACCGTGAAAAAAATTGAGATTAACAAGCATCCGAAAAATATTTCAGAAATTGAATGGTAGGTGAGATTCGTTGAAAAAGAAAAAACTGTGGAAAGATATTAAAAAGTGTTTTATAAACTCCAAAGGTCGTTTTATTTCGATTTTTTGTCTGATGATGCTGGGATCTTTTGCGTTAGTGGGCCTGAAAGTCACAGGACCGAACATGAGAGAAACAGGAACTCACTATTTTGAAGATTTGAATTTATCGGATCTTACCGTTATCGGCGATTATGGAATTGATTCGACGAACCAAAAGGCAATTAATCAGCTGTCAGGAGCGAAAAAAATAGAGTATGGCTATTTAAAAGATGTGGAGATTAAAAATACGGCGGACAGTATTCGCCTGTTTTCTAATCCGCACACTATTTCAAAATATGAACTGACAGAGGGAGAAGATGCAAAAAACGAAAATGAAATTGTTTTGTCAGACACCTATAAGGATCAATATGATATTGGCGATACGATTAAAGTTACAGAAAAAGAAAGTTTGGGAACGAAGGTGCTGAAGAAACATTCTTTTAAAATTGTCGGATTTGCAAAGTCCGCGGAATTTGTTTCTTCGATTAACATGGGGCAGTCCACTTCGGGAACCGGCGAATTAAAAGGCTATGGTTTTGTGAGCAGTGAGGTGTTCGATTCTGACTTTTATATGATTGCGAGAATGACTTTCCAAGATACAGAAAATGTTGGCCCATATTCAGATGAGTATACGGATTTGATTCAGGCGCACAAAAATGAGCTGGATGAACTTTTGGAAGATCAGCCACAGCTTCGTTTGCAGGCATTGAAGGAGGAATACCAAGATAATATTGATGATGGTCAGCAACAAATTGATGAAGCAAAGCAGAAACTTACAGATACCAGAGAACAGCTTAATGATGCAGGAGAACAGATTGAAGAAGCAAAAACGACGATTGCATCATCGGATTCTCAATTGAAGAGTGCCAAACAGCAGTTGGCTTCCGGAAAAACAACTCTTGCAGAAAAGTGGATGCAGCTGCAGTCTGCCAAACAATCTTTAGACAGCGCAAACAATACGCTTCAGACGACGGAGACGCAGTTGGGAACTGCATATAAATCACTTCAGGCTGGCAGGGAAAAAATAAATGCGGCAGAGACTGCATTATCATCAAAAGAGACACAGCTTGCTCAGGCAAAAAAAACAATTGCATCCAGTGAACAGGAATTGGCAACAAAAACAGAAGAATTTCAACAAAAGCAGCAGGAATACAAGACCGCTCTTGCCGATTTTACGGATAAGCAGCAGGAGTATCAAAGCGCTTTAAAAGAAATTACCTCTTGGCAGGCTGCGTTGGACACGCATAAAAATACATTGAGCAGTGCGAAACAACAATATGAAACGGCAATTGCATCCTGTACACAGAATATAAATATATTGAAGGAGCAGCTGACGAACCCCGATCTTTCGCAGGAGGAAAGAGATGCTTTGAATCAAAAGCTGACAGATTCCGAAGCGGAACTTGAAAAATATGAGGCACAGTATCAAAGCTTTTTAACTGATACATATACGCCGCAGATGGAAGGAATTACATCGGCACAGACACAGCTTGATCAGAAAAAAGCAGAATTACAACAGGTAAAAGCTGTTTTGGATGCAAAACAACAGGAGTAAAATGAGTTTTACACATAAGGTGACGGCAAGAAATATTTTCCGGTACAAAAAAAGAATGTTCATGACAATTTTCGGAGTATGTGGTGCAGTTGCGCTCTTATTTACAGGATTTAGTGTTCAGAATTCTATTTCAAAAATCAATGACCGTCAGTTTGGAGAACTTATTAAATATGATTTGATCGTGGCTCAGAACAGCCATTTGAGTGAAGAAGAACAGCAGGATTTAAACTCTCTGTTAAGCAGTGAGGAGATCAAACAGCAGCTTCCGATTCACTATGAATCAGTCAGCAAAGTTGCAGGAGCGAAAAAAGATGATCAGGAGATAAAAATGATCGTCACACAGGATGAAGAGAAGTTTCGTGAGTATTTCACTCTGACAAATCGTAGGGACAAAAAAGAGATCGACTTAGACAATGATGGAGTTGTAATATCGGAACGACTGGCAAAATTATTAGATGTGAAAGTAGGAGACCGTTTTACGATTACAGATTCTAATGATAAGGAACATGAAGTCGAGGTTGCAGCTATCACAGAAATGTATACAGGTCACTTTATGTTTATGACGGACAGTTATTACGAAACTGCTTTCTCGGAAAATTATCAGGCAAATGCAAATTTAGTCAGTCTGAATGACCGGTCTACAGATAATGCAAAGCAGCAGACAAGCCGGTTTATGGAATTAAGTGGTGTAAAAGGTGTTGTCCAAAATACAACGATGATCACTCAGATCAATACAATTGTAGATTCATTGAATCAAATTATGGAAGTTTTGATTCTTGTGGCGGTTTTACTTGCAATTGTAATTCTTTATAATCTTACAAATATCAATGTTGCGGAGCGTATCAGGGAACTTTCGACAATCAAGGTCCTTGGATTTTACGACAAAGAAGTAACACTCTATATTTACCGGGAGACAATACTTCTTTCGTTGCTTGGTATTTTAGCAGGATTTGGGGTGGGAGATATTCTTTTCCGCTACATATTGGCTGTTGTTCCACCGGATGAGGTCATGTTCAACCCGGCGCTCGGTGTAAAAGCGTTTGCGGTTCCGGCAATTTTGATTGCAGTAATTACATTTATACTGGGCTGTATGATGAATCGAAAATTAAGACATTTAGATATGCTGAGTGCATTGAAATCAGTAGAATAACAATATGAAAAAGAGACACTGATGACGGATTTTTGTCATTTCAGTGTCTCGCTGTGATTTAAGACCGACGTACTGTAGAGAAACAAGACATCCTGATTTTTAAAATCAATCAGTGATGGAAGCGAATAGCTTGAAAGATAGCGTACATCCAGCAGTGTAATATTTTGGTATCCGGTGGCAAGCAGAGGTGCAATGGCACTGCCGAAGGAATCGCGGAAAATAACAAGTTCACGGTCTGTCTGTACGGCAGGATTTTCAATTGTGATATAGGACAAAGAGCCGGACAAAAAGAGCTCGTAAGGGTCTTTTCCATCGCCTTTTACAAAATCATACATGGAAATTTGACGGTCGTTTTGGTGGTCGAATACAGTGCACTGTTCTATTGCAGGACTTGTCAGGTACCAAAGTGGTTCGCCGGAAAGATTCTGAGCCGCCTGCCCTGCATAAGCGCCACGAAAATCGTTTGTAAATACCTGCTCTTGGAAATCATCTGAGAAAAAAGTACCCATGGAGTCTGCAAGATGATTTGCAACATCGATGATTTTTTCCTGTCGCCAGTGGGGATCGGTCTGATAATAGTCGGTTAACTCCAAAAGCGGTGCAATATCGATATAATGCATCTGCGGATTTGCATCTTGCATCGTCTGGAAGAAATCATCATAGTCCATTGTCAGTGCAGAGTCATCGTCCTGTAAAAAATAGTTCTTATCCGGAATGATGGAAAGATAGATATTTTCCGCATTCCCTTTTAGACAGGTCTCATAAATTCTTTGAAACACTTTCGAGGCGTGCTTCAAAGAGTCCTCGTGCATCGGATATTCCATTGCGATTGCCATATCATCTTTTAAGTACAGTCCTTCTATATCTGATTTTCCAAGTAAATCGAGAGAAACAGTTGAATACAGGTGGCGGAATGCTTCTCGCATCGGAAACTGATCGACCGCATATTTATCAAATTTTTCCATAAAGCTTCCGGAGAGCAAGCTGCCTGTATCCGGCGAAGGAAACTGTGTGAGCGGGCGCCTTTCGCTGAGGGAAACCGCATCGGACGGCTTCAGAAGACAGGCGATGGAAAAAGAAAATAAGAGAATACCTGTGGTAACAATTACGATTCTGTTTTTCCATTGATCTGACATTGAAAATACCTCCTTCTAAAAGCGAAAATATAAAAACGGGTTATAAGAATCCTGAATAAGATAAGCAGTCACAGTAAGCATTAAAACAATCAGGACAGCCGGCTCTAAAATATTGAGGAGCTGTTTCGCCGTTTTCTTTGTACGGAATCTTTCAATCAGCTGCGCAGCAAAGGGGGTGGCGCCGACCACAGAAACGGTGAGGATAACACCATAGCTTTTGAGATAGTATAAGAATTCTTTTGAAACAAGTGGCAAAGAGCCGCCGCTAAACATGACCTTGAGCGTTTCGAGAGCATCTTTGGTGGAGACTGCATTGAAAATGACAAAGCTTACGGTCACTGCGAGCAGGACATACATATGGGAAAATAAAGAATGTTTTTGCAAAAATGCAGAAAATCCTTGCTTTTCTAATACAAGCAGAACCGCAAAGAACATTCCCCACAGGACAAAATTCCAAGATGCACCGTGCCACAGTCCGGTCAGAAACCACACGACTGCGATGTTAAAAAACCAGCGGCTTTTTTTCACGCGGTTGCCGCCCATCGGGATATAGACATAGTCACGGAACCATGACCCCAGTGTAATGTGCCAACGTCTCCAGAATTCCGTGACACTTCTTGACAAATACGGGTAATGAAAATTATCCGGAAAATGGAACCCGAAAATATTGCCGAGACCGACAGCCATATCACTATAACCGGAAAAATCAAAATAAATCTGCAGCGCAAAGGAAAATGCATACAGCCAATAATAGAGAACAGAACGGTCTGTGGAGGTTTGGAAGGTACTGCAAAGCGCGCCGAGAGAGTTCGCAAGAAGAACTTTTTTGGATAATCCAAATATGAATTTTCGGATGCCAAGTGCCGCTTTCTCAACAGAATGTTTCCGCACTTCAAGCTGTGCTGCAATGTCTTTGTACCGCACGATCGGTCCTGCGATCAACTGCGGGAACATCGACACATATGCTCCAAAAGAAATCAGATTTGTCTGCGCTGTACAGTCTTTTCGATACACATCGATGAGATAACTCAAAATTTGAAAGGTGTAGAAGCTGATACCGATTGGCAGAGCAATGTGGAAAAGCGGTATAGACAATCCAATTGCATTCAGGTTTCCAATCAAAAAATCAATGTATTTAAAATACATTAAAAGTCCAAGATGAATGCAGCAGGCGCCTGCCAGAATCAGTCGGGAATGCTTCTTTCTCTCGATGAGGATACCTTCGATATAACCCAGTAAGATGGAGAGAACCATCAAAAAAATATATCGTGGTTCTCCCCAGGAATAAAATATGAGACTGAAGAAAAGCAGAATGAAATTCTTCCATCGAAAAGGCACGCAAAAGTAGCAGACTAAAACAAGCGGTAAAAAGTAGTATAAAAAAGGAATGCTTGAAAATAACATACTATAGGTTCTCTTCCGTCAAGATGACTGCAGATGGATATTGGTCTGTCAACTGTGTTTTGAAATAGTTGATCAAGTCTGTATTTCCAAAAGCAGAGACAACATAATCATCGCCAATTTGAGCGAGAAGCAATACTTCCGGGAATCCACACATCCATTGGTTGCCAAGTACCGATTCTTTTAAAGAATCGGCAAAGGTATTGAGCGTTTTGGGGTCAGACAGATGGAATGCAGCTCCTGTAAATGTATTCGCATTCATTGCATGAATCAGGCTTGCTGAATCGTCGATCAGACCTGCTGAATCTTCAGGCACAATCAGCAGAGAGCGTAAACTTTCCGTGTCGCTGACATCGAATTTCCCGGGCTTATTGTCGGTCATATTGTTGTAGTCACCGCCCATAGCCTGAAATTTGTTGTCGTCCGAGTATGAGGACCAGACCGTTGTGAGAATCTCCAAGGCATCTTTTGGTGAGGTGTCTTCTTTTGAAGATTGTTTTTTTGTACAGCCTGCCAGTGAGAATGTTAAAAGGAAGGCTAATAGAATTGATAAAAATTTTTTCATAAGATCTCCTTTTTCTTGAATTTATTTTGTGGCTATATTGTATCAGAGTCCGGGCAGAATAGCTAGGTGGAGAGACACAAAATTTCTCAATTGCAAGTTCGGTACAGAAATGATATAAATAAAGACAAAGGAGGCGTTTAGCATGGATTTTGAGCAGGCAAAACAGGCTTTTGAATTGTACCTTAACGGGTATGACAGAAAGGATGAAAAAGTTTATTTAAAAATTGTACATACATATGGTGTTGTGGACTGCAGTGAGGAGATCGCAAGGAGGATGGGATTGGGAGAAGAAGATATTTTTCTTGCGAAAATCATTGCCCTGCTGCATGATATAGGAAGATTTGAGCAACTTAAATTATATGATTCATTTGAACCGGGCATTTTTGACCATGCACAGTATGGTGCAGATATTTTGTTTCGGGAGGGGCGAATCAGAGAATTTCTTCCGGAGACAACGTGGGATGAGACAATCGAGACGGCAATCCGTTATCACAGTGCATTTCAGCTTCCAAAGATTTCGGATTCAAGAACTTTATTGCATGCCGAACTGATTCGGGATGCGGATAAGCTGGATAACTGCCGTGTGAAATTAGAGGAGCGGGTGGAGGTTCTGCTTGGAGGAGCGAGTGCGAAAGAAGCAGGAGCGCAGGAAATCAGCGAGAGAGTCTGGGAGGCATGTCTCAATGAACGATCCGTATTGTCTGAGGATAGAAAGACAAATTTGGATTACTGGGTATCTTATATAGCATATTTTTTCGATATTTATTTTACGGAAACGCTTCAGATTATTCAGGAACATTCTTATGTGGAAAAGATTGTGGACAGGATTCCGTGTGAAAATATTATCAGTAACGAACGGATGCAGGAGTTGAAAAACCATGTCATAAAATATATAATGAATCGTGTAACGAAAGCGAGCAAAAAATAATAGGAGGAAATGCGAAATGAAGGTTACGAACGACATTATTTATGTAGGAGTCAATGACCATCAGACCGATTTGTTTGAAGGGCAATATGCGGTACCGAATGGAATGGCTTATAATTCTTACGTAATCAGAGATGAAAAGGTCGCAGTTGTAGATACTGTAGATGTAAAATTTGCACATGAGTGGCTGGACAATGTTGGAGCCGCACTTGGAGGAACAAAGCCGGATTACCTGATCATTCAACATATGGAGCCGGATCATTCTGCGAATATTTATAACTTTATGAAAATTTATCCAGATACAACAATCGTAGGAAATGCAAAGACATTTACGATGATTGCGAATTTCTTCCGTGATATGGATTTAGATGAGAAAAAGCTGGAAGTAAAAAATGGAGATACATTGACACTTGGAAAGCATGAACTGCAATTTCTGTTTGCCCCGATGGTGCATTGGCCGGAAGTGATGCTGACTTATGATTCTTATGAAAAAGTGTTGTTTTCAGCAGATGCATTTGGAAAATTCGGCGCACTTGATGTGGAGGAAGATTGGGACGATGAGGCACGTCGCTACTATATCGGTATTGTCGGAAAATACGGAATGCAGGTGCAGAACGTGCTGAAGGCGGCACAGAATTTGGATATTCAGATGATTTGTCCGCTGCATGGACCTGTTTTGAAAGAAAATCTTTCACATTATATCGGAAAATACAATACATGGTCTTCGTATGAGGTGGAATCAGAGGGCGTGATGATTGCCTACACATCGATTTATGGAAATACAAAAAAATCGGTGGAAGTGTTGGAGAGTAAACTGCGCGAGAAAGGATGCCCTGAAGTAGTTGTATGTGACCTTGCCCGTGAGGATATGTCAAAAGCAGTGGAAAATGCATTCCGTTACGGAAAACTTGTGCTGGCGACAACGACATACAATGCTGATATCTTTCCGTTTATGAAGACATTTATTGAGCATTTGACAGAGCGGAATTACCAAAATCGCACAATCGGACTGATCGAAAATGGAAGCTGGGCGCCACTCGCCGCAAAAGTGATGAAGGAAATGTTTGAAAAGAGTAAAAACATTTCCTGGCTTGAGCATAATGTGAAGATCATGTCTTCGCTTAATAGTGATAATATGGATCAGCTCGAAGGTATGGCGGAGGAATTGTGTAAAGAATATGTTGCACAGTCTGACACAAAAGCGAATAAAAATGATCTGACAGCATTGTTTAAGATAGGATATGGACTTTATGTTGTGACTTCCAATGACGGGGAGAAAGATAACGGACTGATCGTCAATACAGTGACACAGCTTACAGATAATCCGAACCGTGTGGCAGTGAATATCAACAAAGCAAATTACTCACACCATGTCATCAAAAAGACGGGCGTGATGAATGTGAACTGTCTTTCTGTGGAAGCACCATTTGAAGTATTCAAGACATTTGGATTTCAGAGTGGTCGTCTGGTCGACAAATTTGCAGGATACCAGACACTTCGCTCAGACAATGGATTAGTATTTCTTCCGAAATACATCAATGCATTTATGTCCTTGAAAGTGGAGCAGTATGTGGATCTCGATACACACGGCATGTTCATCTGTACGGTGACAGAGGCGCGGGTGATGAGCGATAAAGAGACGATGACATATACGTATTATCAGAAAAATGTAAAACCAAAACCACAGACAGAAGGAAAGAAAGGATTTGTCTGTGTCGTTTGCGGATACATCTACGAAGGAGATGTCTTGCCGGATGACTTTATCTGTCCGCTTTGCAAACATGGAGTGGCGGATTTTGAGCCGATATCGTGAAAAGGAGGAGTCGAAGAAATTCGGCTCCTTTATTATGTCTGAACATTCTTATTTTATTTCATAATCAAATGATAGTTGCTATTGTAATACAATCCGAGATCATCGCAGATTCTTTTATTTATCGCTGTGAGTGCATCGTGGTATTCTTTATATTTTGGCGAAAGCGCAATCATATTTGGGATAAAAATATCGTTGTACCCTTGATTTTGGAGTTCTCGCATAAATCGGCGTTGCGAGATGAACGCAGGGTGATATTTGCAAAAGAAGCTGTTGCGAAGTTTTACATTTTTTCGGGTCTGCTCTAAAAGTCTCTGATACTCCTCGTCTGTAGGATTTAAGTACTGATAAATTTGTTTGTCAATCGTTTCCAGCTGTTTTTGCAAGGATGGTTTCGGCAAAATATGCTGCATTACAAATCCTGAAAATCGCAGAAAGAGAGGAATGCGTATTTTCGTATTATCTAAAAAAGATAGAATTTGTTCATATGCTTGCTGCTGCTCGGTTGTTGTAATTGCAATCTGGAGATAGGGGGTAAAATGGTTCAAAAAATAGTAACCATAAAATCCGGGAATCATGTCTTGCAATGCGTCGGCGATTGTCCTGTAATCTACAACTGCACTGATTTCGTCCACATTTTGCTCGGAGAGAAAATGTTTTAGAGCCTCAAGTTCTTTAGTTTCTTCGGAAAGATTTTTACTTTTTTCTTCATAAATTTGTTCTAAGAGGGAAAAATCTCTTGTTTCTAATATTTTTTTGATATCTGCAATACCAATCCCCAGTTTTCGATAGACGGAGATTTCTTTTAAAATGTTAAGATGTTCTTCGGAGTAATTGCGATAACCGTTTGCATCTTTTGGAACATGGAGAAGTTCCTGCTCTTCATAATATTTGATTGCCCGTTTTGTGAGATTGACCTCTTTTGCTACTTCGCTTAATAACATAAACAGTATGCTCCTTTCCTTGTGATGGGTATATTATAAGGGGGTACGCAGCGTACAGGTCAAGGGAAATCAGAAAATATATCAACTTTTTTCTTGTGTGGGTAAAAGAGTTATCGTATGATTGGTATAGACAGGTTACAGAAATGGGAAGAAAGAGTGAGAAAAACAAATGAGGATTTTAAATATTACAGCTCAGAAACCGCACAGCACGGGAAGTGGAATTTATCTGACGGAGTTGGTAAAGAACTGGAATGCCCTTGGATATGAGCAGGCAGTTCTTGCGGGAGTTTATGAGGAGGACAGTGTAAATTTCCCAGAGGGAGTTATATTTTATCCGGTGAAATATTTGTCGGAGGAACTGCCGTTTCCAATTGCAGGAATGTCGGATGAGATGCCATATAAGAGTACGAGATATAAGGACTTTACAGAAGAGATGTTTCAAGCGTACCGGAGTGCATTTCAAATGGTGGTGCGAAAAGCGGTCGAGGAGTTTTGCCCGGATTTGATTGTGTGTCATCACCTGTATCTTCTGACTGCGTTGGTGCGGGAATGGTATCCGAAGAAGAAAGTCATTGGAATTTGTCATGGCTCTGATTTGCGTCAGATTTGTAAAAATCCATTACAGATGGAATACATTCAGAAGTGGATTCCGCAGTTGGATGGCATTGTGGCACTGCATGATGGGCAGAAACAGGAGATTATAAGGATTTTTGCCTGCTCGGAAGTACTCGTTCATGTTGTGGGAGCTGGATACAACCAAAGGGTATTCTATAAGAAAAAAACAGAAGAAAAACCTTATAGACAGTTGGCATTTGCGGGGAAAGTGACAGAGAAGAAGGGGATTTTCAGTCTGCTTCGGGCATTGGAGATGCTTTCGGTCAAACCGGAAAATCTGGTTGTGAAGATTGCAGGAGGGCATGGCAGCAGAGAAGAGTATGAAGAAATTTGCAGGCTTGCCAGAGAATGCAGATATCCGGTGATATTTTTAGGCAGTTTGCAGCAGGAAGCTTTAGCAGAGGTATTTCGGCAAAGCGATGTGTTTGCTCTCCCGTCATTTTTTGAAGGATTGCCACTGGTGACAATGGAGGCAATGGCATGTGGATGTAAGGTGGTCTGTTCGCAGATTCCTGGGATGGAAGAGTGGTTAGATGAGCATGTGCCGGGGCAACAGGTGGAGTTTGTTCCGTTGCCTGAGATGACTCGGGTAGATGAGCCGAAAGAAGAAAAATTGCCGGAGTTTGAAAAGAAATTGGCGGAGGCAATAGAGAAGAAATTAGAACAACAACAAGAAGAATGTCCCGATTTGAACGGTGTCTCATGGGAAGGCATCAGTCGGACTGTTCTGGAAATGATAACGTAGAAAAGAGGAAAAAACATGTTTATAGATATGCACATGCACGAATCGACATTTTCAAAAGATAGCTTTTTAAAATTGGATGAGATGGTGGAGCTTGCAAAGGAGCGGGGACTTGGAGCAATCTGCATTACAGATCACGATGATATGGGATTGAAAGAGTACGCAAAAGAATATTCGGAAAAAACCGGTTTTCCGATTTTTGTGGGAATTGAATTTTTTTCTCTGCAGGGGGATATCGTGGCTTTAGGAATCGAGGAATACCCGAAAGAGCGGGTGGATGCACAGAAGTTTATCGATATTGTGAAAGAGCAGGGTGGAATCTGTTTTAGTGCACATCCGTTTCGCAATAATAACCGGGGATTGGAAGAAAATCTGAGAATTGTAAAGGGACTGGACGGTGTTGAGGTGCTCAACGGAAGTACACTTCCTGAGGCAAACAAAAAAGCGGCAGATTATGCAAGAGAACTTGGACTGGTCACTGTTGGCTCAAGCGACTGTCATATACCGGGAAAGATCGGCTTTTTTGCAACTTATTTTCCGGAGGAGGTGCGCACGATGGAAGACCTGATTCGTGTGTTTAAAAGTGGTAAGTGTAAGCCGGCTTACTACTGGAATGGAGAATACAAAATATGGGATATGGAGACACCGATTCACAAACCATTTGAGATTGAAAGATAAGAGGGAACTATGACATTACAACAGTTGAGATATGTGGCGATGGTGGCGGAGAAGGGAACGATGACCGAAGCTGCAACAGAATTATATATATCACAGCCAAGTCTCACCAAATCAATCCGGGAGCTGGAAAAAGAGCTGGAAATTGTAATCTTTGAGCGCACAAACAAAGGGATTGTTGTCTCACATGAGGGGGAGCAGTTCTTGGCATATGCAAGACAGGTGATTGAACAGGCGGATCTTTTGGAAGAAAAGTATATGCATAAATCCGGCAGAAAGCAGCAGTTTTGTGTTTCCACACAGCACTATTCGTTTGCGGTGAATGCGTTTGTGGACTTGATCAAGGAGCATGGAACCGCCCAATATGATTTTTCTTTTCGGGAAACACAGACATATGAGATTATAGAAGATGTCGCGGCGATGAAAAGTGAGATAGGGATTCTGTATCTGAATGATTTTAATGAAAAAGTGCTGCGAAAAATTATGAAGGTAAAGGAACTTGTGTTTACAGAACTGTTTGTTGCAAAGCCGCATATTTTTATAAGCAACAGACATCCGCTGGCGAGTCGAAAATCTGTGACAATGGAAGAGCTTCATGAGTATCCATATCTTTCGTTTGAACAGGGAGAACATAATTCCTTTTACTATTCGGAGGAGATTTTCAGTACAGTACAGAGGATAAAAAATATCCGGGTGCGTGACAGAGCGACACTGTTTAACCTGCTGATTGGGTTGGACGGATATACTGTCTGCAGCGGAGTGATCGATTCGGAGCTGAACGGGGGAAATATTGTTGCAGTGCCGCTTGAAAAAGAGGGGGATATGCATATCGGATATGTGAGCCATCAGAAGTCACATTTCAGCCGTTTAGGAATAGCATATATAGATGCACTCAAACGAAATATCGGCGAAAATACAGAGTTGATATAACTAAAAGTTATAGCTAACAGATATTTTTGGATATTTTACGTATTTATTGTGTCCCGATATAATACCTTCATAGATTACCGGAGGGTAAGACAAAAGTATTTGGAGGTAGAAGATATGAGTAAGAATGCACCGTTTCGATATGATTTTGTAGGAAGTTTTTTAAGACCTGCACAGTTAAAGCAGGCGAGAGCAGATTTTGAGAGTGGAAAAATATCGGAGAAACAATTGGAAGAAGTTGAGAATGAGGCGATTCGTGATCTGGTAGAAAAACAAAAGGCAGCAGGATATCATGTGATCACCGATGGAGAATTTCGCAGAAGCTACTGGCATTTGGATTTTATGTGGGGATTAAATGGAGTTGAGCATATTGAGCTGGATCATGGATATTTCTTCCATGGAGAGGAGACTACGCACGGCTCCGTTGCTGTGAGCGGAAAGATCAGTGGAGAGGGTCACCCGTTTGTAGAACATTTTAAATTTGTGAAACAATTTGAAGATGAAAACACAGTGGCAAGACAGACGATTCCTGCCCCGGCGCAGCTGCTGGCAGAGTTATTTCGAGAAGAAAATGGAAAAAATACAGTGAAATTTTATCCAGATGAGGAAGTGCTCATTCAGGATATTGCGAAAGCATATCGCACTGTGATCAAAGAACTTTATGAAGCAGGCTGCAGAAATATTCAATTTGACGATTGCACATGGGGTATGTTTTGTGATAAAAAATATTGGGAGGCAAGACAGCAGGATTGTGTTACAATAGAAAGCGAGGCAGAAAAATATCTTCGCCTGAACAACCTTGCGATTGAGGGAAGACCAGAGGATCTTGTGATTACAACTCATGTATGCCGAGGAAACTACCATTCTACCTGGGCATCATCAGGCGGGTATGAGCCAGTGGCAAAATATCTGTTTGCAAATGAGAACGTGGACGCATATTATCTGGAGTTTGACGATGAGCGCTCGGGAGGATTTGAGCCGCTTAGATTTGTCTCAGATGATAAAAAAGTTGTTCTTGGGCTTATTACAACAAAATCACCGGTTCTTGAGAGCGAAGAGCTAATCAAAGAAAGAATTCGGCAGGCGGCTGAGTATGTACCGCTGGAACGTCTGTACCTCAGTCCTCAGTGTGGATTTGCATCGTGTGAGATCGGAAATAAACTGACCGAGGAGGAGCAGTGGGCAAAGCTTGCGCTTGTTAAGAAGATTGCCTCAGCAACTTGGAAAGAATAGAAAATTGAAAGAAGTGGTACTGTGAAACAATCAAGACAAATGTCGGAGTCCATTCGGCTTGGAATTATACTTGCGCTTTCGGGAGGGTTTATGGATGCCTATTCCTATATGTGCAGAGGAAAGGTATTTGCGAATGCCCAGACGGGAAATATCTTATTATTTGGTATCTATATGTCGGAAAGACAGTGGGATATGGCAATCAGGTATTTAATTCCGGTCATTGCATTTGTGACCGGAATCGGAGTTGCAGATCTTGTCCGAATGAAGATGAAAGAAAAAAGTATTTTCCACTGGAGACAGCTGTCGGTGTTAAGTGAAGCAGTTGTATTATTTGTAGTCTGTTTCATACCGCAAAAGTTCAATCTTCCGGCAAATAGTCTGACGTCACTTGCCTGTGGGATACAGGTTGAGAGTTTCCGGAAGATACATGGAAATGGAATTGCGACGACGATGTGCATTGGAAACCTGCGCAGCGCGACACAGCAGATGTGTGAGTATTTGGGCTCGAAAAGAAAAGAGCATCTGAAAAAAGGATTCTTATATTACGGAATTATTTTTTGCTTTGTAATGGGGGCCGTTTTTGGGAATATCTGTGTGAAATACTTGTCTGAAAAAGCATTGATAGTCTGTGTGGTGATGTTAGGTATGGCGTTTGTCATGATGTTTATAGATGGAGAAAAGCAATAAAAATGCCGGCGTTTGCCGGCGTCTTTATTTTACATGTCTTTTAATCGCTTCAAAGCTTTCCGCACTGATCACGTGTTCCATACGGCAGGCATCTTCGTTCGCTGTCTCTTCCGACACGCCGAGGCGAATCAACCAATCGGACAAAAGACGGTGCCGTTCATAGATCATCTCTGCTATTTCACGTCCGGATTCTGTGAGATATATAAATCCGGCATCTGTGACTGTAATATGATTCTTCTCGCGCAGATTTTTCATTGCAACGCTTACACTTGATTTTTTAAAATCCAATTCGTTTGCGATATCTACAGAACGGACAACCGGTAACTTTTTGCTCAACATTAAAATCGTCTCGAGATAATTCTCAGCGGATTCATTTACAAAAGGTTTCATAGGCTTCCCTCCTTCACTCTATTATGCATAGACATAATGCCTAACAGCATTATATCATATCCCTGTAAAGATTGCCATAATGGAAAAAAATAGAGAAATTATATTGACATCTAATAAACGTTAGAGTATACTAACCACGTGAAATGAAATTGTTTATCATTATCAGAAAGAAGAGGTGTGTATGATGCCGTTAACGATGGTGAATCCAGGAGAAGAAAATGTAATTAAAAAAGTCGGTGGAAAAGAAGAGACAAGACGATTTTTAGAAAATCTTGGCTTTGTTACCGGCGGAGTGGTTACCGTAATCTCTGAAATCGGAGGTAACATGATTGTGAATGTGAAAGATTCCAGAGTTGCGATTGGGAAAGATATGGCAAACAAGATTATGGTTTAGTGATGAAAGAGGGCGAAAAGAGATGAAAACGTTAAAGGAGGTAGCCTGCGGTAAGACCGTCAAGGTAAAGAAACTGACTGGTGAGGGACCGGTGAAGCGAAGAATCATGGATATGGGGATCACAAAAGGAGTAGAGATTTTTGTGAGAAAAGTAGCGCCGCTTGGTGATCCGGTGGAAGTAACAGTAAGAGGATATGAATTGTCGTTGAGAAAAGCAGATGCTGAGATGATAGAAGTAGAATAATTTTTTTTAGCAAATGGTTAGTTAAAACTAATAAAAACAAGATTCGACAAACATAAAAAAGGAGAGAGAAGATGTCAGTAAAGATAGCACTAGCAGGTAACCCAAACTGCGGAAAAACAACGTTGTTCAATGCTCTGACTGGTTCAAACCAATTTGTAGGAAACTGGCCTGGAGTAACAGTAGAAAAAAAAGAAGGAAAACTGAAAGGTCATAAAGATGTTATTATCATGGACCTTCCGGGAATTTACTCTTTGTCACCATATACATTAGAGGAAGTAGTGGCGAGAAACTATTTGATTGGAGAGAGACCTGACGCCATTATTAATATCGTAGATGGTACAAATATTGAGCGAAATTTATATTTGTCCACACAATTGATGGAACTTGGCATTCCGGTAATTATGGCAGTCAACATGGTAGATGTACTGCAAAAGAACGGAGACAAGATCTATACAGATAAGCTGAGCAAAGAGCTTGGCTGTGAAGTTGTCGAGATTTCAGCATTAAAAGGAACAGGAATTCAGAAAGCTGCGGAGAAGGCAGTAGGGCTTGCGCAGAAGAAAAAAGCGATGACGCCGGTACATGCATTCTCAGAAGATGCTGAAAATACGATTAAGACAGTTGAAAACATGCTGACGGGAACTGTTCCGGAAGAACAGAAGAGATTCTTTGCAATCAAGTTGTTGGAAAAAGATGATAAGATTCAGGCACAGATGAAATCTGTTCCGGATGTATCCGCAGAGATTCAAAAAATGGAAGAACTGTTTGACGATGACACAGAAAGTATCATTACAAATGAGAGATACGTATATATTTCTTCTATTATTCATGACTGTGTCAAGAAGAATAAACAGAATAAGATGACAACATCAGATAAGATTGACCATATCGTGACGAACAGATGGCTTGCGCTTCCGATCTTTGCGGCGGTTATGTTCCTTGTATATTATATTTCGGTCACAACGGTTGGAACTTGGGTGACAGATTGGACCAATGATGTATTGTTCGGAGAAATCATTCCTCCTGCGATTGAAAAATTCCTGGTCGGTATCGGCTGTGCAGGATGGCTTCAGGGATTGATTCTTGACGGTATTGTGGCTGGTGTAGGAGCAGTTCTTGGTTTTGTACCTCAGATGCTTGTGTTATTCTTGTTTCTTGCATTTTTGGAAGCATGTGGATATATGGCGAGAGTTGCGTTTATCATGGATAGAATTTTCCGCAAATTTGGACTTTCCGGAAAATCATTTATCCCGATGCTGATCGGAAGCGGATGTGGTGTTCCGGGTATCATGGCGTCGAGAACGATTGAAAATGACCGTGACCGTAAGATGACAATCATGACAACAACATTTATTCCATGTGGAGCAAAACTTCCGATCATTGCATTGATTGCGGGAGCGTTGTTCGATGGCGCATGGTGGGTTGCACCAAGTGCTTACTTTGTTGGAATCGCAGCGATCATCTGTTCCGGTATCATTTTAAAGAAAACAAAGATGTTTGCGGGAGATCCGGCACCGTTTGTAATGGAACTTCCGGCGTATCACTGGCCAACAGTTGGAAACGTACTTAGAAGTATGTGGGAAAGAGGCTGGTCATTTATCAAAAAAGCAGGTACAATTATTCTGTTATCTACAATTGTATTGTGGTTCTTGATGAACTTTGGATGGGGTGACGGTACATTTGGTATGTTGGAGGCAGAACAATTGAACGACAGTATTTTAGCTCACATCGGAAGTGTGATTGCACCGATCTTTGTACCACTTGGATGGGGCGACTGGAAAATGGCAGTTGCAGCAGTTACAGGATTGATTGCTAAAGAAAATGTAGTTGGTACATTTGGTATTTTATTTGGATTTGCGGAGGTAAATGCAGACAACGGTATCGAGATTTGGGGACAGCTTGCAGGAAGTATGACAGCGGTTGCAGCTTACTCATTCTTAGTATTCAACCTTCTTTGTGCGCCTTGCTTTGCGGCGATGGGAGCAATTAAAAGAGAGATGAATAATGCAAAATGGTTCTGGTTTGCAATCGGATACCAGACAGGTCTTGCATACATTGTTTCACTTTGCATCTACCAGATTGGAACATTGATCAGCACCGAAACATTCGGCGCTGGAACTGTAGTAGCGTTTATATTAGTAATTGGGTTTATTTATCTGCTTGTCAGACCATACAAAGAAAGCAAGACATTAAATGTCAATATGAAAGGTATGGTAGGAGCAAGATAATTGACAGACCGATTGATTTTGAAATGGAGGCGGTAATATGGGAACAGCAGTTGTTGGCATTGCGTTAGCTGGAATCGTAGCACTGATTATCAGAAAGATGATTCGAGATAAGAAGAACGGAAAATCAATTCAATGTGGTGGAGACTGTAAACACTGTGGAGGACATTGTCACTAAAGATGAGGAGTGAGACTGGATGCAGAAAGAGGCTATCATTCAAAAACTGAAAGAACGGGGATGCAGAATTACAAAGCAGAGATTGATGTTGCTTGATATTATTATGGAGGAAGATTATTCCTGCTGTAAGGAAATCTATTACCGCGCATCACAGTTAGATCCTCAAATTGGGATTGCGACGATATACAGAATGGTAAATACATTAGAGGAGATCGGAGCGATCAGCAGAAAAAACATGTATAGGATTTCGGATGTATGTGAGTGTGACGGTCAGAATGGATGTGTGATTGAGTTTGAAGATCATTCTGTGTGCCGGCTGTCATCAAACAAGCTTCAGTCGGTGATGCTTGCGGGACTGAAGGCATGCGGTTATGTGAATGAACAGAAAATTAAACACATTGCTTTGCAGTCATGCCCACATATGTAGGAGAAGAGGAGAATGACACAGCTTGGGAGGACTCGGCGGTGGCATTCTCCTTTTGGTTGTAGAGAAAATAGATGATAAAATTTATCGATAGTGTGAAAAAAACTGGAATTTGTCGAATCATGGGAATATAATCAATGGATAAAATTATTCTAGGAGGTATTTATGATGTTAGATTGTTTAAAAGGTATCAATTTTAAGAAAACAGGTATTTTTGCGGCAGGTGTGTTGTTTGGGACAGCAGGAATCAAGCTATTATCAAGCAAAGATGCAAAGAAACTTTATACAAATGGAACGGCAGCGGTGCTTAGAGCAAAAGAATGTGTCATGAAGACTGCAACTACTATTCAGGAGAATGCAGAAGACATCTACGAAGAGGCAAAAGCAATCAATGAAGAAAGAGCAGTAAAAGAAGAGCAGGAGTTTGAAGAGACACAGACAGAAGAAATTACTGAAGAAGCTGTGGAAGAGACAGTGGCAGAATAGAGGCGACAGCAAGTGAGATTTATCATAAAACATGAGATGAAAGGCAGAATGCGAATTCATCTTCTGCAAAACAGAATGACGTATGAGCAGGCAGATATTTTACTGTATTTTTTAACAAACATGAAAACGGTTTCATCAGCGAAAGTGTATGAGCGCACGCAGGATGCTGTCATCCGCTATACCGGTGACAGAGAGGCCATCATAGAAGAAATAAAGAGATTTTCTTATGAAAAGACGGAGGTGCCGGCGGGACTTTTAGAAAATTCCGGAAGGGCGTTAAACGCTGCTTATCAGGAAAAGTTAATCAATAAAGTTTTGTTCCGGTATGCAAGAAAATGGTTTCTTCCATATCCGGTAAATGCCCTTTATACGGCGGCAATATCGTTAAAGTATATTTATAAGGGTTTAAAGGTGTTGTGCAAAGGAAAGATTGAAGTTCCGGTTCTTGACGCAACAGCGATTGGGGTTTCCATTTTACGAAATGATATTGATACGGCAGGTTCGGTCATGTTCCTGCTGGGAATCGGAGAAATTTTAGAAGAATGGACACATAAAAAATCAGTGGATGATCTTGCGAGAACAATGTCGTTGAATGTGGGGAAAGTATGGCTTAAACAGGGGGAACAAGACATTCTTGTTCCGGTGTCTGATATTCAGGCAGGAGATCAGGTTGTTGTACATATGGGAAATGTCATTCCGTTTGACGGCACAGTGGCAGATGGTGAGGCGATGGTCAATCAGGCGTCTCTTACCGGAGAATCTCTACCGGTAAGAAAAGTACAAGGAAGTTCTGCGTATGCAGGAACCGTGGTGGAAGAAGGCGAAGTGACGATTACGGTCAAAGCAGTGGGCGGCTCCAGCCGATTTGAAAAAATAGTCACAATGATCGAGGAGTCGGAGAAGCTGAAATCTGCATTGGAAGGCAAGGCGGAGCATCTGGCGGATAAACTTGTGCCGTATACACTTGCGGGCACAGCGCTGACCTATCTTTTGACACGTAATATCACGAAAGCACTGTCCATATTGATGGTCGATTTTTCCTGTGCATTAAAGCTTGCGATGCCGATTTCTGTCCTTTCAGCGATTCGAGAAGCAGGCGTGCATAATATTACAGTAAAAGGCGGTAAGTTTTTAGAGGCAGCGGCAGAGGCGGATACGATTGTGTTCGACAAGACAGGAACACTCACAAAAGCAAAGCCTACTGTAGTGGATGTCGTTTCGTTCAATGGAGAAGATCCGGATGAACTACTTCGGATTGCAGCATGCATGGAAGAACATTTTCCGCATTCTATGGCAAAAGCAGTCGTGAACGCTGCCAAGAAGAAAAAATTGGATCATGAGGAAATGCATTCGAAAGTGGAATACATGGTTGCACACGGAATTTCCACGATGATCAATGAGAAAAAGGCAATTATCGGAAGCTATCATTTTGTCTTTGAGGATGAAAAATGTATGATCCCAGAGGGGAAAGAAGCGCTTTTTGCATCACTTCCGGTGGAATACTCTCATCTGTATCTTGCGATTGAAAAAGAATTGGCAGCAGTCATCTGCATTGAAGACCCTCTCCGAGAGGAGGCGGCAGATGTCATTGAAATACTGCGAGAATCAGGCATTTCAAAGATCGTGATGATGACAGGGGACAGCGAGCACACTGCGGCAGCGATTGCAAGAAGAGTCGGTGTAGATGAATATTATTCAGAAGTACTTCCGGAAGATAAGGCTGATTTTGTGGAAAAAGAAAAGGCAAAAGGCAGAAAAGTCATCATGATCGGAGATGGCATCAACGACTCACCGGCGCTTTCGGCTGCTGATGTAGGAGTCGCAATCAGTGACGGAGCAGAGCTTGCAAGAGAAATTGCGGACATTATGATTGGTGCAGAGAACTTATATGAACTTGTAATATTAAAGCAGTTGAGCGATGGACTGATGAAACGGATCAAAAGAAACTACCGATTTATTGTTACTTTTAATGCAGGACTGATTTTACTTGGGGTGAGTGGAATCTTACAGCCGACTACGTCAGCATTGTTCCATAATATGTCAACACTTGGAATCAGCCTGAAGAGTATGCAGGATTTGCTGTAGTCACATACCAGGAGGCGAAAAGATATGAAAAAACATAGATTTTGGGCATGGGCAATGATAGGATGCCTTTTTATGACACTGTACACAGGATATAAACACAAATAGTAGTGCAGCGGCTATGTGAGAAAGTTTCTCACATAGCCGTTTTTGCGTGTATTTGCAGAGAAACTCCCGGATAAATGGAATAGCCAGATTGGAGAAAACGGATGTGAAATATCAGGCGGAGAACGTCAGTGAATGAGAATTTGATTCACCTGCATTGTTACGTTTGATTCAAGATAAAACGGTTCTTGTAATTGTTCAAGAGTATTCATGTTTTTACGTTCTGCCGATAGTGCTTTGAAGCATAGAACAGCCACCATTGTGGAAGGCTGTTCCCTTTGTATTTATGAGTTACAGGATCGATTCAAGTGTTCGATAGAATATTTACAACACTTCATCTAAATCTTTTTGCATTCGCAATCCTTCATGAATCAAACAACCGAAAATGATAATTAGAATTCCCAGTGTTAGATTTATACCATCGATCAGAACAAAACTTCCATAGCTAAAAATCTCAATCCCAGAAGAATGATAACCTGGAAGACGCGGAAACAAAACGGAAGATGCCAGGAACAGCCAACCAATCATCTGAACACAGAGGCCCAACGATTTGTATAATGCCGACTGTGGAAATAAGTCCGGTCATGAATAGCGCAAGGAATAAAAGAATACGCATGCGTGTTGAAAATGTTTTCGAATGTTTATAAGAAATATTTGTATCAAAATCATTTGGTTTCATCTTTCGGTTCTCCTCCCTGTGTTTTGTCATCTTTTATAAATTCCAATATGCCACCGGGCTGGCAGTCTAATACGTCACAAATCGCATTGAGTGTAGAGAAGCGTATTGCACTGATCTTCCCGGTTTTTATTTTTGAAAGATTTAAAATTCTTGACATGAAATAAAAGTTAGCATATACTAATCCATGTATTTTAAATGAAAATGCTTATCAATATCAAAAATGGAGAACGAAATGGTGGACATAAATAAGAAGAGAGAAAAGGAAAAGAAAACGCTACGTGTGATGATTGGGGTGTATTGTCGCGGAAAACACAAGCACAAGGGAGAACTCTGTCCGGAATGTCAGAAACTGTTGGACTATGCGTTGCTCCGAACGGAAAAATGTCCGTTCATGGAGACAAAGACATTTTGCAGTGCCTGCAAAGTGCATTGTTATTCAAAAGAGATGCAGGAAAAGATCAAAGAAGTTATGAAGTATGCAGGACCGAGAATGTTGTTTTATCATCCGCTTCAGGCGCTGGATCATATGTGGGTGACAATGAAAGGAAAAATAAAAAAGAGATAGGAGAAGAAAAATGAATAAGAAGAAAATTATTGATAAGTTGTTGATTGTTTCGATTGTAGTGATGGCGGTCAGCGGTTTTTTGATAAGACCGACAGGAGAGATGATGGCAGTCATTGTTATGCATAAGCTTTCGGCGGTTATTTTTTGCGTATTGGGGATAGCCCATGCTGTGCAATATAAGACTAAGAAAAGGAGGGGAAAGCAATATGTTTCATAAGAGGTTGATCAAAGAATTTAGAGAAAATCAGAAAAACATTTGGGGGATGGTTCTTACACAGTGGGTCATGCTCATTGCAAATGTTGCGCTGATGCTCCAGACAGCTGCGTTTATAGCTGGAATGGTTCGTGGAGAAAATCTGCAAAACCAAAGTATCAGGCTGCTTGTGACGTTGGCAGTTGTTGTAGTTGTACGAAGCTTGATGTCGCTGCTCAACAGCAAGTTGTCATTTGAGGCATCGAAGCAGGTGAAAGCGAGACTGCGAACGATGGTGTATGAGAAAATGATGCGGCTTGGGAGCAGTTATAAAGAATATTTTCAGACATCTGAGGTGGTGCAGATCACCACGGAAGGTGTAGAACAGTTGGAAATTTATTTTGGAAAATACATGCCACAGTTTTTCTACAGCATGCTTGCACCGGTCACACTATTTGTCATTGTAGGAACGATGAGCCTGAAAGTGGCGGTCGTGCTTTTAATCTGTGTTCCGTTGATTCCGCTTTCAATTGTAGCAGTTCAGAAATTTGCGAAAAAGATGCTTGCAAAATATTGGGGAACATACACGGAGATGGGAGATTCCTTTTTGGAGTGCCTTCAGGGACTTACGACATTGAAAATTTATCAGGCAGATGAGCGTTATGCAAAAAGAATGGATGAGGAAGCGGAAAAATTTCGTAAAGTAACGATGCGCGTGCTCATCATGCAGTTAAATTCCATCAGTATTATGGATTTGGTAGCCTACGGTGGGGCAGCAGTCGGTATCATCTTGAGTATTTTAGAGTATCAAAAAGGTGTAATCGGACTGGCGCAATGTTTCTTCATTATTATGATCTCAGCCGAGTTTTTCCTGCCGCTTCGTTTGCTTGGTTCCTTCTTCCACATTGCGATGAATGGAAATGCTGCAGCGGATAAGATTTTCCGACTGGTAGATTTGGAAGAAGATCAAGGAGAAAAATCTGCCGAAATGGAAGGAGAATCTGATGAGATTGCGTTTTCAAATGTAAGTTTTTCTTATGAGGCAAAGAAAAAGGTGCTGGAAGGTATCAGTTTCCGGGCAGGTCATGGATTGACTGCATTGGTCGGGGAATCCGGTTGCGGAAAGAGTACCACTACGCTGCTTTTAATGGGAGACAGAAGGGTAGATGAGGGACAGATTTTTATCGGAGATATGCCAATTGACAAAATGGACTTGAAAGCACTTCGAAGAAAGATTACCCGTATCCGACATGACAGTTATCTGTTTGCAGGAACAATTCGGGAAAACCTTCTCATGGGAAAAGAAGATGCGACAGAAACACAGATGAAAGAGGCGCTTCGCGAGGTGAATCTGTTGGATTTTGTGGAAAAAAGCGGAGGGCTGGATTTTGTTCTCCTTGAGAAAGCGTCTAATCTTTCGGGCGGACAGAAGCAAAGGCTGTCTCTTGCAAGGGCGCTTTTGCATGACACGCCAATCTACATATTTGATGAGGCAACTTCTAATGTAGATGTGGAAAGTGAAAATGATATTATGGCGGTTGTGAGAAAACTGGCAAAAACAAAAACAGTTCTTTTGATCTCACACAGACTTGCGAATGTTGTGTCTGCGGATCAGATATATGTGCTAAAAGACGGAATGATTGTGGAGAAAGGACAGCACGAAGCGCTTTGCAAAGAAGATGGATACTATCACAGATTATTCAGACAGCAGAGCGCATTGGAGCAATTTGGAAAGGGGGCGGTTGCCAATGAATAAAAACAGAAATGGATTTCAGGTGATGCTTGGTCTGATTGGTATGATCAAACCCCTTCTCGGAGTGATGTGTATTGCGATCATCATGGGATGTATCGGAAATTTGATGGCGATTTTTATTACGATTCTCGGAGGGGCGGCAATTGGAAATCTGCTTGGAGAAGTGACTGGCATTTCCATGAAAATAATATTCGTGCTGCTTGTTGTATTTGCGGTATTGCGAGGAGTACTTCGCTATGCGGAACAGGCAAGTAACCATTATATTGCATTTAAATTACTTGCCAGAATCCGTCATCAGATATTTGCCTCTTTGAGAAAATTGGCTCCGGCAAAGCTGGATGGCAAAGAAAAGGGGAATCTGATTTCGATTATCACAAGCGATATTGAACTTTTGGAAGTGTTCTATGCACACACGATTTCACCGATTGCAATTGCGGCGATCACATCGCTTGTGATGGTTGCATTTATCGGACAGTTCCATGTGGGACTGGGGGTATTGGCGGCGGTGTTCTATCTGCTTGTCGGGCTGGTCGTTCCGGTGGTGAACAGTAAAGCAGGACAGAAACACGGGCAAAAATACCGCAGTATTTATGGGAAATTAAATACAACTGTTTTGGATAATCTGTATGGATTAGACGAAATTTTACAGTATGAAAAACAAAAAGAACGTCAGGAAAAAATGGATGCGTTCACGGAGCATCTAGAGCAGGTAAATGCAACTTTGAAAAAGCAGGAGGCAGTACAGAGAATCAGTACAGATACGGTTATTCTTGTCGCGGGAGTGTGCATGACATTATATAGCGGTCTTTTGGCATCGAACGGGGTGATCAGCACCGGAAATGCAATTATCTGTATCATCGCCATGATGAGTTCATTTGGACCGACAGCAGCATTGTCTGCACTTTCAAACAACCTGAATCAGACGCTTGCAAGTGGAAATCGTGTATTGAACCTGCTTGCCGAAGAGCCGGTTGTGATGGATGTGGAAAGTAATGTGGAAGTTCCGGATGAAGATATTCGTATTTCAAATGTGACATTCACATACCCGGAAGACAAAAAAGAAGAAAAACCAATTTTGAAAAATTTCTCATTGGATATCCGCAAAAATACGATTCATGGTATTCTCGGAAGAAGCGGATGTGGGAAATCAACGTTGTTAAAGCTGCTTATGCGTTTTTATGAGACGGATTCCGGCAGTGTCAGCTATGGAACGCGCAACGTAAACGAGATTGACACAGGGCATTTGCGAAATCACATCTCCTATGTGACGCAGGAAACCTTCTTGTTCCAGGACACAATTGAAAATAATATCAAGGTGGCGAAGGCGGATGCGACAAGAGAAGAGGTGATTGAGGCTGCGAAAAAGGCAGCAATTCATGATTTTATCGATTCCCTGCCACAGGGGTATGACACAAAGCTTGGGGAACTCGGAGATTCGGTATCAGGAGGAGAACGCCAGAGAATCGGAATTGCGAGGGCATTTCTTCATGATGCCAAGACTATTCTGCTGGATGAGCCTACAAGCAATATTGACAGCCTGAATGAGGGAATTATCTTGAAAAGCTTGTTGGAAGAGCGGAAAGATAAGACAATTGTACTTGTGTCTCATCGCAAATCAACAATGTCGATTGTGGACGAAGTGACACAGATGTAAAAAAGATTGCGCAGTAGCGCAATCTTTTTTAATACCTAGACTTGTGATTCGCTCTTTATAATTTTCTTGAAATTAATATAAAACAACGTGGCAGTTGTGAGAATTGCAATGGCATCTGCAATTGGTTCCGCCAAAAAGACTGCTTTGACATTGTCCTCCATGAATGCCGGCAAAATATAAATAAGTGGAATCAGCACAAGTATCTTTCGGAATACGGCAAGGAATGCACTGATTTTAGAATTTCCGAATGCGATAAATGTTTGCTGGCAGGAAACCTGAACGCCCATAAGGAAGATACATGCCAGATAAATGCGAAGCGCCCATTGTGACAATTCTGCCAACTGCGTATCGCTTGTGAATATAGATACAAATATCGACGGCGCAAACTCGGCAATGAGCCAAATGATTGTGGCATAGACAACACACGAGATGGTCTGCAGTTTGAATGCCTGCTTGATTCGGTCTATTTTCTTCGCACCATAATTATAGCTGATAATCGGTTGACCACCCTGAGTGATTCCCTGCAGTGGAAGCATTGCAAACTGCATGATGCTCGATAAAATCGTCATGGCGCCGACTGCCAGGTCACCTCCGTATTTCAGCAGAGAAGAATTAAAGCAAAGAACAAGCACACTTTCAGTAGCCTGCATTGCAAATGGAGCAATTCCGAGCGCTGCGCAAGGTAAAAAGACAGAAGCTTTTATCTTTAAATTTTTCTTCTTGATACGAAGAATCGTCTTTTTGCCACATAAGAATTTCAGCGCCCAGACAGCGCTTAGCGCCTGTGAGAGAATGGTGGCGACAGCAGCGCCTTGTACACCCATGTTGAAACCGAAGATGAAAATAGGGTCCAAAATAATATTTGTGACAGCGCCGATAATGACTGTCATCATACTAATCGTAGAAAATCCCTGTGCGGAGATAAAGGCATTCATTCCTAAAGTAAGCTGTACAAAAATCGTACCGATAGCATAGATTGTCATATAACTTTTGGCGTAGGAAATTGTATTTTCACTGGCGCCAAATAAATAAAGCAGCGGTTCTTGAAAAACCAGCACAGTGACCGTTAGAATAATGGAGGCAATGACCAGCGCCGAAAAACTGTTTCCTAAAATCTTTTCGGCAGTGTCATTGTCTTTTTTCCCCATGTAGATACTGGCTCTTGGCGCACCGCCCATTCCCATCAGATAAGCGAATGCGGAGATGATCATAATAATCGGGAAACAGACACCGACCCCTGTAAGTGCAGCGGAACCAACTTCCGGAATGTGTCCGATATACATACGGTCAACCATATTGTAAAGTGCGTTGACTACTTGGGAAGTAATAGCCGGAACTGCCAGAACAAGTAAAAGATGTCGGACCGGTTCATTCCCTAAGTCTACTTCTCTAGACATTGTTTTTTTCATGTTGTGTTTCATTCCTTTCTTTAAAACGTGTCAAAATTTTCGTCATTGTAGTTTCAACCTGTTGAAGTTCTTCTTTGGAAATACCTTGTAAAACTTCATTGTTCATCTTTGTGAGTTCCTCGTTCAGCTTTTGAATGACAGGAGCTGCCTGAGGAGAAAATGAAAGTCGCTGGATACGTTTATCAGCGTCATCTTTTGCACAAATAATGTATCCTTTCTCAACTAATGCATCAATACTCCTGCTGATCAGCCCTTTGGATACGCCGAGAATTGTACATAACTGACTGCTTGTATTGATGGAGGGATTATTGGAAAGAAGAATCAGGATGGAAATTTCATTTGGAGAAAAATTCTCATTTGTAAATTTCAAATTCAATTCATTTGCATATACTCGGCGAATTTGATTAAAGTATCCGAGCATCTCTTCCACGGTTTGTCTCATATCCACCTCCGATTTCAAAATAGTTTACTTGTAAACAAAATATAGTATAGAACTGAATGCAAAACGTGTCAATGCGTTATTGAACAATTTTATTGATAATTTGTCTTGACTTATAGGATAAAATTAGATATTATAAACACAAGTTAGAAATAACTAACTCAAGGAGGAAATATGAGCAGAGAAATATTTGAAATCGTTCAGGGAATGGATTTGAAAAATATCGAGACGCAATTGGCATTACAATGTGCGCCGCTTATCACAGGATTAAAAATTTCTAATATGTTGATTGTTTCAAATGAAGATGAAAAATTAGTGCGGGCAATTTTAAAAAGAACAGGTATTTCTTGCTATCGTCTTTTACAGAATGAAAAGAAGATCACGCTTCTTTTGTTCCGCAGAAATCAATTGGAGAAATTTTTGGAGAGAGAGGATGTAAGCGAGGTACTCCGCGAAGAAGGGTATGTCGAAATCCAGCTTGGGAGAATCCTCAGTATTTTTCAGATGCGCTATCGGGCGTATATGAATGGTTCAAAAATATTTCCGCATGAGATGGGGCTGCTGTTAGGATATCCGGTGGAAGATGTCACTGGTTTTATGGTGCATGGAGGAAAGAATTCTCTGTATTCCGGATATTGGAAAGTTTATGCAGACGTCGCAAAAAAACTTGAGATTTTCAAGCAGTTTGAGATGGCAAAAGAGATGCTGATCCGGCTTGTTTCAAGCGGTGTCAGTATGGAAGAAATTATAGGATATTACAATGAAAATACACTGCAGACAGCGGTGGTATAGGAGGTATGAAAGATGAGCAAAATCAATGTTGTATATTGGTCACAGACAGGTAACACAGAACAGATGGCTGAGGCAATCGGAAAAGGAATCACACAGGCAGGAGGAGAAGCAGTTGTATCTGAAGTTAGCGCAATTTCTCCGGATGCGTTGAAAGATGAGAATGTGTTCGCTCTTGGCTGCCCGGCAATGGGAGCAGAAGTGCTTGAGGAAGCTGAGATGGAACCGTTTGTCGAAGCAGTAGAAAGCTTTGCGGCAGGCAAGAAAATCGCGTTGTTTGGTTCCTATGGCTGGGGAGACGGAGAATGGATGCGTGACTGGGTAGAGCGTATGCAGAATGCAGGAGCAGAGATTGTAAATGGAGAAGGTTTGATCTGTCAGGAAGCGCCGGATGATGAAGTGCTTGCTGCGTGTGAAGAACTTGGAAAGCAGCTTGTGCAATAGAGGGAGATTTCTATGAGTGTTGTGATTGTTGGCGGACATGACCGTATGGTCTGTCAGTATAAAAAAATATGTAAAGGTTATAAATGCAAAGCAAAAATATTTACGCAGATGTCGGCAAACTTAAGTGAGCAGATCGGAAGTCCGGATTTACTGATTCTGTTTACCAACACAGTGTCGCACAAGATGGTAAAATGCGCGATTACCGAGGCGGAAAAATGTAATGCAGAAATCGTGCGCTGCCATACAAGCAGCAAAAGTGCGTTGAATGAAATTCTTCAAAATGCATGCGTGGGATAATGAAAATCTAACATGAGAGAGTTGTTAGTTGAGTGAATGAAAATGCTCGGACGAGGTGAAACGGTCCGGGCATTTTGCTGTACTTAAGGTAGAAAAATTTACAACGTTATGGTAATATTGGGGTGACTGGTTTTAATGAAAAATAGAGGTGCAGATATGGAAGAAACAGGAATTGACGGAGAAGTTTTGAGAGAAATTTGTGATTTGGCAGAGAAATATCATATTCAAAAAGTGATTTTGTTTGGTTCACGAGCAAGAGGCGACTTTAAGAGAACAAGTGATATTGATTTGGCGGTAGAAGGTGGCGAAGTGGAAAGTTTTGCGTTAGATATCGACGAAGAGACAACTACTTTGCTCGAATATGATATTGTTGATTTAGCAAGAAAGATACAACCGGAATTACGAGAATCCATTGAAAGAGAGGGAAAGATTCTATATGAAAAAATATGAAAATTTTTGTGCGGCTTTAGAAAACATGAAGGAAATATATAAATATAATCCCCCATATGACAACGTAGTTTTGACCGGTTTAGTAGGATTATATGAAATTTGTTTTGAACAATCTTGGAAAATGATGAAAGAGATATTAGAGAGACATGGTTTTGAGGAGGGGGCTACCGGCTCACCTAAGATTATTTTAAAAACAGCATATAAAGCGAATATGATTCAAGATGAAAAACTGTGGATATCTGCGTTGCAGGAGCGGAATAATGTAGCAAATTCTTATAATAAGAGTATTGCGTTGGATATTGTAACAAAGGCAAAAAATGAATTTTATGAAATGTTTTGCGAATTGAAAAGAGAAGTGGAAACAAGATGGCTTTAGAGTACATATATTTTTCCGGCGTGGAAGAGGGAATGCCCTCTGCGTTTGAAAAGCTGGCAGAGGTTTTTGAATATCAGGTATTTGAACTGTGTGTCGGGGAGGAGTATCTGATTCCGTATATGATGAATGACGCGGTGGAGAATTATTTGATTTTAAAAGGCTGTCAGATGACAGGAAGCTATCTGCGCGATGATGCGCTTGAAGTGAGCGGAAAACTTGCAATTGAGGAAGATAGGTATGTCTTGAGTGTGAGGCAAGGGGAAGAAAATGCATTCACGCTCTGTTTTCAGGAACTTGAAGAAAAGATACAGTGTTTTCAGTATCACAGGATTGGTCATTTCTGGGTAGAGGGGCAGGAGCATTGGAGACAGCTTGTCTATATCATTGGGACAATTTATGAGAAATACAGTTATCTGGGAGAGCGCTATTGCAATGAAGGAGAGAAAGCACTGATGCGGCTTGTTGAATTTCCGCCGTTTCGAATGTGGTCACCAGTTCACGAATCATTGGAGGATAAATATCCGGCGACTTATGAGGGGATTGACTGTATGGAGCGGCTTGCAAGAAAAGCGGATGACCGTGGATATATAAAGTGGATTCGTCTTTACCGGAGATTTCCGAGTCGAGTACTCGAGAGGCTGCTCGGGAGGAGGCTTTTGAGCCCGAAGAGGCAGAAACTATATGAGACCATTTGTCAGGAAGTGCAAGCGGCATCGGAAATTTATCCGCAGCGGGATTACGGTGAGGAGTTGAATTGTAGGATTCAAAAGAAGAGAACAGAAATTCATGCGAAAATGCTTGAAGATGGATTTGAGGGAATGTATCCGGAATACTATAAGAAACAGATGCAGATTACTGTCACGGAAGAACATCCATTTACCGTATCGATGTTGGAATTTGAAGATTTTGTATTTCGTGTGCAATTCATGGTATCAAAATGTGGAAAACATGTTAAAATAGGAAAAAACTGTGGATTTTTTCGCGGATTAGGAAGAATAGGACAGATTGAAAGGGAAGAAACATGAGAAAAAAGGAATTAGCCTTGGAAGTAATAGAACGTTTGAAAAAGGAATATCCGGATGCAGACTGCACACTTGACTATGATGAAGCGTGGAAGCTGCTTGTCGGTGTCAGGCTGGCAGCGCAGTGTACCGATGAGAGAGTTAATATCGTTGTGGGAAAATTATACGAGAAATACCCGGATGTGAACGCATTGGCGGCTGCAGATGTGGATAAGATTGAAGAAATTGTAAGACCGTGTGGATTAGGCAAGAGCAAAGCGCGGGATATCAGTGCGTGTATGAAGATTTTGCGCGATGAATATGATGGAGGAATTCCGAATACGTTTGAAGAGTTATTAAAATTGCCGGGCGTCGGAAGAAAAAGCGCGAACCTGATTATGGGTGACGTATTCGGGGAGCCGGCGATTGTGACAGACACACATTGTATTCGTCTTGTAAATCGCATCGGGCTTGTCAAAGATTTGAAAGAACCGAAAAAAGTAGAGATGGAATTGTGGAAAATTATTCCGCCGCAGGAGGGGAGCGATTTCTGCCACAGACTTGTCTATCACGGGCGTGATGTCTGTACCGCAAGGACGAAGCCGCACTGCGAGAGATGCTGTCTGGAAGATATTTGTAAAAAAGCAGGGGTAAAGTAGCAGGGTGTCTTGCAAAGAATGAGTGAAATATAGTATCATCAGAGAAAAGCGGTTTAGCAGCCGATAATTATGAAAATAAGGAGAAAATAATATGAGTCAGGAAGTTTTAGCAGTAGTAGCAGGAGAAGAGATTACACAGGCAGAGTTTGATGCATTTTTACAGGGAGTGCCAAGAGAACAGCAGCCATATTTGTCCAATCCACAGTTTAGAGAGCAGTGTCTGGAACAGCTGATTGCCTTACATATGTTTGCAAAAGACGGTGAGGAGATGAAATTGGAAGAGACAGAAGAATTTCAGAAGGTGCTTGAAAATGCAAGACGTGATATCCTTGCGCAGATGGCGATGAGAGAGACTTTGAAAGACATTACAGTGTCAGAAGAAGAGATGAAAGCGTATTATGATGCGAATCAGCAGCATTTTACAAAAGGAGATACAGTCAGCGCGAAACACATTTTGACGGATTCCGAAGAAAAGTGTAATTCTATTTTAGAGTCTATTGTAAATGGAGAAAAAGAATTTGAGACAGCGGCGAAAGAATTTTCAACATGTCCTTCCGGAGCAAAAGGCGGAGACCTTGGAGAGTTTGGACGAGGACAGATGGTAAAAGAGTTTGAGGATGCGGCATTTGCAGCAGAAATCGGACATGTGGTAGGACCGGTTAAGACACAATTTGGTTATCATCTGATTAAGGTGGAGAAGAAAAATGAGGCGACAGTTTCTCCACTTGAGGAAGTGAAAGAAACAATCAGAAGAACCTTACTTCAGCAAAAACAAAATGAGGCATATAATACAAAAGTGTCTGAAATGAAGAAACAATATATGAAATAACAAAAAGGGACAGGGCTATTTTCAATTGGGGACGTAGTAGAATTCAATTTTACTACGTCCCCAATTAATAAAGGGGTGAAGTTTTATGGAAGTGGCAATTATCATGATGGTTATTTTTTTATTTACGGATATCATGGTGGTAGGAATCAGCATGTTTGCATATGCAGGAAAAGAAGAGTATAGTGAAGGGATGATTTTTGGTGTTCACATTCCGAAAGAGAAGGTAGAAGAAGAGGTTGTACAAGCGATTGCACAGAAATATAAAAGACAGTACAAAAAATTTCAACGCTGGAACATGTTGCTTGGAATACTTGTATGTGGATTGGCGTTTGTTGGCATGGGGCTTTTTATAATTGTCTGGACCGTCTGGCTTACAGAATATATTGTCGGACTTTATTGGTTTGTCTATGGGACACACCGGAAAATGTATGACCTGAAGGTAAGCAATGGCTGGGTTATGGAGTCGTCAAAGCAGATTATTTATGTGGATACAGAAATGATTGAAACGGATGATGATGTGTATTGGAAAAATGGATGGTACAGCAATCCCCACGACAAAAGGCTGTTTGTGCAGGAGCGCATGTGTGGTATGAATTATTCTATGAATATGGCGAAGACATCGGCGAAAATATTTACGGCGGTAATAAGTGCCGTGGTCATAGGATGTGCTGTATGGATTGCAGCGATTTTAGTTGAATTTGCGACCACAGAGGTGACAGTCGAAATGAAAAATGGTATTATGGATATACGTGCAGCTTCTTATGATTATCAGATTAAGACAGAGGATATTCTGGCTGTAAAAATGATAGAGGAAATGCCGGAAGACAATTTTTACAGAAGCAATGGGGGAGATACGGAAAAGTTTTTGATAGGGCATTTCAGAGGGAAAGAAACTGGAAAATGTATGATGTTCTTATATAAGGAAGAAACTCCGATTTTGGAAATCCAATTAAAAGATATGACCGTATTCTTAAACAGTGAAAATGAAAAAGAGACAGAGGAGTGGTATAACTATGCGAGAGACCGTGTTATTGATTAATTTTGAAGACCAAAAACAGTTGAGAGAACTGAAAATGATTTTGTTTACATTAAAGATTCGAATGAAGAAGGTTGAGAAAGAAGACTATTTACAACAGATTGGTTATTTGGCAGGGATAAAAGAAATGGAAGGCATAGAGGCAGTTTATGAAGGGGAAGAACTGGAAAAAGAGATGATGGTATTCGCTGGAATATCTAATCAAAGACTTGACCAGATTCTCCTTATGATGAGAAAAAATGGAGTAAAGCGAGTAGATTATAAAGCGATTCTGACCGAAACGAACAAGACATGGACAGTTCCAAGGCTCTATGAAGAGATTTCGAAAGAGCATGAGCAGATGCATCAATAAAATAATGGATAATTTAAAAGGAGACAGCCTATTCGGCTGTCTCTCCTGCGTCTTCTGATGCCTCATCTGCAACTACGCGCAGTTCCGTTACGGTAACAACAGTAGATTCCAAATCAGTCATCAAATCTATATTATTATCTTTTGCAATTTCAAGATCTTTTACACGAATCGTATCCCCGACTTTTAAATTCCCTACATCCAATTCGATCTTTTCGACAAGAGATGCAGGCAGCGCTTTGTAATTAATCTCGTGAAGCATCTGCTGTGGGATTCCTGCAACGAGTTTGCCTTCGTTTATCAGATGAATTTCAGCGGAAGAATGTACTTTTTCAGTGCCTACAAGAGCTTGAAAATCAAGTTCATCTACCCAACCCTTCATCGCGTTATAATCGACTTCTTTAATAAGGGCATCATAAGTTTTTCCGTCTACCTGAAGGGCGACTCTTCCGCCTTTCCCTTCTGCTTTGAGCAAACGGTCTACCTCGCTTTTCTCCATTTTCAAAGGGATGGACTCTTCCAGCTCACGGCCGAAAATACATCCGGTCACAAATCCTTCTTTTCTGAGCGTTTTGGCTTTGATTGACATGTTACGTTTTTCAGCTTTTAAAGTATTCATTTACCTTTTCCTCCAATCACTGAATCGTGCTTAGCAAGCCTTCAACTTTGTAGTTTGTTTTGCAAAGAGGTTTTGTTAAGTGTATTTCCTTGTTACAGTTTCAGTATACACCTCCTTGTCAAGAGGTGATGCAAGAGTATGGTTATAGTTGATAATAAAAATGCTTTCGAAATCCAATTATTTAGTTAAAAAACACGAAAAAATATATTCGTGGAATTGACATGAGTGGTGTAAATAGACTATAATTAAAAAAGGTATAATTCTATATTAGTATGTTATGCTAAAAATCAGGAAAGGAAGAAGAAAATGAAGAAAAGGAAAATATCACGTATTGGAGCAGTTGCTATGGCGACAATGCTCACAGTTCAGGGTATGGGACTCCCTACTGCTGTATTTGCAGCGGACCAATCAGCTGTTATGCGTTCGGATTCGAACACACAGATGAGTTCTGAAAAAGAAACTGTTTATGTGAACCAGTATGGAAGCAAGACAGAACGTTCTCAGAATTTTGATGACAACTGGAGATTTTATTTTGGTGATGCATCAGGTGCGGAACAACCGACGTTTGATGACTCACAGTGGAGACAATTGTCATTGCCTCACGATTACAGTATCGAGCAGGAATACACACAGTCAGGAGAAGCTGAGAGTGCTTATCTTTTAGGCGGAACAGGATGGTATCGCAAGAACTTTACGCTCGATAAAGCAATGGAAGGAAAAGAGGTAAGACTTGATTTTGATGGTGTTTATATGAATGCAACCGTTTATGTAAATGGTCATGAGGTAGGTACGCATCCATATGGATATACACCATTTTCGTTTGATATCACAGATTATGTGAAGGTTGGAGAAGTCAACACAATCGCAGTAAAAGTAGATCACAAGACACCATCCAGCCGTTGGTATTCAGGAAGTGGCATCTACAGAAGTGTATATTTGACAACAACAGATAAAGTACATGTGGATTTGAATGGAGTGAAGATTGAGACTCCAAAATTAGCAGAAGGAAATCAAGATACAAACATTAAAACGAAAGTTTTGAATGAGTCTGATGCAGAAAAGGCAGTTACAGTGACTCATACAATGTTTGAAAAAGGAAAAGATACAAAAGTAGGAGAGGTTACTACAGAAAGTAAGACAGTGGCAGCTGGGCAGAGCGTTGACGTGGAAGCTACAATGAACGTAGAAAATGCGAAATTGTGGAGCCCGGAAAGCCCGAATCTCTATACAGTCCGCACAGAAGTGAAGGTTGGAGAGGATGTAGTAGACACATATGAGACCGAATATGGATTTAGATATTTCTCATTTGATACAAATGAAGGATTTTCATTAAACGGCAAAAATGTGAAACTGAAAGGTGTATGTATGCACCATGATCAGGGAGCATTAGGGGCTGAAGCAAACAGACGCGCTATTGAACGTCAGGTGGAAATTCTGAAAGAAATGGGATGTAATTCTATCCGTGTGACACACAACCCGGCAGCATCTGCGTTGATTGATGTCTGCAATGAAAAAGGAATGATTGTAATCGATGAGTTCTTTGACGGTTGGATGTTCCACAAAAATACAAACTCTAACGATTATGCGACTTGGTTTAATAAGACGATCGAAGAAGGAAATCAGATTCTCGGTGCAGAAGAAAATATGACATGGGCAGAGTTTGATTTGAAAGCAACTGTCGGAAGAGGACAGAACGACCCGGCTATCATTATGTGGTCTCTCGGAAATGAGATTCAGGAGGGAGCCGGTGGAAGTGGATATGATGAAAAAGCAGCAGAATTGATTCAATGGACAAAAGAAGTCGATGACACAAGAATTCTTACAATTGGAAGTAATGCTGTGAAGAATGGATCTAGTGAGCATATATCGATTGCTAATCAGTTGACAGAAGTGGGTGGAGCATCTGGTACAAACTATTCAAATGGTTCTAGCTATGATAGTTTACACAACAGATATCCTAACTGGAATTTATATGGTTCTGAGACGGCGTCAGCAGTAAATAGCCGTGGTGTTTATACTACAAAACAGAACAATACACTTGATGGTGAAAAACAACTGACTTCTTACGATAAATCTAAAGTTGGCTGGGGAGCATTGGCAAGTGAAGCTTGGTATGATGTTATCACAAGAGATTTTGTAGCAGGTGAATATGTATGGACTGGATTTGACTATCTCGGAGAGCCAACGCCTGCGAATGGTACAGGACCTGGAGCAGCAACTTCTTGGCCGTCACCGAAAAACTCTTACTTCGGTATTGTGGATACAGCAGGACTTCCAAAAGACAGCTACTATTTCTATCAGAGCCAGTGGAACGATGATGTGAATACATTACATGTTCTTCCGACCTGGAATGAAGACAGCCTGATGAAAGACAGTAAAGGAAATGTAGAAGTTGTTGTATATTCCGATGCTGCCAAAGTAGATTTGAAATTAAATGGAAAAGTGGTTGGAACACGAGAGTTTGAGAAAACGACAACAGATGCAGGATATACATACCAGACAGTCAAAGGTAAGAGTGGACATACTAGCATGTATATGACATTTGAGGTTCCTTATGCAGCAGGTACATTGGAAGCGGTAGCTTATAATGAAAAAGGCGAAGTAATCGAGAAGACAGAAGGTCGTTCTGTTGTAAAGACAGCAGGAGAGGCGAAGAAATTAAAAGCGACAGCTGACAGAAAAGAAATCACAGCAGATGGAAAAGATCTTGTATATGTGACAGTAGATGTGACAGATAAAGACGGAAATATTGTTCCAAATGCAAAGAACAATGTGAAATTCGATGTCAAAGGCGGTACGCTGGTAGGTGTTGATAATGGTAAACAGGCAGACCACCAGTCATATCAGGATGACAATCGCAATGCATACAATGGTTCATTGGTTGCAATTGTTCAAGCAACTGACAAGGCAGGAGAAATCAGTGTGACTGCAAGTTCAAAAGATTTGGAATCTGCAACTGTGAAAGTGACAGCAAAAGCTTCTGAGGAAGCAGAAGAAACACATATTGAAAGCTTTGAGTATTCAAGAGTATTCTATGTGAAGACTGGAGAAAAACCGGTACTTCCGGCTAAAATCAAAGCAAATTACTCCGATGGAACATCAAAAGAGGTTGATGTGAAATGGGGAGAGATTACTGAAGATCAGACAAACAAAGCGGGAAGCTTTGTTGCAGGTGGAACTGCAGAGGGATGCAACGTCTCTGTCGTAGTCAATATGATTGATGAAGTGGCAGCGCTGTTGAACTATTCGACAACAACTTCTCAGAATACAAAACCAACGCTTCCAACTTCGAGACAGGCTATTATGCCGGATGGAACAATTCTTTCCGCAGCATTCCCTGTGACATGGGAGACAAAAGATGCGTCTGCATATGCAAAACCGGGAGAGATTGTGACGGTAAACGGAACTGCAGATGTATTCGGAAGTAAATTAGATGTAACAGCAACTGTTCGTGTGGCAGAAGAGAAAATTGAGATTGGCGACAGCGTTTCAGGAGCAGCGAAACTGACTCAGGATATTGAAAAAGAAAATCAGTCAGACACATTGGATGCAATTAAAAATGGAAGCACTACAATTGGAGACAATAACGATGGTGGAGCGAATGAAGATTGTTGGAGCAACTGGAAAAACAGTACACAAAAAGGTGACAAAGATGCGGAAATTACCTTTGAGTATGATACACAGCAGAGAATTGGTCAGATTGTAATTCACTTCTCGAGAGATAACGGAGCAATGCAGTTCCCGGCAGCCGGAACAACAGAAATCTATGTTTCTGAGACTGGAAAAGAGGGAAGCTGGACAAAGGTAGAAGCAGAAGAGACAATCGGAACAGAAAACAACCGTGTAAAAGCATACACATATAAAATTGCACCTACGACAGCGACATTTGTGAAATTCAAAGTAGTAAGCCCGGCAGATAATCAGTGTGTTGGTATTACAGAGATTGAATTGAAGAAAGCAGTCGGTACATTTACAACAAATACAACTGCAAAACTTGCAGAAGTAAAAATTGCCGGAAAGGCAATTCCGGAAGCAGCGCTTGCACTGAGCAGCTACTCTACACCGGAGACGGATGCAAGTAAAGTGGAAGCAAAAACAGCAGACAATGCTGCATTGACAGTATTACCTGTAAAAGACAACGTGATTCGCATGATTATGGAATCAGAGGATCACAATGTAAGAAATAGATTCGAAGTTAGACTTGACGAGGAAGAATCAATCCTTCCGGGAGATGACAGCCGTGATTATCCGATAGCGCAGATGTCAGTAACAGCGGCAAGTGAATTAAACCCGGCAGTAGGTAATGAAGGTCCTGCAAGATTTGCGTTGGACAATAATACAGCTACATATTGGCATACAAATTGGAGTACAAATGAAGCAACAAACGTTGCAAAACGTGCGATTACGTTAGAGATGAAACCACAAGAGGGAGAAGATTATCCGACCTTAGATGGACTTCGTTACTTAAGAAGACAGGGTAACTCTAAGAATGGTGCAGTCACAGAGTACAAAGTAGAGTGCAGCATGGACGGTTCCGCTTGGAAGACGGTTTCTACAGGTACATGGGATAAGGATAACGCAGATTGGCAGATTGCATTATTTGATGAACCGGTACAGGCAAAATATGTACGCTTAACAGGTGTTCATACATATGCAGACAGTGGAGTGGATGCTCATATGTCAGCGTCAGAACTTCGTGTCAGAACAGCAGACGTAGCAGTGGATCCGGAACCACAACCGGGAGAGACTGAAATTTACGATCCAAGCAAGACAGCTGCAACAGCAGGAAGTACACAGCCGAACTTTGGACCTGAAAAAGCGTTGGATAATAACATGGGAACATGGTGGCATTCATCATGGAATCCAGAAGGTGGAACACTTGCAGAAAAGGATCGTTGGTTCCAGCTGGAATTAGATGAGCCACAGACAATAACAAAATTCATCTACACTCCGAAGAATGGAAATAGCACATCCGGTGGAGAAAAGAATGGAACAGTAACAAAATACCGTGTAGAGTGCAGTGATGACGGAGAGACATGGAAGTCTGTTTCGGAAGGCGAGTGGCCGGTAGAAGACGGAGCAAAAGAGGCAGTATTAAAAACTCCTACAACAACGAAATTTATCCGTTTGGTAGGTGTAGAAACATATGGCGTTGGAAACCAGACAAATAAATTTATGAGTGCAGCTGAGGTTCGAGTAGAAGTTCAGACAGCTGAGACACCGGATCCGACACCGAAGGAATTCTCGGTAACATTTAATATTGACGGAACAACTCAGGTTGTGAAAGTAGAGGAAGGAAAAGCAATTGGTGATAAACTTCCGGCAGACCCAACAAAAGAAGGTTATACATTTGCAGGATGGAATACAAAAGCAGATGGAACAGGTGATGCAGTGACAAAAGATACTGTAGTGAACGAGGATATGACGGTATATGCAGTATTCAAAGAAAATGCAGCACAGTTCACAGTTACATTCAATGTAGATGGAACGACACAGGAAGTTGTAGTGGAAGAAGGAAACGCAATCGGCGATAAACTTCCGGCAGATCCAACAAAAGACGGATACACATTCGTAGGCTGGAATACAAAAGCAGACGGAACAGGCGATGCAGTGACAAAAGATACAGTCGTAAACGCAGATATGACAGTATACGCAGTGTTTGAGAAAAACGAAGAGCCTGAAAAAACAGATAAATCAGATTTAGTTGCATTGATCAAGTATGCAAATAGTCAAAAAGAACAAGAAGAGTACCAGTGGGTTGTCAAAGCTGTAAAAGAAGCGTTTGAAAAAGCACTTGCAGACGCAGAGGCAGTGAATGCAGACGCATCTGCAACACAGGAACAGGTAGATGCGGCTTATGAATTGCTTCTTAGCAGAGTACATCTCCTTGGATTTATCGGAAACCCGACAGATCTTAAAGTAACATTGGATCTTGCGAAAAAGACTTCTACAGAAGGAAAAACAGAAGAATCTGTAGCAGTATTGAATGCAGCGATTGCGAAAGCAGAAGAAATGCTTGCAACAGGAAATGCACTTCAGGAAGATATTGATAAGATGATTGAAGAGCTGAAAGCGGCGATCAACGGACTGGAAGATGAAGTTGTGGTAGAAGTTGACAAAGCGCAACTTCTTGAGATGATTAAAAAAGCAGAAAGCTATGATCTCACAAAATATACACCTGTCACAGCAGAAGGATTAAGAACGGCTCTTGCAGGAGCAAAGACAGTATATGATAATCCAAAAGCAACACAGGAAGAAGTAGATAGTGCATATAGAAGTTTGCGTCAGGCAATCTTTGACTTGAGACTGATTCCAGATAAGAGTGCATTGGAAGACTTGATCAAAGAGACAGAAAAACTTGATTTCTCATTGTATACAGCAGAAAGTGCAGAGGCAGTGCAAAAAGCATACGACAAAGCATTGGCAGTATTTAACGATGAGAACGCAGATCAGGCGGCAGTAGATAAAGCGGCAAAAGATTTGAAGGTTGCAAAGGATAACTTGAAAGCGAAAGCCGAGCCGGACAAAAAGCCTTCAGAGGATAAAAAATCAGATCAGAAGGCTGCAAAAACAGGAGATAACATGTCAACAGGAGCAGTTGTAGGAATCGTTGTTGTAGCAGTTCTTGCAATCGGTGCAATTGTTGGTGTGATTATCAGCAAAAAGAGAAAAAAATAAAAAATAAATCGGCATATTGAGAAAATCGATATAAAAAAATAAGACTTGACGCCCATTCGCTGGTATGGTACACTGTACTAGCGAATGGAAGTAGGTCTTTTTTTTATGCCTAAAATTGGGCAGTCTCGCAAACTGCCATGTAACACGTAAAAGAAATAAATAAAGCGAGGTGGAAGTTGTGCGCACAAGAATCACATTGGAATGTACAGAATGTAAACAGCGTAACTACAATATGACAAAGGATAAGAAAACTCATCCGGAACGTATGGAAACAAAAAAATATTGTAAGTTCTGCAAATCACACACAATGCACAAAGAAACAAAATAGTTTGTGGAAAGGAAGTGAACGGAATGGCTGAAAAAAAAGAGAAAGCCAAAAAGACAAGCTGGTTCAAAGGTCTTAAAGCAGAATTTAAAAAGATCATTTGGCCGGATAAAAAAACACTTGCTAAGCAGACTGTGGCAGTTACGGCGTGCTCGATAGTATTAGGAGCAATTATTGCGGTTGTTGATGTCATTGTAAAATATGGTGTCGACTTCTTAGTGAAGTAATGGCTGCCAGCAATTATGAAAGGTGATTTTATGTCAGAAGCAAAATGGTATGTAGTTCATACTTATTCTGGGTATGAAAACAAAGTAAAAGCAAACATTGATAAGACAATTGAAAACAGACACCTTGAGGATCAGATCTTAGAAGTAAGAGTTCCTATGCTGGAAGTTGTTGAGATGAAAAACGGAACGCAGAAAGCAGCTCAGAAAAAAATGTTCCCTGGATACGTGATGATTCATATGATTATGAATGATGACACCTGGTATGTTGTAAGAAATACCAGAGGGGTAACGGGATTTGTAGGTCCGGGATCTAAACCGGTTCCGCTTACAGAGGCTGAGATTGATGCTCTTGGAATTATGGATGCAGACATTGTTGTAGACTTTGAGATTGGTGAGGTTGTAAAAGTTACCAAGGGAGCATGGAAAGATACGGTTGGAGTAATCCAGGAAGTGAATGCTCAAAAACAAAGTCTTGTAATCAATGTAGAATTGTTTGGTCGTGAAACGCCAGTAGAAATAAGTTTCTCAGAAGTGAAAAAAATGTAACAAGTAAAAGTGGGAGGGAAATCCCCGCGAATACCACAAGGAGGTACACAAAATGGCAAAAAAAGTACAAGGTTATATTAAATTACAGATTCCAGCTGGAAAGGCAACTCCAGCACCACCGGTTGGTCCAGCGCTTGGTCAACATGGTGTAAACATTGTTGAATTTACAAAACAATTCAATGCTAAAACTGCAGATCAAGGTGATTTGATCATCCCTGTAGTTATCACAGTTTACAATGATAGAAGCTTCAGCTTCATCACAAAGACACCACCGGCAGCAGTTTTGATTAAAAAAGCATGTGGTTTAAAATCGGGTTCAGGAGTTCCGAACAAAACAAAAGTAGCTACAATCACAAAAGCTCAGTTACAGGAAATCGCTGAATTAAAAATGCCGGACTTAAATGCTGCAACAGTAGAAGCTGCTATGAGCATGATCGCAGGAACATGCAGAAGTATGGGTGTAACAGTAGAAGAGTAAAATTGTAAACATGTAACGTGGGAGGGGCTCTCCCGATATTACCACTAGGAGGTTATTGAATATGAAACGAGGAAAGAAATACGTAGAAGCTGCGAAATTGATCGAAAGAGGAAATCTTTACGACAAAGAAGAAGCAGTTGCATTAGTTAAAAAATCTGCAGTAGCGAAATTCGATGAGACAATTGAAGCTCATATCAGAACAGGTTGTGACGGACGTCATGCAGACCAGCAGATCCGTGGTGCTGTTGTATTACCACACGGAACAGGTAAAAAAGTTCGTATCTTAGTATTTGCAAAAGATGCTAAAGCTGAAGAAGCAAAAGCAGCAGGAGCAGATTACGTAGGAGCAGAAGACTTGATTCCGAAGATTCAGAACGAAGGATGGTTTGAATTTGATGTTGTAGTTGCTACACCAGATATGATGGGTGTTGTTGGACGTCTTGGTCGTGTACTTGGACCAAAAGGTTTAATGCCAAACCCGAAAGCTGGTACAGTAACAATGGACGTTACAAAAGCTGTTAATGATATCAAAGCTGGTAAGATCGAATACAGATTAGACAAGACAAACATTATCCATGTGCCACTTGGAAAAGCTTCTTTCACAGAAGAACAATTAGCGGACAACTTCCAGACGCTTATTGATGCAATTATGAAAGCGAAACCAGCAGCTGTTAAAGGACAGTACTTAAAGAGCGTTACTTTAACATCTACAATGGGACCGGGTGTGAAAATTAACCCAGCTAAATTAGTATAATTGATATTCAAAAATATACAAAAAGAATTATTGCCTTACTAAATTTTAGTTTGGCAATAATTCTTTCTATTTACAGCCGTTCGGTTGAATCAGAGGAAATCCCTCGAAATTACCATTGGAAAATTACAAAAATAGCTTGACATATAGAAAAAAATATGATAACTTATATTAGAAAACTGCCGAAGACAGTAGGTGCCGTAAGGCATAAGTAGTGAACGCCTACCGAGGAGATTTGAATTCGATGAATTATGTGAATTTACTGTCCTCTTGTCGTATGGCGAGAGGATTTTTTATCTTTATTCGAACGGCGGTACACAATAATCTATAAGGAGGTGCACCATTCGTGGCAAAAGTTGAATTAAAACAACCAATCGTTGCAGCAATCGCTGAGGACGTAAAAGATGCAGCATCAGTTGTATTAGTTGATTATCGTGGATTAACTGTAGCTCAGGATACAGAATTACGTAAACAATTAAGAGAAGCAGGAATCATCTACAAAGTTTGCAAAAACACAATGATGAAAAGAGCGTTCGAAGGAACTGATTTTGCAGGATTGAACGAATACTTAGAAGGACCAAGTGCTATTGCTATTTCTAAAGATGACGCTACAGCACCAGCTAGAATTATTTGCAAATTTGCAAAAGGAGCTGAAAAATTAGAAGTAAAAGCAGGTGTGGTTGAAGGAACAGTATATGATGTTGCTGGAGTTCAGGAATTATCAAAAATCCCTTCAAGAGAAGAATTACTTTCCAAATTCCTTGGAAGCATTCAGTCACCTATTACAAACTTCGCTCGTGTTCTTAATCAAATCGCTGAAAAAGGTGGAGAGGCAGTAGAAGCTCCAGCTGAAGCAGCAGAAGAAGTAACAGCTGAGTAATTGTAAGACTCAGAGAGGATTCAAAAAGAATCAGACAGGATACAGTCCTGAAAATCAAAGCATTTAAAACAATGGAGGTAAATAAAATGGCAAAATTAACAACAGCTGAAATGATCGAAGCGATCAAAGAATTATCAGTATTAGAATTAAATGAATTAGTAAAAGCATGTGAAGAAGAATTTGGTGTATCTGCAGCAGCAGGTGTTGTAGTTGCAGCAGCAGCTGGAGACGGAGCTGCAGCAGCAGAAGAGAAAGATGAGTTCGACGTAGAATTAGTATCTGCTGGAGCATCTAAAGTTAAAGTAATCAAAGTTGTTCGTGAAATCACAGGACTTGGATTAAAAGAAGCTAAAGAAGTTGTAGACGGAGCTCCTAAAGTAATCAAAGAAGGTGTTTCTAAAGCAGAAGCTGAAGAAATCAAAGCTAAATTAGAAGCAGAAGGTGCATCTGTAGAATTAAAATAATTCATAGAGAGCATTTAAAAGCCGAGAGAGTTATCTCTCGGCTTTTTTGCGATAAAAAGAATTGGATGTTATAAGCATAGAAAATAGGCGGGATGTGCATACGTGCATCCTGCCTATTTGCACAATATATACATTTTTTTGTACAAAAAACCGTAAATGTGAAAAGTGTATTGCCAAAAATTAGTGATTTGGTATAATCAGATATGAAATTCAATATAACTGGTTGTGAAAACGACCAATTGAAAGACAGGAGGTAAAACATGAAGAAGAAAATGGTCTTAAGACTACTGAGTCTGGCTATGGTTGCATCTATGACAGGTACAATGCTTCCGTCTAATCTTCAAATTGTATCAGCAGAAGAATCTGTTGCTACAGAAGAAAAGGCAGAAAAAGCAGAAGAGACAGCAGTTCTGGAAGATGGAATCAATGATGCTTGGACTCAGGAAAACAAAGTGGATGGCGATACAGTCGCAGTAGAAGATGGATGGTTACATATTAAATCTGCAGCTGGTAACAGAAACAATCCAGGAACAAATCCACAGATGGTTGTGAACCCAAACACATTTGATTTTAGCAAAGAAGGATATTTTTCATTTACACTGAAATCAAATAATGCAAACACAAATATAAATGATTGTGATAGAGTTGGAGTTTACCTAGGATACAATACGGACCAAAACGGTATGTATATCGGCTATGACAATGGTGGATGGTTCTGGCAGAAATACAAAGATGGAAATGGAGATTGGTTCCAGGGAACAAGAAAACCTGCTCCGGCAAAAGGTCAGGAAGTGACAGTTCGTCTTGACTGGACAGCGGATCACAAGATGACTTTTACACTGAATGGAGAAGTTGTATTTGATAAGGAAGACTTTTCTGGTATTGCAGACTCTTTGGGAACAAAGATTGCTTTGAAAGCAGGGTCATGGGGAGAACTTGGTTCAGATGTCCTTATCAAAGACATTCACTACACAGGACAAAAGGAAGCAGCTACACACGCTGTAACTGGAAAAGTAACAGATGCTGACGGAAAAGCGTTAGAAGGAGCAACTGTAACAGTTGGAGATCAGAAAGCAACAACTGACAAAGAAGGTAGCTATTCTTTGAAACTGGCAGCTGGAACATATGATTTGACTGTAGCAAAAACAGGATATCAGACAGCAACAAAATCTGTAACAGTGGCAAACGCTGATGTGAAGGTTGAAGATGTGAAATTAGAGAAAGTTTCAGAAGTGGAAACAGAAAAACTTTCTACAGATGACATGGATGTTTATGTAGCAAAGAATTTCCCAAGCGTTGTTAGATACGAGATGAAAAAAGGTGATCTGAAAGGAAAGACATTCTATGGTCAGACTTCAGAAATCAACACAATTCGTATCAACGGAACAGACATCAAACTTTCTAAAGATAATGTAAAAGCTACTTTTGAAGGTAAAAAAGCAACTTATGAAATGACTGTAAAAAATGAAGCAAAGAATATCGATGCGGTAATCACAGCTGAGTTAGTTGCAAAAGACAACACAGTTGCATTTGAAATTACAAAAGTAGAGAATAAATTAGATGAAGCTGCTCCTGGAAAAGAAGTGGCAGAAGGAAAATTAGGACATCCGATTCAGACAATAGAGATTCCAAACCACAGCCTTGTATCTGTAAACAGCACACAGAAGGATGCAAATTTAGTAGGTGCTGCAATGTCTACAAAGACACAGGTAAGCGGTGATGAGTATGTAGAGGTTAATGCAGATACTCCAATTCGCAACAGAGATTATATGTATGCATTTGTTTCCAATGAGGATATGAGTGCAGGTCTTTGGAGTAACTCAGAGTACGAAGGACGTAATGCTGGAGCAAGCTCTTCAGGTGGCTCTAACAATACAAGAGTTATGTCTACATCTGAAAAGAAAGACGGCTATGTATCTATGGGACTTGGAAGCTCTGCATGGTACTGGCACAGAGTAATGACAGACTCTCACAACCGTACATGGGTATTGGAAGAGACAGAAAATCCAAAGATGAAAGTTACAATCACAGGCGATATCAACGAAGATAAAGACATTGACTGGCAAGATGGTGCAGTTGCATTCCGTGATATTATGAACAATCCATATAAGAGTGAGGAAGTTCCGGAATTAGTTGCATACCGTATCGCAATGAACTTTGGTTCACATGCACAGAACCCATTCCTGACTACATTAGATAACGTAAAACGTGTTGCAATGCACACAGACGGTCTTGGACAATCTGTATTGTTAAAAGGTTATGCAAATGAAGGACATGACTCTGCACATCCGGATTATGCAGATGTAGGAAAGAGAATCGGTGGACCGGAAGACATGAAGACATTGATGGAAAAAGGTGCGGAATATGGAGCAAAATTTGGTATCCATGTCAATGCAGGTGAGATGTATCCGGAAGCAAAAGCATTTAAAGATGAGAATGTTCGTCGTAATCCAAACGGAAGTCTCCGTTATGGATGGAACTGGATCGATCAGGGAATCGGACTTGACAGTATTTACGACCTAGCAACAGGAGAAAGAGAAGCTCGTTTTGATCAACTTCACGAAATCCTTGGTGGAGATGGAAAAGACATGCTTGATTTCATCTATGTAGATATTTGGGGAAATAACACAGGTAGCCCGAATGATGATTCACAGCAGACACGTAAGCTGTCAAAAGAGATTAACGACAATGGATGGCGTATGTCCAATGAATGGGGTGGAGCAAATGAATATGACTCTACATTCCAGCACTGGGCAACAGACCTTACATATGGTGGAAAAGATGCAAAAGGTGAGAACAGTGATGTAATGCGTTTCTTGCGTAACCATCAGAAAGATTCATGGGTAGGAGATTATCCGGCATACGGCGGAGCAGCAGTAGCTCCACTTCTCGGCGGATACAACATGAAAGACTTTGAAGGATGGCAGGGACGTAACGATTACGATGCGTACATTACAAACCTTTATACACACGATTTGACAACAAAATTCATCCAGCACTATGAAGTAGTAGACTGGGTAGACGGAGAACCGGTTAATGTAGGTGGAGCACAGAACTGGACACCTGAAATGAAGATTACTTTGAAGGATGAAGATGGTTCTACATTAGTTCTTGAGAGAGGATCAAACGATCCAAACAGTGCAGCATACAGAGACAGAACAATGACTCTGGATGGAACAGTAATCGCAAAAGGTGCTGTATCACAGGGTGACAGAAGCGATGACGATATCCGTAACGGCAGAAAGAAAGGAACAGAAACATATCTGTTGCCATGGATTTGGGATGCTCAGACAGGTGAAAAAGTAGCAGCAGAAGATGAAAAATTATATCACTGGAATACACAGGGTGGAAAAACTGAATGGGAACTTCCAAACGGCTGGGAAAATCTGAAAGATGTCAAAGTATACAAATTGACAGACCTTGGTAAGACGGATGAAAAGACAGTAAAAGTTGTTGATGGAAAGATTACATTAGATGCAGAATCAGAAGTTCCATACGTAGTATGCAAAGGTGAAGAAGAAAATATCAAGGTAACATGGAGTGAAGGAATGCACATCGTGGATGCCGGATTCAACAGCGGAAAACTTGATATGTGGAAAAAAGCAGGCGAAGGAAAAGCTGAGATTGCGAAGAGCCAGCACAGCAATCCAATGATGAAATTGGATGGAAAAGTTGCTATGACACAGGAACTGACAGATTTGGAAGCTGGAAAACAGTATGCAGTTTTGGTAGGTGTAGACAACAGAAGTGATGCAAAAGCATCTGTTGAGGTGAAAGCCGGAGACAAAGTTCTTGGATCTAACTATACAACACGTTCTATCGCAAAGAACTATGTAAAAGCGTACACACATAATACAAATAGTTCAACAGTAGATGGAAACAGTTACTTCCAGAACATGTATGTATTCTTTACAGCACCGGAATCAGGAAAAGTAACACTCACAATTTCACGTGAGGCAGGAGAAGGATCTTCATACTTTGATGATATCCGTATTGTAGAAAATGATTCTAAGAATATTACAACAAACGATAAAGGTGAAGTTGTAAAATTTGAACAAGATTTCGAGAAGAGCGTACAGGGACTTTACCCATTCGTAGTATCCGGAATCGAAGGTGTAGAAGATAACAGAATCCACTTGTCAGAATTACATGCTCCATATACACAGGCAGGCTGGGATGTGAAGAAAATGGATGATGTTCTTGATGGAAACTGGTCAGTGAAGATCAACGGTTTGACACAGAGATCTACATTGGCATACCAGACAATTCCACAGAACTTCCGTTTTGAACCAGGTGTGACATACAATGTAAGCTTTGACTATCAGGCAGGTAGTGATGGAATTTACGCAGCAGCAGTTGGTGTTGGTGAGTATAATGGAAATGTTCAGCTTGAAGAATTGAAAAAAGCAATGGGTAAAGATGCTGATGGACATTATACAACTCAGATTACAGGTGATTCCACAGGACAGACATGGTTCGGTATTTACTCTACAGACAAAGCACCGGATCTTCAGGGAGCAACAGGCTCTGCACAGAACTTTGGTGGATACAAAGAACTTGTTCTTGATAACCTTGTAATTGAGAAAGTAACAGAAGAAGTTACAAAAGAAAAACTTGCTGCATTAGTTACAGAAGCAGAAGGAAAATATAAAGAAATTGATTACAGAGCGGAAATTTGGAGCAATTACCAGAATGTTCTCAAAGAAGTGAAAGCGGTTCTTAACAAAGAAGGAGCTACACAAGCAGAAATCGAAAAAGCATATTATCAATTAAAAGGTACTATGGTTACAATGGATAACTCAAAAGGAATCGACCCAACAGATGATTCTAAAGACCTTCCAAAAGAACAGATGACTGCTACAGCAGGAAGTGAACAGGCACAAGTTGGTGAAGAAGGACCTGCAAGCAATGTATTAGATGGTGATTCAGCCACAATTTGGCATACAGTATGGGCAGGAACTCCAATTGCAAATCACTGGTTGAACCTGAAACTGGACAAGCCGGCAACTGTAAGTGGATTCAGACTTCAGCAGAGAAGCGGAAGAAACGGTGTCATTAAAGAAGCAGAGATCTGGGTTAAGACTGTAGGTGCAGAAGACTATGTAAAAGTAGCAGATGCAAGCTTCGGAGGAAGCGGATGGCAAGGACTTGCGTTTGAAGCAGTACAAAATGTAACAGATGTAAAACTTGTACCAACAGCTACATTAGGAGATGCAGCAAATAAATTCTCAGCAGCAGCAGAAATTCGTGTAATGGGAGAATTCCAGGATGCAGTGATTGAAGCTGATAAATCAGATTTGAATGCAGCAATCGAATATGCGAAGAGCCAGCAGGCAAAAGATGAGTATCAGTATGTAGTGCCGGTTGTAAAAGAGAAATTCGAAGCAGCATTGGCAGAAGCAGAAAAAGTAAATGCAGATGCAACAGCAACACAGGAAACAGTAGATGCAGCATATGAAAACTTGCTTGAAATGATTCATCATCTAGACTTTACTGGAAATACAAGTGAATTGAAAGTGCTTGTAGATGTGGCAAAAGGATTAAATGAAGAAGTTTATACACCAGAAACTTGGGCACCGTTCGCAGAGGCGTTGAAAGCAGCAGAAGCAGTTCTTGCAGATGAAAACGCACTTCAGTCTGATATTGATGATGCTAAGAACGCACTTCAGACAGCGATGAATGCATTGAAGAAGATTCCGGTAGACAAGTCAGAACTTGAGAAATTAGTAAACAGAGTTGACGGAAAATACGATTTAAGCAAGTATACAAAAGAGACAGCAGATATCTTTAAAGCGGCATTGGATGCAGCAAAAGCAGTTCTTGCAGATGAGAACGCAACTCAGGCACAAGTACAGGCAGCTCACGATAATCTTAGAAATGCAGAGTTTGGATTGAGATTAATTCCAAACAAAGACGCTTTGGAAGATTTAATCAACAAAGTTGAAAACATGGATCTGAGCAAATACTCAGATGATGTGCAGAAAGAAATCAGATCTGCTTTGGATAACGCAAAAGCGGTAATGGCAGACGAAAATGCAACACAGGATGATGTAGATGGAGCAGTAAAACTTCTTCAAGCATCAGTAGATAAAGCAGAGGGAACAACTGCAACAGACAACAAAAAACCAAGCACATCTGGTAAAGATCAAAGCAAAGATAAAGCAGCTAAGACAGGCGATGCAACATCACCAATCGGATGGGGAGTAGCAGGTATTCTTGGAGTATTCGCAGCAGTTGTGGCATTTTTCGAAAGAAAAAAACGTCGTCAATAATACTGTGAATCAGACAAGTAAATAATGTCTAAGACAGGCGAGATGTATATTATGCATCTCGCCTGTTTGTATGTGTGCCGAGCATGGCACTAATCTTACTGGTGAAAGTCCAGTCACGGGTATTTACCACCAAGTGTAGTGAACCACAAGTCGGTGCCAGTAATGGTATGGATGAAGGAAGTGGTGTAGCAAAGTTCTTGAGCCTACGTACAGAAACTTGATAAGGCGATTAGGTGGGTAAAGCTGCATAACAAACTGAAGCCCGAAAGGTAAACGTAAACCGAAGTTGTGAATCAAGAGGTTGTGGAACGAAAGATTAGTGTCTTACCTCGGGAGACCCTACTCACATACCGAACGGTATGGTCGAAAAAGGTTTGGAGAGGGAGTCAGATGATGTCATAGTAGGCGAAAGCCAAAGGACTGAAACGATTTATAGTACGAATCGCTATGTTTAAAATAATACATGAACCAGAAATCGGGTGGACAGGAAAAGTAGGAACGTAACCGAGGAATACTGTTTATACTTAGAGGGGTGTTATGTATGAATTTTGGAATAAGTCAGAGGAGTAACAACAATGGAATTGATGGAAGTGATTTTATCTAAAGAAAATTTGAACAGAGCCTATAAAAAGGTAGTTGCCAATAAAGGTGCAAGTGGTGTTGACGGGGTTACTGTAAAAGAGCTGGGGGACTACATAAGAGAGAACAGAGAGAAAATCATTACATCTCTAAGAAACAGAACCTATATACCGAAACCAGTTCGGAGAGTATATATTCCAAAAGACAATGGTAAGAAAAGAGCATTGGGAATACCCACAGCACTTGACAGGACTATCCAGCAGGCAATAGCACAGCCTATATCGGATATTTATGAAGAAATATTCAGCGACTACAGCTATGGTTTTAGACCAGAGAGAAGCTGTCACAATGCCATCAGACAGGCATTGGAGTATCTGAATGATGGATATGAATGGGTAGTGGATATAGATATAGAGCAGTTTTTCGATAGGGTAAATCACGATAAATTAATTCAGATACTAAGAGAACAAGTAAATGATAGTACCACATTGAATCTGATTCGGAAATATCTGAAAGCAGGTGTAATGGAAAATGGTCTGGAGAAAGCGACTATCACCGGTGTGCCGCAAGGAGGACCTCTTTCAGTCGTATGTTCGAATATCTATCTTGATAAGTTAGATAAGGAATTGGAACAAAGAGGACTTCGCTTTACAAGGTATGCAGATGATGTGCTGGTATTCACAAAGAGTGAAATGGCTGCCAATCGAGTGATGGAATCCATATGCAGCTGGTTGGAGAGAAAGTTGTTTCTAAAAGTGAATGCAACCAAAACGAAAGTAATCAGACCGACACGAAGCAAATATCTTGGCTTCACGTTTCTGAAAAACGGTGGTGAATGGAAAGTAAAACCCACTACCGAAAAGAAAAAGAAGCTGAAGAAGAAACTGAGAGAATGTCTGAAAAGAGGAAAAGCCGTTGCAAGACCGTTGGCAGATACAATTAAACGAGTCAATGAGATTGTGAGAGGATGGATTAATTACTTTAGAATCGGATTGATGAAGCAGTTTATGGAAGAGTTCGGGCAGTGGCTAAGACACAAAATAAGAGTGATAGTCATGAAGCAATGGAAGAAACCGAAGACCATCTACAGAAACCTAAGCTATTTAAACTGGAAGAACCGAAATGGATTTAGTCAGGAAGATATTCATAAAGTTGCGAATTCAAGACTTGGTTGGTACAGAAGAAGTGGAATGAACGTAGTAAATTTCATTATCAGTAAAGAGTTACTTGAAAATAGGATAAAAGATGGAGCTGGTCTGCTCAATCCCTTATCCTATTACTTAGTAAAAGTTGGAATATAAGTTGTAGAGCCGTATACGAGACCCGTACGTACGGTTCAATGGGAGGGGCGAGAGAATTATTCTCCCTCTACCCTATTTATGAAAATAAATTTGGAAATTACCAATAAATGACTGGATTTCGAACGCTCAGTTCTTTTTTCTTTCCTTATAGAGTAAATGGTGCTATAATAGAAGTTGAAACTTTAGGATTTTGAGGGCAAAGAGATGAAAAAAGACGTACATTTGAAAGGAATGCTGAGGCTGTATATGCAGTGGCCGGCAGTGATGTCAATTTTATTGATTGCAATGAACCTGTGGATATATTCTGTGGACAAACGTGCAGGGGTAATTATGAGTTTGTTTGTTGCGGTGTATATTGTAATAGTCGGGGTGTTATATTTCTATAATAAGTCGATTATTTTTTCAGATCTGGTTGATTTTGCGGCGCAATATGGATCGGTACAGAATGTATTGTTAAAGGAATTGCAGTTTCCGTATGCCATTCTTTTGGAAGATGGACAGATTATATGGAATAATACCTGTTTTTCAGAAGTGTTTGGGAGCGAAGCGAAGACGGGAACCTATCTTAGCAAATACATTCAGGAGCTGAATCGAAGCGTATTTCCAAAAGAGAAAGACAAGCCAATTGAAAAAGAAGTAAGCTATAATGGAAGAGATTACCGTGCGATTCTGTCTAAAGTACCTGTGCAAGATTTGCAGGAGGCAGAGAATATCTTACAGATGAGAAAAGGCAGAGAATATTTTGTGACAGTTACTTTGAGTGATGTTACAGAGATGAACGAGTATATTCGTGCAAATGAAGAGCAGAAGCTTGTTGCAGGGTTAATTTACATCGATAACTATGATGAAGTTATGGAAAGTGTTGAGGAAGTTCGACAGTCTCTTTTGGTTGCGTTGATTGACAGAAAGATCAATCAATATATGTCAGTCAATGACGGTATTGTGAAAAAGCTTGAAAAAGATAAATACTTTTTCGTGATCAAAAAGTCCTATTATAAAGAGATGGAGAAGAATAAGTTCGCGGTGCTTGATGAGGCGAAAAGTGTTAATATCGGGAATACAATGCCAGCCACACTGAGTATCGGTATAGGGATTGCAACAGATACATACGCGCAAAGTTATAACTATGCCCGTGTGGCGATTGACCTGGCACTTGCCCGCGGCGGAGATCAGGCGGTTGTGAAGAGCAACAGTGGAATTACTTATTTTGGTGGTAAGAGAGAACAGACATCGAAGAACACAAGGGTTAAAGCCAGAGTCAAGGCTGAGGCTCTTCGGGAGTTTATCACGGCGAAAGACCAGGTTATTGTCATGGGACATAAGATTGCAGATGTGGATTCATTTGGCGCGGCAGTTGGAATTTACCGTGCAGCGTTGACGATGGAAAAGAAGGCTTACATTGTGCTGAATGATATTACATCTTCCGTTCGTCCGCTGTATCAGTCGTTTTGTGAAAGTCCACTGTATCCGGACGATATGTTTATCAGATCGGAGGATGTGGATGAGATCATTAATGACAGTACGGTGGCGGTTGTTGTTGATACGAATAAGCCGGAGATGACGGAATGTCCGGATCTGCTTAAGATGACAAAGACAATCGTGGTGTTTGACCACCACAGGCAGAGCAGCAATATGATTGAGAACACGGTGCTTTCCTACATTGAACCTTATGCGTCATCTTCGTGTGAGATGGTATCAGAAGTATTGCAGTATATTACAGATGATGTGAGAATTACAAATGTGGAAGCAAACAGTATGTATGCCGGAATTGTGATCGACACGAACAATTTTATGAACCGTACAGGAGTGAGAACATTTGAGGCGGCCGCATTTTTGAGAAGATGCGGAGCGGATATTACCTATGTGCGGAAGATTTTCCGTGATAATATGGAATCTTACCGTGCAAAAGCGGAGATTGTAAGTAGTGCAGAGGTGTTCTGTGATGAGTATGCAATCGCAAGATATGAGAATGCGGAAATAGACAGTCCGACGATCATCGGTGCACAGGCGGCGAATGAACTTCTGAATATTGATGGAATTAAAGCGTCGTTTGTATTGACCAAGTATAACGGAAAAATCTATGTCAGTGCGCGTGCGATTGATGAAGTGAATGTTCAGATTATCATGGAACGTGTCGGCGGAGGCGGACATATGAATACTGCCGGAGCCCAATTCCAGCACACCAATATGGAAGAGGCAATTGAGACGTTGAAAGAGACGATCTATACAATGAAAGAAGAAGGAGATATTTAGTTATGAAAGTAATTTTGTTAGAAGATGTAAAAGCGCTTGGTAAAAAAGGACAGATTGTGAATGTGAATGACGGATATGCAAGGAATTTTATTTTACCTAAAAAATTGGGAGTGGAAGCAAACAACAAAAATCTGAATGATCTGAAACTGAAAAAGGCAAATGATGAAAAGATTGCACAGGAACAGCTGGAAGAAGCGCAGGAACTTGGAAAGAAGATTGAGGCAGGAAAAGTGGAGCTTGCAATTAAAGTAGGAGAAGGCGGAAGAACATTTGGCTCGGTGTCTACAAAAGAAATTGCAGCAGCTGTAAAAGAGCAGATGGGATATGATATTGATAAGAAAAAGATACAGTTAAAAGAAGCGATCAAGACGCTTGGAACACACAATGTACCTGTAAAACTTCACACGAAAGTAACAGCAGAATTAAAAGTGGTTGTGAAGGAAGCGTAGGAGGCAGACAATGGAAGAAGCACTCATAAAACGAGTTCTCCCACACAGCATTGAGGCGGAGCAGGCAGTTATCGGAGCTATGCTGATGGACAAAGAAGCAATCTTGACCTCGTCAGAGATTATCAGCGGTGAGGATTTCTATCAGTCAGCTTATGGAATTCTGTTTGAGACTATAGTGGAATTGTTCAATGAAGGAAAACCGGTTGATCTGATCACATTGCAGAATCGTCTGCGGGAAAAGGATGTCCCGGCAGAGGTCAGCAGTCTGGAATTTGCAAGGGATCTGTTAAGCGCAGTGCAGACATCTGCGAATGTAAAATATTATGCAGAGATTGTATCAGAGAAAGCAATGCTGCGTCGACTGATTAAGTTGAATGAAGAGATTGCCAATATCTGTTATCTTGGAAAAGAGCCGTTGGAGGCGGTGCTTGAGACAACGGAAAAGAAAGTATTTGAACTTGTTCAGCGGAGAAATACCGGAGACTATGTGCCGATAAAAGATGTTGTGCTGAGCGCGCTGGAAAAGATTGAGAAGGCATCGAAAACGAATGGAAGTGTCACCGGAATCCCGACAGGTTTTTTGGATTTGGACTATAAGATGTCTGGACTGCAGCCTTCCGATTTGATTCTTGTGGCGGCGAGACCGTCCATGGGAAAGACAGCGTTTGTGTTGAATATTGCGCAGAATGTGGCGTTTAAAGAAAATAAAACAACTGCTATTTTTAGTTTGGAGATGTCAAAAGAGCAGTTGGTAAACCGTCTGTTTTCTCTGGAGTCGCAGGTAGATTCTCAGTCGCTTCGTACAGGTAATCTGAAGGATTCGGATTGGGAAAAGCTGATTGAAAGTGCGGGAATTATCGGGAAGTCCAATCTGATCATCGATGATACACCGGGTATTTCGATTTCGGAACTGCGTTCAAAATGCAGAAAGTACAAGCTGGAACATAATTTGGAATTGATTATTATCGACTATTTGCAGTTGATGACAGGGCGTGTCGGAGGAAGAAGTGAGTCCAGACAGCAGGAAATTTCGGATATTTCGAGATCGTTAAAAGGTCTGGCGAGAGAGCTGAATGTGCCGGTGATCGCATTGTCGCAGTTGAGCCGTGCGGTAGAACAAAGACCGGAGCACAGACCGATGCTTTCGGATTTACGTGAATCAGGGGCAATCGAGCAGGATGCCGATGTGGTAATGTTTATTTACCGTGATGACTATTACAATAAAGATACAGAATTGAAAAATGTAGCAGAGATTATTATTGCAAAACAGAGAAATGGTTCGATTGGAACAGTCAATTTGACATGGCTGCCGAACTATACAAAGTTTGCAAATTATCTGAAACAGGATTGATGAATCTGGAATGTGGTATAAGCAGATACTGCATTCTGGATTTTTTATTGCATAAAAATTATGACCTATGCAGTAAGAAGTGCGCTGCAAGGATCGAACTGCTGCGAATAGTTATTTTTGAGAAAAAAGCAAAAAAAATAGTGTTTCTTTTGGGAAAATATGCTAATATAAAAAACGGGAGAAAGGTACAAAACAAAAAATAATATGCGTTTGTACGGAAAAAGAAAGGAGAAATATGAAAAAGTTTATGAAAAAACTTTCGGCAATTATGTTAGTTGCTGCCATGGTGTGTACGACATTTTTGAGTTATATGCCATCGTTAGATGTATTGGCAGCTCCGAAGATGATGGCACATCTGAAAGCCGGAAGTGGGAATGCAAACGAGCACTTTGGCGGTGCAAAGCCGGAGGCATTTGTCTTATCCAGCCAAAAGTTTACGGGAGAGGATTTAAGTGCTACGGTTCAGCTTGTAAGTGAGAGTAAAGACACGAGGTTTCGTTTTGTAACGAAATATGTGGATGATACTCATTGGAGTTATATCGCTTACGATACAGGAAAATGGCTTTATGAATTTAAAAATGGAGATGGGTCTTATGCAGCGTTATCAGGATTGCCAGAAGTCAACAAAGATGATGAGATTACGATTTCAACATCTTATAAGGACAATGGCTTGAATGTGACAGTTGAAAATAAGACAACAAACAAAAGTGGTTCAGCAGTTGTAGCTAATGAAAAATTTAATGAGCTGAAAACAGAATCAGGAGAGATTGGATTTGGTGCAGGTACTTTTGGAGAAGCTTACACAGAAATTTATTTCTCAGATGTAAAAGCTGGTGAGACAGCTTATAGCGACTACAGTGGCTGGCATGTATACAAGACTCTTTCAGGACAGGTTTGGGAACCATCTGTGGAAGTACCGGATGGAGGAGACACAGATCCGGAAAATCCTTCTGAAAACGGAAGAGCTTGGATTGAGTTAAAGGGTGGAAGCAACAATGGTGGTGGACACTCCTATGGCAATGCAAATGCAAAAGCGCCGGTACTGCTTCTTGATGATGACAAGAAGATGGAAGAGTCAGGAGAACTTTCTCTTGCTGTGAAGCCAAGCAATAACTGGGGTGTATTTTATACTTATGTGAATGACAATAACTGGTTATATGTAGGTCATGATACGAGCAGTGGCTGGTACTATCAGTATAACTTGAATGGAAGTGGATCTTATCCGAAAATCTCAGGACTTCCGGATCCGGTTGAAGGGGAAGAACTTCAGATGTCTATCTCATTGAACAGAGAGACATTGTCTGTGACAGTAAACGGAGTAACTTCGCGTGTGACAAATCAGGCATTGATCGATTTCAGTGAGGAGAATGCAGGTAAAGGTCGTTTCGGTGTGAAAACAAACAGTGCAACAACGGTTTCTTTTGCGGATGTGATGTACGGAAAAGATAACTGTATGGAAGATGACTGGGTATTTTGTGCAGACCGTGACGGACAGTCGTTTAAAAAGACATATTCAAAACTTGTGCCGCTTACAGGTACAGTTACGGAAAAAGGAGAAGGCGGATTGGCAGATGCGACAGTTCGCGTTGGAAACAAGTCTGCAAAAACAGATGAAAATGGTAAATATCAGTTTGATGCGTTGGAACTTGGGACCTATACTATGGCTGTTTCCAAACCGGGATATCAGGCATTCTCAGGTGAAGTGACAATTGAAGATAAAAAAGATAATGTCAAAGATATAACACTGGAATTAAAAGCTCCATTGGATTTGTCAAAATACGATTCTATTTCATCTGATGAAATGAAAGTATATATCGGAAAAGAATTTCCGGTTGTGGCAAGATACCAGATGCTTGCGAATGGACAGGAGATTACAGATACATATTTCCGCGGAAATGAAACAGAACTTGATGAAGTTGCAATCAATGGTGTCGCTATAAAACCGGAAGTGGAAGTGGCAGAGACAAAAGCAGACTCAAGAACATATGCAATGCATGTGGAGAAAGATGATATCAATCTGGATATGGATGTCAAAGTCAGTGTAAAAGAAAATGACCTGACATGGGAAGTAACAAAATTAGAAAAAGCAGAAGGCTGTGCAGATATTGCAACAATCGATGTTCCTGGATTGAACCTTCTGACTGTGGATGCAGTGGAGACAGGAGCCAATTTCGCAGGAGCAAAGGCTTCGACAACAACAACATCTTCCGGAGATGTATTTATTGATTTTGAAGATGGATTTGTACCATCTGAGACAGACGGATACCTGTATGGATTCCTGACAAATGGGAAATTAAGCGCAGGTCTTTACAGCAATTCCGAGGTGGAAGGAGACAAACGTGTCATTCGCAATAATGGGGCGGATACAATGAGTCTCACAAGTGCTGCATGGTACTACGAGTTGGGAGATGCAAACGGACAGAAGAATGCTTCAAAGTATGATGATTATCCGGTGAGTGAACTTCCATGTACAAAAGTGGCAATCGCAGCAGATGCAAATGGCGATGAGACAATCGACTGGAATGACGGTGCGCTTGCATTCCGTGATATTATGAACATTCCATACGGTTCTGAAAATATCAAAGATTTAGTAAACTATCGTATCGTTATGAACTTTGCAAGTATGGCATCAAATCCATACCATACAACAGCAGACAACATTAAAAAAGTGTATCTTGCAACAGATGGTCTTCCACAGGCAGTTATGCTCAAAGGATACGGTAACGAAGGACATGACTCTGCAAACTCTGAGTATGCTGATATTGCAGAAAGAGAAGGAGGAGTAGAAGATTTCCAGGAATTGATTAAGATTGCACATGACTATAACACAGAGATTGGTATTCACGTCAATGCACAGGAAGCTTATCCGGAAGCGGCATCTTTCAATGAAGAGATGCTTCAGAAACCATTTTCAAACGGATGGGGATGGCTTGACCAGTCACAGGTTATCGACAAACTTTGGGATTTGTCAAGTCAGGCAAGATGGAAACGTTTTGTACAGCTGTATGACAGAATCAACGGAACGGATTTCTATAGCAGAAAATGGCCGGATGCAGTTGAAAATTCTTTGGGTGAAGTAAACGCTACAAAAGAAGAAATCAAAAAAGATGCAGAATCCCGTGAAGATAATATGGATTTCATTTATCTTGACGTATGGTATCAGGATGCATGGGAGACAAGACAGATTGCGGATGAGATCAATTCTTTGGGATGGAGATTCTCTACAGAGTTCAGTGCGGAGGGTGAATATGACTCTACATGGCAGCACTGGTCTACAGATGCCGCATATGGCGGGGCAACATCAAAAGGATATAACAGTGATATTATCCGTTTCATCAGAAATGACCAGAGAGATTCTCAGGTATTGAACTATCCACAGTTCGGTGGAACAGCAGACAATCCGTTACTTGGAGGATACCGTCTGTACGGATTTGAAGGATGGGGTGGAGACAAAGATTATGACAACTACATTCTTCAGACATTCAATCAGAACTTACCTACAAAATTCTTACAGCACTACTATGTGACAGATTGGGAGAATTATGAAGAGGGAGAGTCTCCGGTTGGAAACCATGAAAAACAAATCACATTGAGAAATGACAGCGGTGATGAAGTTGTTGTCACAAGAAACGAAGAACAGCGCAGCGATGATAACATTGAGCGCACAATTACATTAAATGGGAAGAAAGTATTAGATAATGTCACATATCTGCTTCCATGGACAGATAATCAGGATGGCAGTGAAAAACTGTATCACTGGAATCTGGACGGTGGACAGACAACATGGGAACTTCCAAATGGATGGGAAGGTCTTGCGAATGTTGTGATGTATGAACTTTCTGATCAGGGTCGTATCAACGAGACAGGTGTTGCTGTGTCTGGAAATTCAGTGACATTAGATGCAAAGGCTGCTACAGCCTATGTGTTGGTGAAAGGTGATGCGGCAGGCGTAAAAGAACTTGCAAATGACTTTGGTGAGTATGACTATGTGACAGATCCGGGATTCAACGGATATGCCGCAGGGGAAAAACTATCTGCAGATGAATGGTCTGGCGATATCAACGATGATGCAGTTGTAGTAGAAAAAGCAGATACAGGAGATCAAAGACTTGCATTCAACAGTCCTCTTGACGGTGTGTCAGTGACAACTACAATCAAAGGTTTGACAAAAGGAACAGACTACGTAGCAGAAGTTTATGTGGAAAACAATAGTGATGCAAAAGCTTCTATTGAAGTGAATGCAGGAGAAAAGAAAGTTTCTAATTATACAGAGCGTTCGATTCTCAATAACTACGTAAAGAGTGACCAGAAAAACGGAAGCAAGATGCAGCGTATGCAGGTTTCATTTACAGCAGAGAGTGAGACTGCACAGCTAACACTTTCAAGAGGCTACGGCGATGGTTCTACTTATATGGACGATATCCGTATCGTTGAGAAATCTTTGAATAACTTCCAGGAAGATGGTGTGTTCAAACAAGATTTCGAGACAGTAGTACAGGGCTTGTATCCATTTGTGTTAAGCTCTGCACAGGGTATTTCTGACCCGGCTACACATTTATCGCAGCTGAACGCACCATATACACAGGCTGGATGGAATGGAAGAGTCATCGATGATGTTATCGATGGAAACTGGTCATTAAAGCATCACGATGGAAATACAGGAATTATTTATCAGACAATTCCTCAAAACTTCCGTTTTGAACCTGGGAAAGCGTATACAGTAGAGTTTGACTACCAGTCAGGACCGGATAAAGCGTATGCGATGGTAGTTGGTGATGGAACAACTTACACTACTCCTTCAGATGATGAGTATCTGGCTCAGGCACGTGGTGAAGATGAGAAAAAACATGTAAAAATGCAGGTAGTTGGTTCGGGAAGCGGACAGACATGGATTGGTCTGTACGAAAACGGAAGCAAAGCCGGAACAGGAAGCATGGGACAAAGAGACTTCGTTCTCGACAATCTTGTGATCACAGAGGAGAAAGATGCAACATCTGTGACATTGGAATCTACAGAGCTTTACAAAGGTGAAACTGCAAAAATTTATGGAAATAATCTGGATCAGATTACATGGGAAACAAGCAATGATAAAGTTGCAGTAGTGGACAAAGAAGCAGGAGTTGTAAAAGCACTTGCAGCAGGAACAGCAACTTTGACAGCGACGCTTTCAAAAGATGAGAAGATTACATTTGAGATCACGGTTACAGACGGTGTAGTGACAGAGATTCCAAGAGAGGAATTTGATGGAATCACATCTTCTGCAAACACAGAACAATCCTCCGGAGAACCGGCAGGAAGCGGTGTTGCATCAGCAGCAACAGACGGTGACTCTTCCACATACTGGCATTCACAGTGGAGTGGATTTACTGTGAGCAAAGAAAATCCTGCAATTCTCACAGTCGATCTTGGAAAAGAAATGTCAATTGGAGGATTCAAATTCCAGCAGAGACCGGGAACGAATAATGGTATTGTTTACAAATATCACTATGAAGCCTTTGATGCAGCAGGAGAGAAAGTTGCTTCCAGCGATACAATTTCTGTTGATAATGCGCAGAGAGCAGGTGGACAGTGGATTACATCTCTGTTTGAAAATGTAGCAAATGTAAAAACAATTAAGATTTATGTAGAAGAAGGAAAAGGAAACTTTGCGGCAATCGCAGAAGTAGTTCCGCTTCGCATACAGAAGGTTGCAGATTCGGCGACATTAGATGATGTTACAATAAAAGTCGGTGAAAAAGTCAGATTGGAAGCTAAACACGATGAGGACACCATTTTGACAGGAATCGTATGGAGTTCTTCTGATAAAGAAGTTGTAAAGGTAAATCAGAATGGAGTCGTAACAGGTTTGAAAACCGGAACAGCGACTATCACGATTAAAAATGCGATCGGGAAACTGGCATCATGTACAGTGACAGTAACAAAAGACGAAGTGATACTGGATAAAGAGGATCTGCAAAAGGCGATTGACAAAGCAGAAACATTAGACTTGGATAAGTACAAAGACGGTGTGGAAAAAGATGCATTTAAGGCAGCTTTAAGTCAAGCGAAAGACGTTTTGGCGAATGCTAAGACACAAGATGAGATTGACAAAGCGACAAGCGAATTAAATGCAGCGATAAATGCATTAAAAGAGGTGGAAAAACCAGTAGAGCCATCTGCAGATAAATCAAAATTAGAGAAATTCTACAAAGACTGTCTTGCTTACTACAAAGAGACAAATCATTCAAAAGAAAACTGGCAGAAATATCAGACAGTACTTGCTTATGTGAAAGCAGTACTTGAGAATGAAAATGCAACACAGGACGAAGTTGACAATGCATTGAAAGTATTAGTTGAGATTACAGGTATTTTGAACAAAGAGCTGGAAGATGCAGGCAAAGAGCCGACAACACCGCCAACACCAACAACGCCTAACGGAGAAGGAAATAATGGTGGAAATGGCAATGTGACAACTGGAGATATGACAACATGGGGAATGACAGCAGTTGTAATGTTATTGGCAGTCGGCGCGGTAGTAGTTGTAATAAGAAGAAAAAGAGAAACAAGATAAGAGATAAGCTTACTAAAAAGGCACAAATCCATTTGGGTTTGTGCCTTTTTGCAAGTTTACATATAAAAAATGGGAAAATATATGCAAAAAGAATGAGAAATATGGTATAGTAAGAATGTATATGTGCGAAATGTTTAAAAGAAAAGGAGGATAGAAAGAAATATTAGTAAAAATATAAAAAGGAAAGGGAAATTATGAAAAGAAAACATTTAAAACGTGTAGTGGCAGGTGCGTTTGCAGCAGTGATGGCAACATCTGGAATATCATTTCCACAGGCAAATGTGCATGCAGAAGAAAAAGGGAATGAATTAAGGCTTTGGTACGATGAGCCAACATCACAAGGCACGAATATTCTTGGTGCCGGTTCTGGGTATGATACAGACGAAAAAAACAGATGGCAGCAACATACATTGCCGATTGGTAATGGTGATATGGGAGCGAATGTCTACGGAGAAATTGCAAGTGAACATTTGACATTCAATGAGAAGACACTTTGGACAGGCGGTCCGAGTGAAAGCCGAAAAGACTATATGGGTGGAAACTCAACAGAAAAAGGGCAGGACGGAGCGTCACTGAAAAATATCCAGAAATTATTTGCGGAAGGAAAAACTTCTGAAGCGACTGCGGCATGTAATAATCTGCTGGTTGGAATAAGTAACGGATACGGCGCTTATCAGCCGTGGGGCGATATTTATTTTGATTACAAAGATATCACAGAGAAAAATGCGACAGAATATCAGAGAGATCTGGATCTTAAGACAGCAATCTCGACTGTTTCGTTCAAAGAAGACGGTACACAGTACACAAGAGAATTTTTTATGAGCCATGACGATGATGTCTTAGTTGCACGTTTGGAAGCAAAAGGCTCAGAAAAATTGAATTTGGATGTACGTTTTCCTTCAAAGCAAGGCGGAAAGACCGTGGCGGAAGGAAATGATACATTAAAATTATGCGGAGCACTGACAGACAATCAGATGAAATATGCATCTTATCTGACGGTGAAAGCGGATAATGGTTCTGTGACAGGTTCAGGGGACAAATTGACGGTAAAAGATGCAAGTGCAGTTACTGTGTATTTGTCAGCAGCTACGGATTACAAGAATGCATTTTATAATGAAGACAAGACAGAAGATTACTATTACCGCACAGGTGAGACGGATGAAGCGTTAGCAAAACGTGTAAAAGAAACTGTGGATAAAGCAGTAGAAAAGGGATACAAAGAAGTAAAAGCAACACATTTAGAAGATTATCAGGAACTGTTCAACCGCGTATCTTTAAATATTGGACAGACAGTGTCTGAAAAGACAACAGATGACTTATTGAAGACATACAAGGACGGAAGTGCCAGCGAGCCGGAAAAACGCCAGTTGGAGAATATGTTATTCCAGTACGGCAGATATTTGACAATTGCCTCTTCAAGAGAAGATTCACAGCTTCCATCCAATCTACAGGGAGTATGGAATAGTCTGACAAATCCACCATGGAGCTCAGACTATCATATGAATGTAAACCTTCAGATGAACTACTGGCCTACATATTCTACAAATCTTTCAGAATGTGCATTGCCATTGATTGACTATGTGGATTCTTTAAGAGAGCCTGGACGTGTGACTGCGAAAGTCTATGCCGGTGTAGAGAGCAAAGACGGCGAGGCAAATGGTTTCATGGCTCATACACAGAATACACCATTTGGATGGACTTGTCCGGGATGGGCATTTAGCTGGGGATGGTCTCCGGCGGCAGTGCCATGGATTCTTCAAAACTGTTGGGAATACTATGAGTTCACAGGCGATACTGAATTTATGGAAGAAAATATTTACCCAATGCTAAAAGAAGAAGCTACATTCTATAATCAGATTTTGACAGAAGATAAAGATGGCAAATTAGTATCTTCTCCATCTTACTCACCGGAACACGGACCATATACTGCAGGTAATACATATGAGCATACATTGATTTGGCAGTTGTATGAAGATGCTGCAAAAGCGGCTGAGGTACTTGGACAAGATACAGAGCTTGCAGCAAAATGGAAAGAGAATCAGTCAAAATTAAAAGGACCAATTGAAATCGGTGACGACGGACAGATTAAAGAATGGTATGAAGAGACAACGTTGGATAGTATGAAGCCACAAGGAGCTGATCCGGCAGGACACAGACATTTATCACATATGTTAGGACTCTTCCCGGGAGATTTGATTGCACAGAAAGAAGAATGGCTGCAGGCAGCAAAAGTTTCGATGGACTATCGTACAGACAACAGTACAGGCTGGGGGATGGGACAGCGCATCAATACATGGGCAAGACTTGGAGAAGGTAATAAAGCACATGAATTGATCCAGAACCTGTTCAAAGGTGGAATTTATCCAAACCTTTGGGATACACATGCACCATTCCAGATTGATGGTAACTTCGGATACACATCAGGTGTGTCTGAGATGCTGCTGCAGAGCAATATGGGATATCTCAATCTTCTTCCGGCAATTCCGGATGTATGGGCAGATGGAAGTGTAGACGGACTGATTGCACGTGGCAATTTTGAAGTGGATATGGATTGGGCAAAGACAAGCCTGAAAAAAGCTGAAATTCTTTCTAAAAATGGTGGAGAATGTGAGATTGGATATCCTGGCATCGCGAAGGCGAAAATTGTAGACAGTAAAGGTGCAGAAGTAACAGTTGAAAAAGTAAGTGAGGACCGTATTAAATTCAATACGACAAAGGGCGAGACTTACACAATGACTGAGATTCCGGAAAGACCGGTAAAAGCTCCGGCAAATGCATCTGCGATTTATAAAGATAACACAGCAATCGTGACATTTGATGCAGTGGCAAACGCAGAAAAATATGTTGTATATGCATCAACAGACGGAACAATATACAACAAGGTCGGCGAAGTGGACGGGACAGAATACAAAGCAGAAGATTTCGCAGAAGGAACAACTTATAAAGTAGCAGCAGTGGTAGAAGGAAAAGAAGGAGAGAAGACTTCGAAAATCACACCAGAGCAGTTGGCTGTAACCAATAAGATTGATGATCGTGACAGCAGAATCGAGTATTCTTCCGGCTGGGGCAACTGGGGACCACAGGAAGGTCAGTATGAAAAAACAGAGAAATACTCTAATACAGTAGGCGATACAGCAGAACTTTATTTCTATGGAACAGGAGTTCGTGTGATCGGTATGAAAAATACAGACTGCCGGACATTTGATTTATATGTAGATGGAGAGTTGAAGAAAAAGGATGTGAACACAACCTCTAGTACATGCCAGAGACAGCAAGTACTTACTGAAATAACTGGTTTGGACAAAGGGATTCACAAAGTAAAATTAGTTGTAAAACAGGGGAAGATTTCTCTGGATGCATTTGAATTTGATGCGGCGGTGGAAGCAACAGGATTACAAATTACAGGTGCTGACTCTTTGAATATGAATGCATCGAAGACATTACAGCTGGAAGCAGTGTATACACCAGAAGGTGCAGCAGGTGCAGGAGTGGATTGGTCTGTAGATAAACAAGAGGTTGCGACAATCGATGCAAATGGTCTTCTGACAGCAGTGAAGGCTGGAACAGTCGTTGTGACAGCAACAGACAAAGAAAATGAAAAACTGACGGCGACAAAGACAATCACAATCACAAAAGAAGCGACAACTGTAAAATATGATGACCGTGATTCTAGCATCAAATATGATGCGAACTGGACAAAGTGGGATGAAGAAAAACATTACAATGGCACAGAGACTGAGACTACAACAGATGGTGCAAGCTTCTCATTTGAATTCAACGGAACAGGCATTGGCTTGTATGTGATGAAATTAGAAAAATCCGGAAATACAGGAGGAGCGCAGCTTAAGATTGAAATTGACGGTCAGGAAGCTGGAAAAGTATCTACTTTCACGACCGTAGCAGGAAGTGAGCCACAACAGAAGGTATTTGAAAAATTAGATTTGACAGATGGAAAACATACTGTCAAAGTGACCGTAGATGGTCTGGCACAGGACGCAAAAGACGCCGGTGTTACAAGTCCGAAAGTATGCTTTGACTACTACGAAGTGACTGTAGGCGGAGAAGAAAAACCAGATTGTGAGCATAAGAACACAGAGGTTCGGAATCAAACAGATGCCACATGTACAGAGGCTGGTTACACAGGTGATACAGTATGTAAAGGCTGTGAAGTGATTGTGAAGGCAGGAACAGTTATAGAAGCAAAAGGTCATGATGCAGAAACACGCAATGCCAAAGAAGCTACATGTACAAAAGATGGTTATACTGGTGATGAGGTATGTAAAGTTTGTGATACCGTAGTAGAAAAAGGAACTGAAGTGAAAGCTTTAGGACACGATTTCACAGAGTGGACAGTAGAAAAAGAGCCAACTGAAACTGAGGAAGGCTTGGAAGTCCGGACATGTAAACGTGATGGCTGTGAAGTGAGAGAAGAACGAGCAATTCCGAAACTTCCGGTTACACCTGACAAAGTAGATAAATCCGCATTGGAAAAATACTATAACGAATGTCTGGAATACTACAAAGAGGCAAACTACACAGCTGACAGTTGGAAGGTATATCAAGCGGCTATGGATCAGGCAAAAGCAGTACTTGACAATGAAAAAGCAACTGAGAAGGACGTAAAAGATGCTGTCCTGGCAATCAAAGATGCAACGGAACAGTTGAAAAAAGTTAGCAATAGTACACAGCCAGAAAATCCGGACAAAGATAATACGGATAATAAAGGTGATAACAAGAAACCGGTAACTGGCGATAACGTGAATGCGGCTGTTTGGTCAATTGTAGGAATTACTGCAATTTTTGCAGTGGCAGTTGCTGTGTTGAGAAAGAGACGCAGAGCATAAAGGCTGAATAAAACAAGAGCAAAAAAAGAGATGGAATCTGAATAAAAAAACAGATTTCCACTCTCTTTTTTTGTGCAGAACAATGTTTAGTTGTGAGAGAAAAATGTCAAAATATAACAATAAAGCATATTTTTGGAAAGAAAATTGTTGTATTTGACATATGAAGTGGCTATAATAGAAAGGAAAAAGAAAATTATATAAAAAGCATTATTTTTAGGAATGCGGAAAGTGAGAAAAGCATGATGAAATGGAAAAAACATGGGAAGACATGTGTCAAAAAAGTGCTTGGTGGGACGATGGCAGCAATGCTTGCAGTTTCCGGAGTAAATTTTCCTGATGCGACTGTTGCACAGGCGGCATCCACAAAGCCTGATCAGGATCCAATGAAGATTCGTTTTGGCGAGCCATTGTCAAAAGGAAAATTGACAGGATCTTCAGGTAATTTTACAAAACCAGGAAGTGATACAGACTGGTGGCAGCAGTTATCTCTTCCAATCGGAAACTCTTATATGGGAGCGAACATATATGGTGAAGTAGAAAAAGAGCACCTGACATTCAATCAGAAGACATTGTGGAATGGCGGACCTTCTGAGACACAACCTTATACAGGCGGAAATATCAGCACAGTGAATGGGCAGTCAATGTCTGATTATGTGAAATCCGTGCAGAATGCATTTTTGACTGGGGACAGCAATGCATCAAACATGTGTGAAAAATTAGTTGGTACAAGTTCAAGAGAATATGGCGCTTATCAGGGCTGGGGCGATATTTATCTGGATTTTGACAGAGAAGAACCTCAGGAAGAAGAAAAGATCATCAGTGATACAAGCGATGAGATCAAATATGAATCTATGTGGCACTCATATCCACAGCCTGATTGGGAAGGCGGCTCAGAGCATTATACAAACGAGCCTGGAAAATTCACGGTATCGTTTGAGGGAACCGGAATTCAGATGATTGGTGTAAAATACAATGAGATGGGGAATTTCAAAGCGACGGTAGATGGCAAGGAGGTTACCGGAAGTATGTATTCCGCTACGAAACAGACAGGAGTTGTTTTGTTTGAAATTTCAGGTTTGGAGCAGGGAACACATACACTAACATTTGAATCAATAAGAGATGATGCAGGCAGAGCGAAAACATCTTTTGATTATCTGAAAGTATTAGAAGGGGAGACAATTGACTGGAACCCGACAGTAGAAAGCGAAAAAGTAAAATTTGAAGGAAGCTGGGCGCGCTGGGATCGTGCGGCAAATAACGAAAATGATGCAGATTCCTGGTTTGGAAAAGACGAAGTATATGTAGATGCTGCCAATGCAGAAGGAGCAACTCTTACATGTAAGTTTACAGGAACAGGCTTTGAACTCTTTGGAGCAAAAAGCAGTGGATTGGGCAAGTTCCAATACAAAGTAGACGATGCGAAGGAGTGGACAGAAGTAAACACATACGCATCTGCTTTTTCAAGAGCAAGTCTTGTGAATGTGACGGGGCTGACAAAAGGTGAGCACACACTTACTATTAAGGGTGTAAAAGGCAATAAAGTCTCTTTTGACGGTATTGTAACTACAATGAAGGAAGAGGATCCGGATAAAGAGGAACATACAGAGACAACAAACTACGAGAGAGCATTGGACATCGATACAGCGCTTGCGACAGTGTCTTATGACAGAGATAATACACATTACTATCGTGAGTATTTTGCAAGTTATCCGGACAATGTGATTGCGATGAAACTGACAGCAGAGGAAATCAAAGGCTCTGAAGGCGAGATGCGTCCATTGGAATTTGAGGTAAGTTTCCCTGTAGATCAGCCGAGCGACAAATCTCTTGGAAAAGAAGTTACATATACAACAGAGGACGATTCAATTATTGTTGCAGGTAAGATGAAAGACAATGATTTGAAATTAAATGGGCGGTTGAAAGTTGTAACAAAAGACGGTGAGGTCACTCCGGTAGAAGGAAAAGAAGGAACACTTCTTGTCAGTGATGCGACAGAAGTATATATCTATGTCACAGCGGACACAGATTATGAGATGGTACATCCGGAATACCGTACTGGCCAGACAGATCAGCAACTTGCAGATGAAGTTAAAAAAGTGATGGATGATGCAACAAAACAAGGGTATGATCAAGTAAAAGAAAATGCTCAGGCTGATTATAAAAACATCTATGACAGAGTAAAAATTGATTTTGGTCAGGAGGCGTCAGATAAGACAATTGATGAATTGATCAAAGCATATAAAGATGGAAATGCAAGTACAGAAGAAAAAGCTTATTTGGAGACAATGATTTTCCAGTATGGACGTTATCTGCAGATTTCTTCTTCAAGAGAAGGGGATAAACTGCCGGCAAACTTGCAGGGAGTATGGCTGGATTGTACAGGTGCAGCGAATAGTCCGGTCGCATGGGGAAGTGACTATCATATGAATGTAAATCTTCAGATGAACTATTGGCCGACTTATGTGACAAATATGGCGGAGTGTGCAGAGCCGTTGATTGACTACGTGGAAGGATTGCGTGAACCAGGACGTATCACTGCATCTACATATTTCGCAATTGATAATTCAGATGGTAAACAGAATGGTTTCATGGCAAATACACAGAACACACCATTTGGATGGACTTGTCCGGGATGGGCGTTTAGCTGGGGATGGTCTCCGGCAGCAGTTCCGTGGATTTTGCAGAATGTATATGAAGCGTATGAGTATTCAGGCGATGTGGAAAAATTAGAGTCTGAGATTTTCCCAATGATGGAAGAAGAAGCAAAATTCTACATGTCTATTTTAAAAGAAGTAACAGATGCAGATGGAACAAAACGTTATGTAACAGTTCCGGCATATTCACCGGAACATGGTCCATATACAGAAGGAAACGTATATGAAAACGTGCTTGTATGGCAGCTGTTTAACGATTGTATTGAGGCAGCAGAAGCTTTGAATGCAAATGAGGCAGGAACAGTTTCAAAAGAACAGATTGATGAATGGACAAAATACCGTGATGGATTAAAACCAATCGAAATCGGAGAAAGCGGACAGATAAAAGAGTGGTATGATGAGACCGAATTTGGTCAGACAGCAAACGGTGCAATTCCGTCATTTGACGCGAAACATCGTCATATGTCACATTTGCTTGGCGTATATCCAGGAGATTTAGTAACTGTAGATAATAAACAGTATATGGATGCGGCAAAAGTTTCTCTGACAGCGCGTGGAGATAATGCGACAGGATGGGGAATCGCACAAAGATTAAACACATGGGCAAGAACAGGTGATGGAAATCATTCTTATCAGATTATCAATCAGTTTATTAAAACGGGTATTTATTCAAACCTTTGGGATTCTCATGCGCCATACCAGATTGACGGAAACTTTGGATTCACAAGTGGTGTGGCTGAGATGCTTTTACAGTCAAATGCAGGATATATCAATCTGCTTCCAGCTATGCCGGATGAACAATGGACAACAGGATCTGTAAGCGGGCTTGTTGCAAGAGGCAATTTTGAAGTGAGCGAGAGCTGGAAAGATGGAGCGCTGACAGAGGCTAAGATTGTTTCAAACAATGGCGGAACATGTACAGTACAGGCTGGAGATTGGGAATATGTCGATGTAAGAGACAGCAAAGGAAACAAAGTAGCTGTATCAGGTGTTGAAGGGAAAGACGGCCGCGTGACATTTGAGACGACAGAAGGTGAAAGCTATGTGCTTACAGAAACAGACAAACCATCCATTGTTGTAGATAAGACAGCATTGAAAGACAAGTTAGACGAAGTAAATGCTTTTACAGATGCTTTGACAGACACAGAGTATACAAAAGAGTCAATCGAAGCATACAAAGCAGCTTTGAACGATACACTTGAAGATGCAAAAGAAGTCTATGGAAATGAGAAAGCGACACAGGATGAAGTTGATAATGCTGTGAAGGCATTGAACAGCAAGTTTAAAGATGCGCAGAAACTTTTGGAGAAAGTAGCAGTAGACCCGGATCCAGAGGAAGTAGATAAGACAGCATTGAAAGACAAGCTGGCTGAGGTAGACAAGTTTACAGAAAGTCTGAAAGATACTGTTTATACAGAGAAGTCAATCGAGGCATATAAGGAAACATTAAAATCTATTCTGGAAGACGCACGGAGCGTATACAATGATGATAAGGCGACACAGGACGATGTAGATGGAGTTCTTTCTAATCTCACAAGTAAGTTCGAGGAAGCGAAAAAACTTTTGAAGAAAGTAGATACTCCGACACCAGGAAAACCGGAAACGGGAAAACCAGAAGCGGAAAAACCGGATAAAAATCAACCGGATAAAGAGACACCAGTAACAGGAGACAGCAGTACAGTTGTCTGGATGATGTTAGCTATGGTTGTAGCGGGGTTTGGAATTGTAATAGTCAGAAGAAAAAGAAGATATTAAAATGAAGTGAGGCGGTTCAAGGATGAACCGCCTTTATTCACATTTCAAACAGTTTTCTTAATTTCCTGATAGGAGCGGAACGTGCAGATTCTTTGCGATAAGTCTGCTGTTGACGGATTAGATGATCAAGTTTTTTATAACGGTCCTCTTCCTGCCGGTCCTGAGCTTGAAACAGGTAATTCATTTCTTTGATAATTGCTTGAGAAATGGACTGGCTTACAGATTCTTCCAGAATCTTGTTGTTTTCAAGCATCGCATTTTGAAAGATTTTTCCAATTTGCAGTTGAAGTTGGTCTATAGTTGAATCTGAGATCTTTTCAGAGATCTCGGCAGTAGAGTCACTTGAAATGCTTTCTGTATGTTTCATTTCTTTTTGAAGTTTCAATTTTTCTCTTGTACGAAGCATATCAGGAATAAGCCCCTTTAATTCTTTTAATGAAATACCCTGTTCTTTTAGTTCCTTAATACAGCAAAATAGCTGTATGTCCTCTTCTGTATAGTATCGATGTCCCATCTCAGTCCGCCCAATAGATAGTGAAAGTTCCTCTTCCCAATATCTTAAAACGTGGGTTTCAACATTTACGCGTTTGGCGGCTTCTGAAATCATATAATGAACTTCGCCCATACAATATTAACCCCCTATTAAATTAGAATGATTGTACCAGTTCGACTATTACGAATGGTTATGTAACACATATATCATAACATAAGATTATCTGAAAACCATAAAAATCGCCCATCAAATTTCGACATTGCTCTTTGTTTTACAACTATTTAACTTTGAAACAACAGTAAAGTTAACATTGCAATGCTAAGCTTGAGATGATAACAGGAGAGGTAAAGGAGAAAATGAGAATGAACTACTTAAAAAAGTTAAAATCAATGACAGCTATTTTCTTGAGTTGCTTTGTAGTAACAGCAATGGTTACGATTGATGTAAAGGCAGAGGAAAAGAATCCTAGTATACAGGTGCCAGTTACAGAAGTGAAAGCGGATTCAAAAACAGGGTTCTTTAAATTTGATATACAGACAAAATCAGAAGAGCTTTATGCAGGAATGGAGTTTGGCGTAGTGTGTGGAAAAGGGGCTAAAATAACAAAAGTAAGTTATGATAAATCTGTTTCCAATGTAGGACCAAAAGAGGCAAATGGCCTTGTATGGTTCGGATATTTTGATGGAGAAGACTCATTTCAAGGAGATATGACAGTGACTGTGGAAGGAGTTTGTGAAAAGAATGTAGATTCTGCAATTGCAATCAAAGATGTGAAATTATATCAGATTGGAGAGAGCGATTATAATACAAAAAAGATTGATAGCGATATTATCGTGCATATATTAGGTGGAGGCAAAAAAGCAGAAACAAAATTGCCGAAAAATCCTAAAATGACTGATATGAATGCAGGTTGGTTGCTGCTAGTGTGCCTCGTCGCAGGTGGAGGTGTGGCTACTGCATTGATATATAAAAAGAAACAAGAAAAAAACAAACAAGAAACAAAGGAGAAAGAGTAAAATGAAAAAAAGAATGATGACACTTGCGTTGGCGTTTGCATTGACGATGACAGGAATACCTGTATCTGCGGCAGACAGCAGTACACCTGCAAACAAAACGACAGAAACAGTAGAAAGTACTTCCGTAGTTGATGCGAACAAAATCCCAAGACAGTTGAACGTACATGTTGGAACAGATGCTTCTAGTCAGGTAAATGTTACTTACACAACAGTAGCAGACACAGAGACGATGATTACTCTGAATAAAGTGGGAAGTACAGAGGAAATTCGCTTTACAGGGACATCGTATAAAGGAATTGGAGGAAAATATATTCATGAAATTGCTGTGACAGGCTTGGAATCATTTACAGAGTATGAGTATACAGTAGGTGATGGTTTTAATGAGTATGATGGTACATTTAAAACAGCATTGGATAAAAATGATGATGGTACATTCACATTCTCTTATCTTGCGGATACACAAGTATCAAATGCGACAGATGCGAAAGCTCTTGGAGCAACACTTGCTAAAGTAAATGAGCTTAATCCAGATTTTGTATATATAGCAGGAGATGTGACAAATACAAACAACAGTGAGAACCAATGGCAATGGTTGTTTAACAATGATGGTTTATATCCGACAGGTGGAGAGGATATGTTTGCGAATAACTTGCTTGCAGTTACACAGGGAAATCATGATAACAATGAAATGTATCAGCACATCAATGCCCCAGAAGAAGCTGGGAAAATTGTATATAGCTTTGACTATGGATGTTCAAAATTTATTATTTTGAATTTAGAAGCAGCACGCTCTAATGAAGATGCAAGAGCACAGCAGGAAGCTTATTTAAGAGAAGCAGTGGCAGATGCGAAAGCAAACGGACAGTGGACATTTGTAGGATTTCATAAATCTCTTTATACAGGTGCATCACACGTAGTAGATGGCGATATCATTGCAGCCAGAAAATTTTGGTCACCAATTCTTTCGGAGTTAGATGTTGATTTTGTATTGCAAGGACATGACCATGTGTACTCTAGAGGATTTGTAAATGCACAAGGACAAAATGCAAGACCAGAGGCAGTTGGAAAGAATGAATATATTGATCCGGCAAATGCACCATTATATATGGTAGGTGGACATGCAGGTGGATTGAAATGGTATGATAGAAAAAATTATACAGTGTCAGAAGGAGATCCGATTGCATTAAACTATGACTTCTTGGATGTGAATTCAGCTGCAATGAATAGCGCAGGAAAAAAAGAGCAAGTAATGACAACTTTTACGGTATCTGATGAAAAAGTTGAGGTAAAAACAACAAACTTTAAATATGATACAGCGAAAGATGAGATTACAACAGACGAGTATACATATGATTCGTTTAGTGTACAACGTAACACGGAAGAAGAGACAAGATCATATGTAGAGGGAACAGACGTAGCTATTATTGAAGAAAATGATACAGTGGAATATACAGTATCATATAGTGGTTTGAATAATGCGAATGCATTTGAGACAGCAGTGTCTTATGATACAGAAAAGCTTGAGTTAGTGAAAGCAGAAAGTTGTCTTGAAAACACTGTATTTACAGATGTACAGGATGAAAATGGTGTGGCAGATGTAATTGTCGGTACAACAGCTCCATTGTCAGGACCTTCTAAAAAAGAGGTCGTAAAATACACATTTGCATTAAAAGATGGAGTGAAAGCAGGAAGCACAAAAATTGAACTTGTAAAAGCGAACACAGTAAAAAATAATCAAACAAATGCAAATGATGTAGTGTCCCGCATTACAGATGCAGAAGTTGTAACTTTGATTCATTCTTATAAAGATGCAAGTGATGTCAATAAAGATGGTAAATGGACATTAGCAGACTTATCAATTGCACTGAATTACTACCAAACAACAGAAACAGCATACGATATTAACCTTGATGGTATTGTAAATACATTAGATTATGTTTTGATTTCGGAGTATATCAGATAAGATGAAAAAGCATGTAACACATATTGTATGTTTGATTTTGTACGCAATCGCACTATTTGTGTTAAATAAAGGGTTAGATTTTACCAGGCCAGCGGATTATCCGGATGGCCTGGATTATACGAAAGCAGTAGTGACGAATGTGATAGAAGATGAGATGGGGCAGGATCCTGATTATTCTTATATACGTATCGGAAAGCAAACATTGGAGATGCGTATTACAAGTGGAGAATATAAAGGAAAAACGATTGAAGTGATGAATTTTGTCACAAGAACGAACCAGACAGAAGGAACAGTTGGAACAAAATATATTGTTGGAAGTTATGATGGTTATATTACGACCAATATCATGTCATATAATAGGACAAATGTAGTTGTTATATTGGCGATTGCATTTTTGGCAATGGTCATTATATATGGAGGTTCAAAAGGAATTTCTGCGGTGTTAGCTTTAATTGTAACATTATTAAATGTTATTTTTTTGTTTATGCCAATGCTAATTAACGGTGTTCCAGCAGTGATTGCAGCAATTATTGTTGTGTTAATATCTACTTTTCATGCTATGGTAGCTTTAAATGGTTTTTGTGCAAAAAGTATGATTGCAACCGGATGCTGCACGCTATGTACAGCTTTTGCTGGAATTTTGGCATGGATAGTCGGAGAAATTGCAGAAATTACGACTTTGAATACACCAGAAGTTGAAGAATTATTGTTTATTACAGAACGAACACATTTTAGAATCGATAATTTGTTGATTGCAGGAATTTTAATCGCGGCTATGGGGGCTGTTATGGATACGAGTATGTCTATCGTATCTTCGCTTTATGAAATTAAAATGCAGAGTCCATTCATTACAGCAAAAGAGTTATTTAAAAGTGGAATGAATATAGGAAAAGATATTATGGGGACCATGACAGATACGCTAATTTTAGCTTTTGCAGGAAGCAGTATTAACTTATTGGTTATTTACTATATGTATCAAATGCCCGTAATTAGTTTGATGAACACAGATTTTTTTGTTGTAGAAGTTATGAAAGGTTTAATTGGAAGTATGGCTGTTGTATTGTCGATTCCGGTGACCGCAGCAATTACCTCGGCGGTAATAGAGAAAAGGAAAGAAAAAAGTGTAATATAAAAAGTGTCGCAGATTAAATGTCTGCGACACTTTTGATTTGTGATCACTTTTCGATTATTTATTATTCAGCAGAAATTGCTCCTGTTGGGCATTGTGCTGCACAAGCTCCACAGTCAACACATGCATCTTTATCGATTTCGTAGTGGTCAGCACCCTGAGAAATTGCACCTACAGGGCATTCAGCTTCGCAAGCTCCACAGCTTACACATTCATCACTAATTACGTGTGCCATTGTATGTATCCTCCTTTTTATGCATTTGGCAGATAAACATATCCACCCTTTCATTTATTTTAATACAAATAGATTAAATATACAAGCAATTTTATGCTTTCAATTTTGTACATTTATAAGCAGCTAAAATAATGTTTTTAGCTGAGGCTGCTTCTTCTTTTGTTGCTTCTTTCGTATCTTTTAATGGATAATCCATGTTGAGATTTTCGTATTTGACTTTTCCCATGGAATGATATGGAAGAACGTCAAGTGCATGTACGTTGTTGAGTGTGCCAAGAAAATGTCCTAATTCTTCTAAATATTCTTTATATAATGTAATTCCAGGAACAACAACATGGCGTACCCAAATTGGGATTTGTTTTTGATCAAGATATTTGGCAAATGCAAGAATACGCTCATTAGAATGTCCAGTCAGTTCTTTGTGTTTTTCAGGATCAATATGTTTGATATCCAACATAATTAAATCTGTTACATTAAGCAGTGTATTTAATTTTTGCATAAATGTTTCATTATTAGGCTGAAACATGATTCCGGAAGAGTCGATACAAGTATGAATTCCGTCGTTGTGAAGCTTTGTAAAAAGTTCAATAAGAAAATCAATCTGCATCATCGGTTCTCCGCCAGTGACAGTTACTCCTCCGTTATGATAGAAAGGCATATTGTTGTAAAAGCCTTCTAAGACTTCGTCCACAGTCATCTGAGTTCCGATATTTGGTTCCCAAGTGTCTGGATTGTGGCAATAGAGACATCTCATAGGACAACCTTGTAAAAAGATTACATAACGTATTCCAGGCCCGTCTACGGTACCACAGCTTTCAATAGAATGAATATAACCTTTTGTCATAAAAAAGCCTCCTTTTGTAATAGTGTTTGTGCATACACGTTAGTCCGTTTTATTAGTATAAAAAGGGACAAGCTCCCGTAAACATGAACTTGTCCGCTTAGATTGGAAAAACTGTTATTAAACTTTATTGATTACATACCTTCGTGGAATGTACGAGAGATAACATCATCTTGCTGTTCTTTTGTTAATTTAATAAAGTTTACAGCGTATCCTGAAACACGTACTGTTAATTGTGGGTAGTTTTCAGGGTGTTTTTGAGCGTCTAATAAAGTCTCTCTTGTGAATACGTTAACATTTAAGTGATGTCCACCTTGTTCTACATATCCATCTAACATATTTACTAAGTTATCTACTTGTTGTTGATTTACTGCCATTTTAAATTCCTCCTTAATCTTTTATGGGGGAAGTACGGCGGTTTACAACCGTAACTTCCAATTTTGCGTATTAGACTTATTCGTTGTCAATGCTTTCCATGATGTTTGGAATGTTACAAGCCTGATTTCCGCATTCTTCAATTCTGTCAAGATCTAAATCTCCAGCAAAAATCTGGTCTTCTTTTCCAAGAGCGCCAGGAATGATTGAGAATGTATTTGAAATACCATCCTGAGCGTGTCTAAATGGAATCTTAGCAACTGAAGCAAGTGATGCTAAAGCACCGTGAGTATCACGTCCGTGCATTGGGTTAGCACCTGGAGCTAAAGGCTCTCCCATTTTTCTACCATCTGGTGTATTACCAGTTTTCTTACCATATACTACGTTAGAAGTAATTGTTAAGATAGAAGTTGTTGGCACACCTTGGCGGTATGTATGGTGTTTTCTTACTTTGTCCATGAATGAACGAACGATTTCAACTGCGATTTCGTCAACACGATCGTCGTTGTTACCGTATTTAGGGAATTCACCTTCTACTTTGTAGTCTACAACTAGTCCGTCTTCATCTCTTACTGGTGTTACTTTTGCGTATTTGATAGCGCTTAATGAGTCAGCTACAACAGAAAGTCCTGCAATACCTGTTGCGAAGTAACGTTTTACTTCTCTGTCATGAAGAGCCATCTGAAGTTTTTCGTAGCTGTATTTGTCATGCATGTAGTGGATGATGTTCAATGTATTTACATAAAGTCCTGCTAACCATTCCATCATGTCATCGAATTTTTCCATTACATCATCGTAATTAAGCACATCGCCTTCAACCGGACGGTATTTTGGTCCAACTTGAACTTTCAGTTTCTCGTCAACACCACCGTTGATTGCGTATAATAAACATTTTGCAAGGTTTGCACGAGCTCCGAAGAACTGCATCTCTTTACCAACTTTCATAGAAGATACACAGCAAGCAATTGCGTAGTCATCTCCGTGAGTCTGACGCATTAAATCATCATTTTCATATTGGATAGAAGATGATTTAATTGACATCTTAGCACAGTATTCTTTGAATGCTTTTGGTAAACGTGTTGACCAAAGTACTGTTAAGTTTGGTTCTGGAGCTGTACCTAAGTTATCTAATGTGTGAAGGTAACGGAAAGATGTCTTTGTAACAAGCGGACGTCCGTCAACACCAACACCACCGATAGACTCTGTTACCCATGTTGGGTCACCTGAGAATAATGCATTGTACTCTGGTGTACGAGCAAATTTAACAAGACGTAACTTCATGATGAAGTGGTCAATGTATTCCTGAGCCTGTTCTTCTGTGATCAATCCTCTGTCTAAGTCACGCTGGATATAGATATCAAGGAATGTAGAAGTACGTCCAAGACTCATTGCAGCACCGTTTTGCTCTTTAACAGCTGCAAGGTATCCAAAGTATAACCACTGGATAGCTTCTTTTGCGTTAGCAGCTGGTTTAGAAATGTCATATCCGTAGATCTGACCTAATTTTGCTAAATCTCCAAGTGCACGGATCTGTTCTGATAATTCTTCACGAAGACGGATATTTTCACCAGTCATTCTTACTAAAGAAGTAGCAAGCTGTTGTTTTTTGTCTTCGATCAACCAGTCTGTTCCGTATAATGCAACACGACGGTAGTCACCGATGATACGTCCACGTCCGTAAGCATCCGGAAGACCTGTGATGATAGCTGATTTTCTGGCTAATCTCATCTCTGGTGTGTAAGCATCAAATACACCCTGATTATGTGTCTTTCTATATTCAGTAAAGATTTTTACAACTTCAGGATCTACTTCGTATCCATTTTCATGGCATGCATTCTGAGCCATACGGATACCACCAAATGGCTGAAGAGAACGTTTGAAAGGTTTATCTGTCTGGAAACCAACGATCTGCTCTAAGTCTTTGTCTAAGTATCCCGGTCCGTGAGAAGTAATAGTAGATACGATCTTTGTATCCATATCTAATACTCCGCCAGCTTCACGCTCTTGTTTAGAAAGGTCCATAACCTGAGCCCAAAGTTTTGTAGTAGCTTCTGTAGGTCCTGCTAAGAAAGAGTCATCTCCTTCATATGGAGTGTAGTTCTCCTGAATAAAGTTGCGGACATTTACAGATGTACGGTTCCAACGTCCTGGTTTGAACCCGTCCCAATTAGAATTCCAATTTTTTTCCATTGGTAAAATCCTCCTGTTAGATATAATTTATTAAATAAAAAATGAATAGTATTTCAATCGAGCTTATTATAACATTAGATAATAATTTAACGCAAGGCATATATTGTACAAAAACGGATACAGTATACAATTTTTGATAAAAATTTATCAAAATATTGGGTTATGCAGAAAAATTTAAGAAATAATTTATCCCATTTTTGAAGATTTTGGTGTATAGTGATAAAGGATAAAATTAAGAATTGACTTAGGAGAACTATAAATATGAAGAAAAGATGGAAAATAATCGCAGTGATTCTTTGTATTACTTTAATGGGAACTGCGTGCTCAAAAAAAACAATAAACGACGGGGAAGAGCAGCAGACAACAGTGGATAAGACCGGGAAGGAAGAGAATGAGAATCAGAGTAAACTTGATGTGCTCCGCCCAATTGCATATTCCAATGTTGAGAATCTGAATTTAGAACCGGGATCATATATTTCTATTATAGGAAGAAACAGCAATGACAGTTATTGGAATGAAGTGAAAGAGGGAGCGGAAAGAGCAGTTGCGGACATCAATTCTATGCTTGGGTATAAAGGGGATGACAAAGTACGTCTGAATTACAGTGGGCCAAGCGAGAGCGACGATGTGGATGAACAGGTTAATATTTTGGATGAAGAGCTTGCCAGATACCCGGTTGCGGTTGGAATTTCAGTAGTAGATGCGACAGCATGCGAGGTACAATTTGATCTTGCGGCAGAAAATGATATTCCGATTGTTGCATTTGATTCGGGAAGTGAGTATCAGGGAGTGGTAGCGACATGTTCTACGAACAACCAAGAGGCTGCAAAGACGGCAGCGTCAAAACTTGCTTCTATTATGGATGAAAATGGGGAAGTGGCATTGATCATGCCGGATTCTCAGGCTATGAATACACAGGAAAGAGAAAAAGGGTTTCGGGATGAGATTGCAGCATCGTATCCGAATGTGCAGATCGTAGATGTGTATTACATGGATCAGTTAGAGGAGAAGGCAAAGGCAATTGCAGAAGAAAAGAATGCAGCTAAAGCAGAAGGAGAAGAAGAGATTCAGGCGGAATCACTGACACAGGAAGATGTTATAAAATATATTTTAGAGCAGCATCCGAATTTGAAAGGGATTTGTGCGATGAATCTGAGCGCGACAAAACTGGTGACAGATGTGTTGACTGAGGTGGATCGGGATGATCTGAGTGTGGTTGGATTTGATGGTGGAAACGATCAGATGAAGCTGTTAAAAGAAGGAAAGGTGAATGGGCTGATTGTACAGAATCCGTATGGAATGGGATATGCGACTGTTGTTGCAGCGGTAAGAGATGTGTTGGGGCTTGGCAATGAAGCGGTGATCGACAGTGGATATACATGGGTGACAAAAGATAATATGGATAAGAACGCAATAAAAAGGATGCTTTATTAAGGCATCCTTTTTTGTAATGAAAACGTAAATTCTGTCCCGACACCTTCCGTGCTCACAACGTTGATATTTTGTTTGTGAGCCTGAATGATTTCTTTTACAATGGAAAGCCCAAGTCCAGTTCCTTTTTTATCTTTTCCGCGGGATAAGTCTGTCTTGTAGAAACGTTCCCAAATTTTATTGAGACTTTTTTTCGGGATTCCAATTCCGTGATCCTTGACTGAAACAAATACTTTTTCATTGTGTTCGGTTGTCTCTATTATGATTTCAGAATCATTTGGACTGAATTTGATAGCGTTATCCAAAAGGTTGTATAAAACCTGTTGGATTTTTCGTTTGTCAGCTGAGACATTAAGTACTTTGGTGGCAAAGAGTAATTTGATAGAGATTCTCTTGCCAGTGCAGGTTCCTTCAAAAGTTGCAGCTGTATTTTTTATGACTTCATGGATGTCAAATGATGTTTTGTCCAAAAGCATATTCTTTGTATCAAATTGATTGAGTGTCAGAAGATCCTGAGTCAGATCGGTCAGACGCTCGGTTTCAAATAAAATAATCTTAAAATATTTGTCCTGCATTTCTACAGGAATGGTTCCATCTGCCATCGCTTCCAAGTACCCTTTGATAGAGGTGAGCGGAGAACGAAAGTCATGGGATACGTTTGCAATAAATTTTTTCTGATAGTCGTCCATATCTTTCAATTGTGTGGACATATAATTTAACGAAGCGGACAAATATCCAATCTCATCCTGTGTAGTGACTGGTATCTCATACTCCAGATTGCCGGAGGCATATTGCTTCGCCGCCTCTGTGATTTGCCGAAGAGGGCGATAGACGAAGAATTGAAATGCCGCCAAAATGGAAAATGACAGAAGATAGATGACAAAAGCAGTAATATACACCGGTAATAAAAGTGTCTTACATTCTTCATCCAAGTGGGAAACAGGCTTATGGATGAGTAAGTATCCCTTCACAAAATAGCTGTTTGTCACTGGTGTGATGATTGTGATCATATCTTCGTCAAAATAACCGTGATAATAACTGATTTGATAGGTACTGCTTCCGTTTTCCGCCGGATTAAACTCTTTGATCTTCTCAGGAGCAGAAGGTTGTCCGGATAAAATAGAAGACGTGATCAGTGTTCCGTCGGATTCCACGAACCACAAGTTTGCAGAAGTGTACTCCTGCATTCCATTCAGCTGCGCATGGATATCCGAAAGAGAGATGTCCTCCGAAAAATATCTTGGCAGATATTCGGAAGAGATCATAGTAGCATCTGTGTAAAGCTTTTTGGCGGTTGTGTTTTCCAAACGATACGAAAGCATCTGAGGTGCAATCGCAGATACGGAAAATAAAACCAAAAATCCAAAGGCAATGTAGACAATAAAAAATTTTAAATGCAATGTGCTTCGCATATTATTTTACCTCAAATTTATAACCGATTCCCCAGACGGTGGCAAGCCCCCAGGTGTCATGGTTCTTGATTTTTTCACGAATTCGCTTAATATGAACATCAACAGTACGGGTATCTCCGATGTATTCATATCCCCAGATCTGATCTAAAAGCTGTTCTCTTGTAAACACCTGATTTGGAGAAGATGCCAGAAAATATAATAGTTCCAATTCCTTTGGAGGCATCTCCACCTGTATATTGTCAACTATGACAGAGTAATTTGTCAGATTGATTGTAATTCCAGGATATGAGACACATTTTCCTTTATCATCTGAAGCAGAATCCGATTTTCCAGGCTGATATCTTCGAAGAACTGCTTTTACCCGCGCGATCAGTTCTTTTGCGTCAAACGGTTTGATGATATAATCATCTGCTCCCAGTTCTAATCCAAGTACCTTGTCAAACACTTCTCCTTTTGCAGAGAGCATGATAATCGGAGTGTTGGATCTGGAGCGAATCTCCCGACAGACCTGATAGCCGTCAATTCCCGGAAGCATTAAATCTAATAGAATCAGATTCGGAGCATAGGTATCGAATGCAGACAGTGCATCTTCGCCATCATGTACCATCATTGTATCAAAGCATTCTTTTGTAAGATACAGTGAAATCAATTCTGCAATATTTTCATCATCATCAACGATCAATATTTTTTGTTTTGTTACCATTGGCTTTCTCCTTTAAATTTGTGAGTGAACATCTACTTGAATTCTACGATTGTAACACCGGCATCTCCTTCACCAAAAGCGCCGAGACGGTAGGATTTCACATGTTTTTGGCGTTTCAGGTAGCTGTGGATTCCGTTGCGAAGCGCTCCGGTTCCCTTTCCATGGACGATACGAACAGGACTCACATGTGCAATGTATGCATCATCCAGATATTTATCCAGTTCGGCGATAGCCTCATCCACAGTCTTTCCAAGGAGATTGATCTCCGGGCTTACTGCAAGCGATTTGCTCATCTTCATCTTGCCGGTGGAGGTACGTCGCATCTGTTTGGCTGTGATGGTCATCGGTTCCTCGATGATCTCTAAATCCGAAATGTTCACTTGCGAACGAAGGATTCCCATCTGTACAAAAAGATTTCCTTTGGCGTCTGGGAGGGAGCTTACCGTTCCGGTCAGATTCATGCTGAGAACTTTCACGGACTCTCCTAATCTGAAATCGCTTGGTTTGTGCTGTTTCTTTGGTTTCTTCTTTTCCAATGTCATGCCGGATTGTGTCTTTGCCATTTTTTTGCGTAAACGTTCCCGTTCCCGTTCCATATCGGCTGCAGAGATATTTTCTTTTCCGAATTTTCGGAACTGCTTCATCGTCTCATCGGCAACTTCTTTTGCTTCGCGCAGGATGGCATTGGCTTTTTCGTTTGCTTCTTTTATAATACGTTCTTTTTGTTCGGTTAATTTTTCCTGTTTGGCATCAAGACTATGTTTTAGCTTTTCAATCTCGCGCTTATAAGAGGCAATCTCAGCCTGCTCTTTTTCGATAGTGCGTCGGCTTGTCTCTAAATCGGCAAGTAAGTCTTCAAAAGATTCGTCTTGTTCAGACAGATGGCTTTTCGCACTTTCAATAATGTAATCTGGAAGTCCAAGTTTGCTGGAAATGGCAAACGCATTACTTTTTCCAGGAATACCAATCAATAAATGGTAAGTCGGACGCAGCGTCTCTACATCAAATTCACAGCAGGCATTTTCGACACCTTTAGTGGAAAGTGCAAATACTTTTAACTCACTGTAGTGCGTTGTTGCCATTGTTCGGATTCCCCTTTCATGCAAATAAGAAAGGATTGCAATTGCAAGTGCGGCTCCTTCTGTTGGATCGGTTCCTGCACCGAGTTCATCAAAAAGTACAAGAGAACGGTCGTCCACATCCTGCAGGAAAGATACGATATTCGTCATGTGTGAAGAGAATGTACTGAGACTCTGCTCAATACTCTGCTCATCCCCGATATCGGCGTATACATTTTCGAATACAGAAAGTTTGGAGCGGTCAAGTGCAGGAATATGCAAACCTGCCTGCCCCATCAGTGTGAATAATCCGACTGTTTTTAAGGAAACAGTCTTACCGCCCGTGTTCGGCCCGGTCACGATGAGGAGGTCAAATTCCTTGCCGAGCATAATCGTAATCGGTACGACTTTTTTCTTGTCCAAGAGTGGATGGCGCCCTTCGCGGATATGAATATATCCGTCTGTATTAAAAATTGGACGGCTTGCATTCATGGAAAGTGCCAGAGCACCTTTTGCAAAAATAAAATCCAGTTCTCCGAGAATTGTGTAATTGCTGCGAAGTTCTTCGATGTATTCTGCAGCATCCACACTGAGTCTTGCCAGAATAATCTGAATTTCCTCCTGTTCCTTTCCGTAAAGTTCTTTTAAGTCATTGTTAAGTTTTACGACAGCCATCGGTTCAATAAAAAGTGTGGAACCGGTAGAAGACTGATCGTGAATCATTCCGCTTACCTGACTGCGGTATTCCGCTTTCACCGGCAGGCAGTAACGGTCGCCCCGCATTGTAATGATTGGATCTTGTAAATAGGAACGAAGAGAACCATTGACAAGGGAGGTCAACGTGGAATGTACCTTATCGTTGATCATTCCGATACTTCTGCGGATATGTTTTAAATTGCTGCTTGCATCATCACTGATCTCATCTTCTTCGATAATGCATCTTCGTATCTCGGTTGTAAGTGGAGTAAGCGGAGCTAACTGTTCGAAATAGCTGTCGAGGCAGTCGGCAAGTTCGTCCACGGTATCATGACGTCCGTAAGATTTGGCACGCCCCGCAGTCTCTGCTAATTTGCAGATGCGAAGAAGTTCTGCGCTGCTAAGAGCGGCGCCGATCTCAAGGCGTTTCATAGAGTCTTCCACGGAGTAACATCCACTAAAAGAAGGCCGTCCTTTTTTCACGATTCGTGCAAATGCGGCGGCAGTCTGTTCTTCTGCTGTATTGATTTCTTCTAAGTCAGTCATAGGCAACAAAGTCTTGCAGCGTCTTTTTCCGCTGTCTGAAGATGCCTGATCTGCCAAAAGATTGATTATTTTGTCATATTCTAATTTTAATAATGTTTTTTGATTCATTTTTCTCACCCTGAGTATATTTTAACCTATTTGAGTTGCAAAGGAAAGAAGAAATATTGTATACTATAAAAAGGATTAGAAATAAGGAGAAATGAGTATGTCTATGGAAACGGATCACGGACCAGATCAGGAGCCGGAGAAATATTCTTTTTTACAAGAAAAAATCAAGGATGAAGCATTTAGCAGGAAAAAGGTGTTATATAAGATATCTTGGTTGGTTGGAAAAGGACTTCTCTTTGGAGTTGCTGCCAGCATTGGTTTTTTTGCGTTAAAACCATGGGCAGAATCAACATTTCAAAAGAATCCAGATAAGATAGAAATTCCGAAAGATGAAGATACCCAGAATACGCCATCAGAAGATATCCAGACAACGCAGGAAGAATTTACGATCGAAAAGTACAAAGAATTGAATTCACTTCTTACGCAGACTGCTCTGGAAGCGAAAAAGAGCGTTGTGGAAGTGAGTGCGGTTCATGAAAATGGAAATTTACTTGAGGAAGATAGGGGCGCTGATCATAAAGTATCGGGAGTGATTGTTGCAGATAACGGACAGGAGCTCCTCATATTGACAGAGATGGATGCGCTGTCAGATGTATCAGAATTGCAAGTGAAATTTGTAGATAATACAACGTGTACGGCGACAGTGAAAAAGAAGGATGCAAATATTGGCATGGCGATTGTCGGAGTGGACAGGAGTCTGATAAAAGATACAACATGGGACAGAATCAAGGTCGCCGAACTTGGAAATTCCAATGTGCTGAGTCAGGGGAAAACGGTAATCGCACTTGGCAATCCGTTTGGATATAGTGATGGAATGGGAATTGGAATCGCAAGTTCCGTTCAGGAAAGCGTTATGCTTGCGGACGGAGAATACAAAGTGATTGTGACAGATATGCCAAAATCAGCAGAAAGCAGCGGAATATTGTTTAATATTGATGGCGCCGTTGTCGGAATTATTGCACCAGATTTGGGGGCAGACACAGGTGTGCTGTCTGCGTATGGAATTTCGTCGATCAAGAGCGAGATTGAACTGATGTCGAATGCGAAAGAAGTTCCGTATATCGGAATAGTTGGCACGATGATTACAGAGGATATCGCGACAGCTCAGAATATTCCGGAAGGATTTTGCGTGACAGAGGTGGAGGCGGACTCACCGGCAATGAAAGCGGGGATCCAGAATGGAGATATTATCACTCATATAGATAAAAAGAAAATAGAGTCTGTCATTGGGTATCACAGTACCATGATCACACAGGATGTGGGCACGGAAGTTACGCTGACAGGCCAGCGCCGAGGTGCTGAAGAATATGTGGAGATTCATTTTACTGTTACAATCGGAATAAAAGAATAGAAAGAGGAAAGATATGAGATTTATTAATACATTACATGAGGGAGAGACAATCAGAGGAATCTATTTGTGCAAGACAAAACGTACAGCGGAGACAAGAAATGGGAAACCATATGATAATCTGCTGCTTCAGGATAAGACAGGAACTTTAGATGGGAAGATTTGGGATCCGAATTCAGGTGGGATCGCTGACTATGATGAGATGGATTTTGTGGAAGTGCTCGGTGAGGTAATCAGTTATAACAATAATTTACAGTTGAACATCAAGCAGCTTCGTAAACCATATGAAGATGAGTACAATCCAGCAGACTATATGCCGACGACGGAAAAAAGCGTAGATGGCATGTATGAAGAGCTGTTATCTTATATTGGGAAAGTAGAGAATACATACCTGCATCAATTGCTTGAATATTATTTTGTAAAAGATGAGGCGTTTATCAAACGTTTCAAAAATCACTCGGCAGCAAAGAGCGTGCATCATGGATTTGCAGGCGGACTTTTGGAGCATACGCTGAGCATCCTGAAAATGTGTGAGTATTATGTCAGCGCATACGAGATTTTGAATAAGGATTTATTATATACGGCAGCAATTTTTCACGATATTGGGAAGACAAAAGAGCTGTCAACATTTCCGGAGAATGATTATACAGACGACGGGCAGTTGCTGGGACACATTGTGATCGGTGTTGAGATGATCGGCGAAGGTGTGCGTACGATTGAGGGATTTCCGGAGAAACTTGCGAGCGAGTTGAAACATTGTGTAATTGCACATCATGGCGAACTGGAATACGGTTCTCCGAAAAAACCGGCGCTTGCCGAGGCGGTTGCATTGCACTATGCAGATGCGACAGATGCGAAATTGCAGACATTGACGGAGATCTTTAAAGAAAAAGAAGGAAATAAAGATTGGCTTGGATATAATCGGTTGTTTGAGTCAAATTTAAGACGGAGTAGTATTTAATTTATTTATTTGGGGACGTAGTAAACTTCAATTTTACTACGTCCCCAAATTGAAGTTGAAGGGAGAAAATATGAAGAAAAACGAGCTGATAACGTTGAAAATAGAGGATATTGGAGTAAATGGTGAGGGAATTGGAAAAGTAGATGGCTACACTTTATTTGTCAAAGATGCGTTGATTGGGGACAGGGCTGAAGTGAAGATTACGAAAGCGAAAAAGAACTATGGTTATGCGAGGTTGATGCAGGTGTTGGAGCCGTCTTGTGACCGTGTGGAGGCGAAATGTCCGGTTGCAAGGCAGTGTGGTGGATGCCAGATTCAGGAACTTTCTTATGAAAAGCAATTGGAGTTCAAGGAAAAGAAGGTGCGTGGCAATCTGGAGCGAATTGGAGGATTTGCACCAGAAGAATTAGATGAGGTGATGGAGCCAATTTGTGGAATGGAAGAGCCGTTCTATTATCGCAACAAGGCGCAGTTTCCGTTTGAAACAGACAAACAAGGGCATATTGTGACAGGATTCTATGCAGGACGGACGCATCAGATTATTCCAAACACAGAGTGTGCTCTTGGCGTAAAACAGAACAAAGAAATTTTGGAAATGATTGTGGATTTCATGAACATACATCACATTACAACATATGACGAGACTACCGGAGAAGGACTTCTTCGCCATGTGCTGATCCGCTATGGCTTTCGGACTGGGGAAATCATGGTCTGCCTCATCATAAATGGGGATAACTTCCCAAAATCAGAAAAATTGGTGGATAAATTGCGTGAGATTCCGGGCATGACAAGTATCACATTAAATGTGAACCGCGAGCGCACGAATGTGATTCTTGGGCGGGAGATAAAGGTGCTTTGGGGACAGGCGTATATTACCGATTACATCGGCAATGTAAAATACCAGATTTCGCCGCTTTCATTTTATCAGGTCAACCCGGTACAGACAGAAAATTTATATGGACAGGCTTTGGAGTACGCAGGACTTCACGGAAATGAGACTGTCTGGGATTTATATTGTGGAATCGGCACGATTTCCCTCTTCCTCGCACAGAAAGCAAAACAGGTGTATGGCGTGGAGATTATCCCGCAGGCAATAGAGGATGCAAAAAGAAATGCAGCGTTGAATGGTATTGAAAACGCGCAATTTTTTGTAGGGAAATCAGAAGAAGTGCTTCCGCAGTATTATGAAAACTATGCAAAAGAGCATGGTGGTGAGAAGGCTTATGCAGATGTGATTGTTGTGGATCCACCGCGAAAAGGATGCGACGAGACGCTGCTTGAGACGATGATACAGATGCAGCCTGAACGGATCGTGTATGTGAGCTGCGATTCAGCGACATTGGCAAGAGATCTGAAGTATCTGTGTGAGAATGGGTATGAGTTGAAGAGAGTCAGGGCGGTGGATATGTTTGCGAATACGGTACATATAGAGACTTGTGTGTTGCTACAAAGACGAACTATGTAGAAATCCTTAATTTTAGGCACTTTTTCAAGCATATCGTATTTACAAGTGAGGGCGATAAAATCCGAAATAAAGAGATTAAAAACTATATTAATGTTTCAGTAGTAGTTGATATAGAGTGTGGAGATACAACAAACTAATTCTTATGTTTAAGGGATACCTCGAAAAAAGAGGTATTCCTTTTTCGAGGTAAGAAGTTTACAAATACGCATTTAGAATTATAAAAAATGCTATTGAAACGATTATGTATAGGATTTTTTTAGTAAAGTATGGTATACGGAGTTAGTTAATTACACGAATAAAGGTAATAACGAAGAAGATTGCAAAAAAGACAATTGTTGTACCTGTTAAAATAATATATATGTGAAAAAATAAGCTTTTTACAATGTAACCTTTTTTCCTTATGTAATAGTTGATGGTCCTATGTCAAGATTTAGTACAAGTTAAAATGAGTTTTTCCTCATCTTAACC
>OIZR01000043.1_pt1 | contig 107817 bp, 89 predicted proteins | sample 1588591 | NCBI WGS metagenome assembly OIZR01 (sample SAMN03283249) | human gut metagenome | biome: human-associated habitat; material: feces | host: Homo sapiens | place: USA | collected 2013 | reverse complement strand
TATAATCACTGTTATTTATCGCATTGTAAAGCTCCAGCAAATCTTTCTTGTCCTGGAAAATAAGGCGAAATAGTCTGTCTTTATACTTCTTATTTATTTTATGTAATGTCAATCTTTGTTCCTCCTTCATTGTATCAAACATCATTTTATGAATCAATCAACAAAAAGAGAAAATACTCCCATAGGCATCACCGGCTTTCTTTTGTATCTTACAGGTTGGATTTTATTTGTGACGATTGTCACACAAAATTAGAAATAATAGAAACTTCTTAGAAGTTTTGATTTGTGACATTGATCTTAACACAATGTAATGTGAACTTCAATCAAAAATTATATAATAAGCTCACAATAACAGATTCTAGCTAAATGAAATTTGTTTCTACTTCTTCTCTAACTCTCAAAAAAGTAGCAGTTTTTAATATCTGTTACGATATTTTGCGGTATTCTACGATACCTTTTCTTTGAAGAAAAATGTCCGTAAACCTTGATTTTAAGCGAACTTTTCAATATTTCCAAACATTTTTCCATAAAATATAACACTTCTACATAAGCCGTGCGCTCAACCTCCATTCCGCTTCGCTTCATGTCGGTTGACGGGCGTCGCCCTATGAATAGAAAACGACAGTCCTCCCTTTATGCAAGCATAGGGAGTCCTGTCTTATTTCTATTCGCACGGCTTACTTCTGCACAATGTCTTTCATGTTTTTATATACTTTTTCAGATTTTTATTCTGATTTTTAACCGCTAAATTAACATCAAAATCATTTAATTTTATCTATTGCACATATTTCAGTATCATTTCAGTATCACACCACACCGCTATGCGTACCCTAGCATCTCCTTGATTCTTGCGTTTTCTGCCAGCACCTGATCTGCCTCTCTCATAATCCGCTCATGTTCCTTTTCCCATTCCATTTCCCGCAACGCCTCACGCTCTACCTCACTCATCCACGTTCTTTGGAAATTCTCAACACCTACATGCTGATAGCTATGTGCTGACAGATATTGCTCAAAGTACGGTTTAAACTTTCGGCATTTGTGTGGCATCCTGAGCGTTCTCATTGCCTTGCTTTCCAAATTCTGCACCGCACCTGCAGCAATACCAAGAGCCTCTCCTGTATCTTTCCTGGTCATGCTCTGCTGGTATCTTTTCCTTATGACTTCTGACTGCTCCTTTGGCAGTTTATCAACCGCAATCCACAATTCTTTCTTCATGGCAGCAGTATCTAATCTTTCAGCAACATCTGCCTCTATATCCTCATCTGATGCTATGGTATCCTCAATCGTAAAATCTTCCTCTTCTCCGCCCACAACTTCGCTCAAGCTCTTTATCTGCCCGATTCTCGCATTTTCCTGTATTGTGCGGAGCTTTTCCCGGTCAACGTCTAAAAGGTGGCACAGCTCACGCTCAGACGGCTCACAGCCATAGTATTGACGATACTCCCTCAGCATCTTCTTGTATTTCGCTATCCACTCTCTCGCATGGACTGGAAGTCTTACCACACCGCCACAATTGTCAATATATCGCTGCATAGTTTGCTTGATCCAAAAGCCTGCGTAACTGATGAACGCCACGCCCTTATCCTCGTCATAGTGTTCCACTGCTTCACACAAGCCAATATACGCCTCCTGCTTTAAATCTTCTATTTCTGCATATCCCGAATATTTCAACGCCATCTTATGGATAAAGCCGTGATTCTGCTCATACAACGCAAGCATATTGTCAGCAGTATCAACTCCGGCTCTGATTCGGGCAACTAACTGTTCATTGTCCATCATTTGCGCCACCTTTCAAAAATACCCCGAACAATCAAAACTGAAAACCCGAGGTATTTATATTATTTTTACACTGCAGCTTTATTCTGCTGGTAGTAAATCGCTTTTTTCTTGTTATCTAGTACAAACGCATCATATACGATACGCCCTTCTACCAGTTGTCCGTTAATTCCCGGTGGATTCTGATGCGTGTTGTAGCTCTCAAGCTTTGTAGGCGTTACTGTCGCACACGGATGCGCTACCATAAAACCGAAGTCTTCCGGAAGTCTTGAAGCTGGCACCTTGATCACATTCAAGCCGTCAAGATTTGAAATTACGCCTTTCAGCCTCAAATCATTTCCAATGTCCGTATCCATTACAATATCTTTACTTTGCTTCATCAACACATACACATCAGGGGTAACGACAATACTCCTGCCTGTTTCCGGAACTAATGCATTATCCAGTGCGCTGTTTGCTTTGATAATTTCTGTGTAAATATTCTCGGCTGTTAATGTGACTGCTGCCGGCTTTGTTCCCGCTCCGCTGCTCATCACATCGTATGTGTAAGAATCTACCTCTGGGATAATTACTTCTCTTTGCTGTCTTGCTAATGCTGTAGATGCTGCTAATGTCTGAGCTGTTTCGTCTGTGTCTAATGCATCAATCGCAAACGTGAAAGAACGGTCTTTCTTAAGCGTAAATTCTTCAGTAGTAGCAGATAATGATTCTACTTTCCCATAGCGTGACCAGTTATCTCCCGCCGCTCCATTTCTTCCGTAGTCGTTCATCGTACCAGTACCAATCTTATACACCTTAACCGTATGTGCTCCTGTCCAGTCAAAATCCTGGTTAGTCAAAAGTGATAGTTTACTTTCTGCCGTGAAAATCTCATCGACATAGGGTGCGAACTTAATCGCCAATTCTATAGCCATGTTATAACCTCTTTTCTATCTATTTAAGTCCCATAGCCTCCCGATATGGGTCTGCTTTTGATTTTACACCATTTTGCCTCTGTCCCCATGTTTTTCGCTTTTCGGTGTTTGGGACATCCTCACTCAATTTCTTAATTTCTTCGATTGCTTTATCCAGTGATTCCTCGTCAGTATATCTTAATACGTCCGCAAGGCTTGACGGCATACCTACATCAAATAGTCTTTCTCTAGCCATTAAGCGAAGTTCTCGATCTGCCAATTCTTTTTCTTTGTCTGCCCCCGATGAGGAACTCTCTGTTTTTTCCTTTTCACGTGAAAGGCGTTTACGGATAATTTCGTTCACTTCCTCTTGCGTGAAAGTTCTTTCTTCGCTATTTTCCTGCGCTTCTACAGTGTTATTGATTCTTTCATTACCATCCATGATAACCTCCTATTTAACGTCTAGTAGACTTATTTTTTTGAGCCTTTTCCCTCATGCTCAGGAGTCAAGTCAACGGTTACTAATTTTATGAACATGAATTTGAGCAAATAAAAAAGGACGCAAGAACAATTATAGCTGGATTTAAACTATAATCATTCCCACGCCCTGTATAGGCTTACACACAGAAGAGGAAAATCATTGCGAAAGGAGTTTTTAACTTCGTGTGCGGTACTCATATTATTCTATTTGCTCTAAAATAATTATATCAAATATCACAGTTTATTGCAATGTTCTTTTCATAAATTCCAGTAGTTTCTTGCACTCTTCTGATTTACTGAAATTTTCTGCCAATAGCTTCATAACTTCCCGCTGCCTTTTCTTTCTTCTCCGGCTCTCTCCGCTCTTGATCCCGCCCTTTCTTCCCATTTCCCGTAGTTCCTCCGGGCTTCGCTCGGTGTTCGGTATCAAATTAGAACTATTCACCTGGACCATCTCCTTTCATACTTTCTCTCGCTTCGTTCGGGCTTCGCTCACGGTTCAAGATACCGTAAGCCCTCTTATATTTTCCCTTTGCCGGTTGTTTCTTCCAATTCTTCACAAGAGAGGAAAGAGGTTTTGTAACCTCTTCCAGCTCCTCATCTGTGGTATATGATATTTTAATCTTCACGCTCATACTCTTCTTTCTCCTCGATAAGTCCGGCACATTCTGCAAATATATATAAACCTTCTATATCAGCATATTCTGCAATTTCTAACGCTCTTTTTATGCTCTGTATCATTTCGCATTTACTCAGTATCTTTCCCGATCTTCTTAGCATTTTCTTTCACATCCTTTCGTCTTTGGCTGGTAAACCGTGCCGTTCAGGTACAAATGACCACCGCACAAACATTTCTTCCGTTCTGCTGTAGCTTGGTACTTTCTTCCGCAACATAAGCATTTCTTGTATGTATTAATTGGATTCATTGACTGCACCTGCCTTTCTCATTCCGTCTTTTACTCCCTGCTGATATATTTTATTCAAGGCTTTCGCAAATGCAAGAGCTTGCTCTTCGTCTGTCTGATCTGCCTCTCCAATCAGGGCGCACCATTTTTTCACAAATTCATCTACATTTATATAATCTTTCATAATCTCACCTATTCCTTTCTTGACCGGAATGTGCTACTATTTAAGTGGTTTTTTGAGTAGCTCCGGCTATGTTTGCCCTTGTCTAATTGGCGTTAGATGAGGGCGTTTTTCTTATTATTTTTCAAAATGCTCTTTGAACTTCAGTCTTATCCGCTCCACAGTAAGTCGATCAAGTTCCTCTTTTATTTCAAGTGCTTTGCCCATTAATGAATCAAATTCACTAGAATACGGAGCTACATTTTCAAAATTCGCCTCTATGCTCTTGAGCCTCATTGTATTAATATAAATCTGCTGCTCTATTTCTTCTAAATCCATTTTTTCCTCCTTTCGGACACTTTGAACACTTTTATCATCATTTCTATATAACATATTGTATTAAGGCGTTTAAGGTGTATTAAGGTGTACAGCTATCCACCTTATACGTCTTAATCTCCATGTTTCAACAAACTCTTTTATATAAGTGTAACAGTGTTCCTTATAGTATAAATATGCTTATAGCCCTTGATTTTACTGGGTTTCTAGGTGATACACTTCATGTAACGGATTGTTACACTTTGAAAAAACCACGTTGCACTCCGTAATCTCTCCCAAATCGTAGTGTGTGACGTTCCCACTCTGGCTTGTTCCTCAGAATATCGACCAAAATATTGTTGATTTGTCTTGTATCTCCCTGCGCCATATCAGCCTTTGCTCTGTGGAAACATTCGACCCAAATTTCTAAAGCGCATATCTTATCCCTTTCCATCGTTTCACCGGTATATGTTTTAGGGTCATATAAACGTCTTGAATCAGCATCCATAGAATACCAATTGACCGGGATAGGTATTTTTAAGAACTCCTCAATAATTCCTTTCCGTGGGTCTTCATGCTTGTGTGCTTCCTGCTCCCTTTCTGCAGCTTCTGCCATTTCTTTATCCGGGAAAATTTGTTCCCCCATTGCCCAATAACAATACGCCTCTGCCCACATCTGATCAATCACTTTTTGCAGGTCCTCAAATACATTTTTTAAAGGCGTACTTTTTCCCACATCTATCGGCCAAAATCTTCTGTTTCCGGTGTCATCTTTTAAAAACTCTCTTTCGTTTGATGTCCCAATCAAAATACTTTGTCTTTTATGGGTCACTGTTGCCCTGCCATATGCTGGGCGGTACTTATCCTCTTTTGTAGAAAGGAATGATTTTATGGTACCTGCATCTGTCCGATTCATGCCGTCCATTTCTGAAATCTCAATCACCCATGAGCCGAGTATTTTTTCAGCTGCAGTCTTATCTTTCATATCTGTGATTTTAAGGCTGTCACTATACCAGTCCTTTCCCATGATACGGATGAAAGTACTTTTCCCGATTCCTTGGGCACCTATGAGCGTCGGCAGGTAATCAAATTTGATGCCCGGAGAAAATATACGGGCAACCCCCGCACAGAATATTTTTCTTGCAGACTTTCTTATATATGGCGTATCGTTCGCGCCAAGAAAATCAATAAAAGCCGAATCAATACGTTTTACGCCGTCCCAGTGCAGGCTTTTTATATACTCTCTTACACTGTGTACTGCTGTCTGTTCTATAAAGGTGTCGAAAGCGTCCTGTATTTTCCCACTTCCCGTTATACGGTATCTTGTCTCAAGATACACCCTAAGCCCCGCCATATCCGTATCCGAGAAATCTCGTTTATCATTTCCTGATTTCCACGGTGTCTCCCGTAATACGTAAATACGATTAGAAAAATCATCTTTCTGAAAAGCACCTTTCAACAGCGGGTCATTTGCAAGTATCAGCATGACATTATTTGAAGTGCTCAATACTTTGCCGTCTCCATTAATTTCCAGGTTTTTAATCCATTCCCCTGCGTTATCTGCCCTCTCCTCTTCCGGAAATTTGCTGATAATATTTTCTTTTTTGACTGCGGGGTCTTGTAATGCCATTTCACACATTTTAGAATAACTTTCAAGCTTTGTGCTTGGCGTATCCGGCTTTGCATCCTCGTCAAAATGACCAAATTTATGCATCCTAACAAGGTCGAACGCATTACACAGCCTGCTTGATGCGGGGTCTGTTGCGTGATTGCTGTATAGGAACTTCCCACCTTCATAGAGTACTGCTCCACCGGTTGTAGATCCACGGGTATATGTATACCTGTCATTTCCGCACGGCTCATAACTTTCCGAAAGATATTTTTCAATTACTGCAGGAATGTCATATACTCTGCAGAACGCACCCACGACCCCATTTTTCTCAGTAGGATCTTGCTGCCTTTTAATATTTCTTTCAATACGTTTATCTAATTCGGAAACTTTCGGCCACTCTTTCACTTTTTTCCAGTTCTCGTACATATTAAGCACACCATCAGCTGATAGAAAAGGATTGTCCCCATATTGAAATACATATTCCGCACCTTTACAAATACTCGGCCAATACATAAAACGCTCTACCTGAAATGTTGTAGGATCACAGTAATCTATTCCGATTAATTCGGCCGTCTTCCGGGCTATTGGTTCATATTCATCAGGGAGCACGTCCCTATCAGTTGGAACGATAACACGCAAACGTGGAGCTGCTCCCTCATGCTTTCGGGTACTGTACACCACATATGAACAGCCTAGCCCGGCTATACGCTTCAAAAGATTCCCTGTCTCACCTGCAGGTATATTGTCCATGTCAAGGGTTATTAAGCACCTGCTTTTCACACTGCCACTCTTTCTCCTGTTTCCAGTGAGAACACCGCCAATAAAACCTCCTATGTCTTTTAACTCGTCTTGTTGTGCTTTCGTAAGTTGCCTATATTCTGCCTGTGTCTCTTTAGATTCTGCAGGAGAGGACAAGTTTTTGATGAAATCAGACCACATAATAACTCGTGTTGTCCAACTCGTCTCTTTTCTATTTCTCCCAACTGCAATGTTTAACTCTCTGTTATATTTCATGCTGTTACCGTCTCCCCTGCGTTTACCCCGAAGAACCTTTCTTGAAAATATGCCACCGGGACGCGCCCACGACACACAAGATACCCTTTCTCTTCCAGTTCTTTATTCATTTGCCGAATGTATTGGTAACTTTTACTCTCAGACACCTCAAGAATCTCTGAAATGTCTTTCGCCGTGTATACCTGCTTACTCATTTAATCAACTCCTTTCGCATCTGTTCAATTCTCTTGTCAATGCTCTGCATCTCTGTAACATATTCAGCTTTCCAACTGCTGCCACTTTGCAGAATCAACTCTGATTTTCGCCTTACTAAAGCTGTGTAGTCTCTGATCTGATTCACTGTCATGATTTCACTCCTTTCAATCACTTCACGCACTGGCAGGCGTATTTTATTCTGTTTCAATGATTTCCAAAACATCAACACCGAGAGCCTTTGCAATCCTGCCCAATGTCTCCGGCCTTGCTTCTACTCTCCCATTGATTATCCCGCATAGAGTTCCTTTCGGAATTCCTGCAGCAACTAAGTCTTTTTGACCCATACATGCTCTTGCTCTTGCAAGTTCGTATTTTTGTCTGTTAAGTTTCATCTTTTTATCACCTCGCTTTCAGAACATTTTTGTTCTGTAGTTTTAATATATAGTACATTTTTGTACTTGTCAATAGTTTTTTTAGAACTTTTTTGTTCTGTACATTTATCTTTAAATGTGCTATTCTATTCTCAAATAGAAAGAGGTGATAAGTAAGATGTCAACATACACGGGAGATATAATAAGAAAATATCGAACAGAAAAAGGGTTAACACAGAAAAGACTCGGCGAATTATGCGGTATTGCTGACTCTGCTATCAGAAGATATGAGGCAGGAAACGCAAACCCTAAAATAGAAACACTTCAGAAAATAGCTGATGCCCTAGAAATACCCGTAACCCGTCTTAGTTCCAAGATACTCATAAGTAATGAAGAATTAGAGCTAGAATTATCAAAATATGGGTTAGAGAACCTAGTTCCGGAATCAAAAGAAGAACGGATAGTATTGGAAAATTGTAAAAAACTGAATGAAACAGGTAAAAAGGAAGCTGCAAAAAGAGTAGAAGAACTCACACATTTAGAAAAGTATACAAAATAGAATAAATCAATTATCTTCAACCATTTCACGCACTGGCAGGCACGAAATGAAAGGAGATAAACACATGGCAGTATACAAAGATAATGATCGTGGAACATGGTACTGCAAATTCTACTATACCAACTGGCAAGGGGAAAAGAAACAGAAATTAAAGAGGGGGTTTAAACTGCAGCGTGAAGCAAAAGACTGGGAGCGAAAGTTTTTGGAGCAGTTCGCAAAGAACCCGGATATTACGTTTGAATCGCTCTATGAGAAGTACAGGGCATACATTACGCCGAGAATCCGGGAAAGTTCAGCAGTCACACGCTTTGGCATGCTTAACACGCATGTGCTGCCATTCTTTAAGAATCGGATTGTATCAGACATTTCTCCGGCAGATATTGCAGCCTGGCAGACGGAAATTCTCAACAAAGGTCTGAGTGAATCTTACTCTCATACAATCAATGTATATTTAAAGGCTATTTTTGCCTATGCTGTAGAATATATAGGACTGTCAAAGAATCCTTGTACAAAGTCCATAGGCTCGCTTAAAAACCGCAAAATAGACTTTTGGACACCGGAAGAATACAAGCAGTTCTCAGAAGCCTGTAAGGACAATATAGAGTACTTTACATTATTTGAGCTGCTATATTACACAGGTATGAGAGTAGGTGAAGCTCTCGCCCTTACGTTGAATGACATTGATTTCAAGGAAAATACAATTTCTATTACGAAAACATATTACAGAGTAACCGGAAAAGATTTGATAAACCCGCCAAAGACCGCCGGGAGTGAACGAACTATCATAATACCGGAGTTTTTAACTGATGAGCTTAAACAATATGTGAGTCACCTATACAAGCCTGATCCGGAAGAACGAATATTCAATAAACGTCCGCAGTATGTCCGCAGTATATTGAGAGATCGGGCAGAGAAAGCTGGAGTAAAACAGATAAGAGTTCACGATTTAAGGCATTCTCACGCTTCCATGCTCATTAATTTAGGCGCTAACCCAGTACTTGTGGCCAATAGATTAGGGCATGAATCAGCAGATATTACTCTGAAAATATATTCTCACTTGTTCCCATCTACACAAAGTGAAATAGTAAACAAAATCAAGAAAGTGTAAATAATAGTATCATTTCAGTATCACAGAATATAAAAGAAGAGCCTAAACCCTTGAATTACAAGGAAAAAGGCTCTTTTCATTATTATTTCTGCACAATATTTATGATTCTTCCTGGCACGTAAATTTCTTTTACGATTGTTCCTGTCAGTTTATCTGCAACTGCTTCTTTACCAGCTTTAATCGCATCTTCTTTTGATACGTCTGCCGGAACTGTCACAACTGCTCTTGTTTTTCCGTTAATCTGAACAGCAACTTCGATTTCATCATCTTTCATTGCATCTTCATCGTATGTCGGCCATCCTGCATTGAATACAGTTCCTTCGTGACCTAACTGCTGCCATAATTCTTCTGCCATATGTGGTGCAAATGGCGCCAACAATACAGCAAATGTGCTCAATGTTTCTTTATCGATTCCGCCTTCTTTTTTCGCGATATCGATTAATTTATTGTTGTATTCCATGAAACCGGAAATAACCGTATTTAAGCTGAAACTTTCAAGACGCGTTGTGATATCGTATACCATTTTGTTACGAATCTTGATCATCTCTTTTGTCGCTTTTACATCTGCATCTTTGCTGTCCATAACAAGATTCCATACACGGTTCAAGAAACGGTATACACCGTCGATTCCGCGGTCATCCCATTCTGCATCTAATTCCGGTGGACCTACAAATAATTCGTACATTCTAAGTGAATCACATCCGTAATCTCTTACCAAATCATCCGGTGATACTACATTTCCTTTTGATTTACTCATCTTGATACCATTTTTACCAGTAATCATACCTTGGTTAAATAATTTCTTAAATGGCTCGTCAAAATCGACTGCTCCGATGTCGTATAAGAATTTTGTATAGAAACGAGAGTACAACAGGTGAAGAACAGCATGCTCCACACCACCGATGTACATGTCTACCGGAAGCATCTCATCTGCTTTTTCTTTGGAAACCAATGCTTCTGAGTTATGGTTATCTACATAGCGCAAGAAATACCATGAAGACCCTGCCCACTGAGGCATTGTGTTCGTCTCACGTTTTGCCGGCTTTCCACAAACCGGACAAGTTGTATTTACCCAGCTTTCGATTCCCGCAAGTGGAGATTCTCCTGTTCCTGTCGGTTCATAAGAATCTACTTCCGGCAACGTCAATGGAAGCTGATCTTCCGGTACCGGAACTGCTCCACAATCCGGACAATGTACAATCGGGATTGGCTCTCCCCAGTAACGCTGGCGCGAGAATACCCAGTCACGTAATTTGTAATTCACTGTCGCTTTACCGATTCCACGCTCTTCGATGATATGTGGAGCTTCTTTTTTCAGAACTGCAGATTCCATTCCGTTCCATTCTCCGGAATTAATCATTGTTCCGGAAGCCTCTGTGTAAGCTTCTGTCATATTTTCGATTTCTTTTCCGTCTTTTGCAATTACCTGAATAATTGGAATATTGAATTTTGTTGCAAATTCGAAATCACGATCATCGTGAGCCGGTACACACATAATAGCGCCTGTACCGTAATCAGCCAATACATAATCGGATAACCAAATTGGTGTCTTTGCTCCACTAATTGGGTTGATTGCATAAGAACCTGTGAATACACCTGTTTTTTCTTTATCCTGAAGACGATCTACATTTGATTTCATAGAAGCTTCATAAATATATTTTTCTACGGCTTCTCTTGTCTCATCTGTTGCAAGGCTTGCTGCCAAAGCGTGTTCCGGTGCAAGTACCATAAATGTTGCTCCGTGCAGTGTATCCGGTCTTGTTGTGTAAACTGTAATTTTTTCGTCTTTTCCTTCTACCTGAAAATCAACTTCTGCACCGAATGATTTTCCAATCCATTCTGCCTGCATTTTCTTAACTTTTTCCGGCCAGTCTAATTTATCAAGGTCCGCTAAAAGACGTTCCGCATATTTTGTGATACGGAGCATCCACTGACGTAAGTTTTTCTTTGTCACTTCTGTTCCGCAGCGCTCACATTTTCCGTTCACTACCTCTTCATTTGCAAGTCCTGTCTTACATGAAGGACACCAGTTGATCGGGAACTCTTTTTCGTAAGCTAATCCTTCTTTGAACATTTTTACAAAAATCCACTGTGTCCATTTGTAGAACTCAGGATCTGTTGTATTTACTTCCATATCCCAATCGTAAAGTGCTGCGATTTCGTTGATCTGACGTTTGATGTTCTTTACGTTTTCCGCTGTAGAAACTGCCGGGTGAACACCCATCTTAATTGCATAGTTCTCTGCCGGAAGTCCGAATGCATCCCATCCCATCGGATGTACGATATAGTATTTCTGCAATAATTTGTAACGGCTCCACACATCAGAGATTACATAACCTCTCCAGTGTCCTACGTGAAGACCATTTCCTGACGGATATGGAAACATATCCAGACAATAATACTTCTCTCTTTTCCCATTTTCATCTGATTTAACATTTACCGGGTTCTTTTCCCAGTTCTCACGCCATTTTTTCTCAATGGCTTTGTGGTTATAAGGTGTTGCCATTATTTTTCCCCTTTCTGCTTATAATTCTTGGTGAGGTTCTTTCGAACCAAAAAAGCCTTCTCATCTCAAAAGAGACGAAAAGGCTTGAATTTCCGTGGTACCACTCTCATTCATTCCGCATCCTGCGAAATGCACTCATTGCTTCTGTAACGGGAAGTCCCGCTTCTGCCTATGTTACTTGACGAGGTCTTTTCGAGTCTAGTAACAAGGTACAACTCATCGGCTTGGTGAGGTTCTTTCGAACCTAGCGATGTAGTTGTTTCTATTTCTGTTACTTGACGAAATTTTTTTCATCAGTCATTTCAGCAAAAGAACTCCGAGGCGAGTTGGGAGATTACGCTGCTGTCTTGCACCATCCGACAGCTCTCTGAAAACGATAGGCTCTTAATACTCCTCATCTATGTTTTTTGATATTATTTAATTGATTGAATTTAATCTCTTGTATTGTACCATACTAAAATATTTTGTCAAGAATTGAACCATGTTTTTCTGAAAATTGAAAATATACCAATTTGTGAACTGTTACTATAAATCATCCACCAACGCACTGCTTTTTGCATACGCGGTACTTCTCGCCTCAAAGAAATCTGTCTTAATTGCATTTGCATTTGAATACTGGCTCACCCAACGCATACTCTCCGGCTCTGTCTCATGCCCTTCATAAATTGGTGCAAACCCGAGGTTTGTGCATCGCAAATTTCCAAGATACTGCACGTAATCCGTGATCATTTCCCTATTCAGTCCTTGCACATCATCTCCGATTACGTAATGTCCCCACTTGATTTCCTGCTCGCAGCCCTCTTTGATCATACTGCGATATTCGTCTATATATTGCTCGGTAAATAGATCCGGTTGTTCTTTCTTCAGTTCAATTAAAATATTGCGAAACAACCACAAATGGGTGCTTTCATCCCGATTGATATAGCGAATCTCCTGCACCGAACCCGGCATAAGCTGGTTTCTTCCAAGATTATAGAAGAACATAAATCCGCTGTAAAAATAGATCCCTTCTAAAATATAGTTTGCCACAATCGTCTTCACCAGCATTTCCATGCTCTTTTCTGTCTGAAATGCATTATAAAGATTTCCGATAAATTCATTTCTCGCAAGCAAATGTTCATCTTCCTTCCACTGATACAAAACCTCGTTTCGCTCCTGCGGCTCGCAGATGGTATCCAGCATGTAGCTGTAACTCTGGCTGTGCACCGCCTCCTGAAATGCCTGAATAGACAGACATAGATTGACCTCATTTGCCGTGATATACTCGCTGATCCCCGGAAGATTTGCCGTCTGGATACTATCAAGAAAAATGAGAAATGACAGAATTTTATCGTATGCCCGTTTTTCTGCTTTCGGAAGATTTCGATAATCTTTAATATCCACTCCCAGATTAATTTCCTCCGGAATCCAGAAATTATTCATCGCCTGGCGATACCAGCCGCTCACCCATGTGTATTTCATATTGTTAAAATCATTGAGATTTGTTGTGTTTCCACCAATCATTTTCCGCTTCTGAACCTGTATATCTCCGTTCGGATTAAAAAGCGGTCTTTTCTTTAATTGTTCCATTATTCCATCCCTTTCTGTTGCCATTTACTAAGAAGAGCAGACTTCACATTCCTCCACTTCCAAACTTTTTGAACGTATATAGTAAATCGTTTTCACACCTTCTTCCCACGCAAGAATATAAAGATCCAACACTTTTCGGAACGTATACTCGTTCGTAATATAAAGATTCATGCTCTGTGCCTGATCGATATGACGCTGGCGCACTCCACAGGCGCGCACAGACCACTTCTGATCAATATAGTGTGCATTTTTGTAATACCAGAACGTCTCCATAGAAAGCTCCGGCGCAACACGCGGCATCAATCCATTTTTCTTTTCTTCGAGGAAATACCGATTCATGATCGGGTCAATTCCTGCAGTCGTTCCGGCGATAATGCTTGTACTGCTCGTCGGCGCTATCGCTAAAAGGTAAGCATTTCGGAGTCCCTGCTGTTTCACTTTTTCCCGAAGCTGATTCCATTTTTCTGTCTTCAAATGTCGTTTATCAAAATATTTTCCTGTCTGCCAATCGCTTCCCTCAAAATATGTGTAACTTCCCTTTTCTTTCGCAATCTCGCTGCTCGCCTCAATCGCAGCATAATGGATTTTAGAAAATACGTCCCCGACAAATTGTAAATGCTGCTCGCTCTCCCATGAAATTCCCTGTTTTGCAAGCATATGGTGATACCCACTCACACCCAGTCCGATCGGGCGATATTTCTCATTATTGATTTTCGCATACGGAACAGGAAAGAAATTCAGATCAATGACATTGTCAAGCGCCCGCACCGCACATTTTGTAATATCCGCAATCTCTTCCTCGTCTTCCACGTTCAGATGTCCCAGAGACAGGCTCGCCAGATTACATACAACAAACTCGCCCGGTTTTGTGACCGTGACAACCACTGTTTCTCCATTCACCGTTTCCACTCGCTCTTCCACTTCTTCGATTCCGCTCATATTCTGCGCAATCTCCGTACAAAGATTACTGCAATAAATCATACCTTTATGTCCATTTGGATTCATGCGGTTGACATGATCCCGATTAAATGTAAACGGTGTTCCGGTCTCCACTGCGCTTTTGATAATCAGCCGGATAATTTCTTTAATCGGAACGACTCTCTTTTTAATCCGATCATCCTGCACACAGTCCAAATATTTTTCTTTCCACGCTTCTCCATAACAGTCTTCCAGCGCATAGCCCTTTACCGTCAAAATCTCGTGAGGACACATCAAATACCAGTCTCCCTCGATATTGTCTCTTGCCTGCTCCCAAAAATAATCCGGGTAGCAGACCGCCGGGAACACATCATGCGCCTTCATCCGGTCATCCCCATTATTTGTTCGCAAATTCAAAAACTCCGGCAGATCTCTGTGCCACACATCAAGATAAACTGCAACTGCCCCTTGGCGCACACCAAGCTGATCAACTGCGACCGCCGTGTCGTTTGCAAGACGAATCCAACGTATCACACCTCCTGCTGCCCCCTCAAATCCTCGGATAGTGCTTCCGCTTGCCCGCACTTTTCCAAAATACATTCCCATTCCTCCGCCAAATTTACTTACTTTGGCAAAATTATCGATACTTCGGTAAATTCCATTTAAACTATCCGGAACAGTATCGATGAAGCAGGATGAAAGTTGGTGATACGGCTTTCTTGCATTCGATAACGTCGGTGTCGCCATCGTCACTTGAAGTTTACTGAGCATATCGTAAAAGCGTTTTACCCAAAGCGCCCTGTCTTTCTGCTCTTTCATCGCCAAATGCATGGCAATTCCAAGAAACATCTCCTGCGGGCTTTCCAGCGCCACACCCTGTCCGGTGCGAATCACATAACGATTGAGCAGCAATTCCAATCCCGAATAAGTAAATAAATCATTTCTTTCAGGAGCTAAAAATGTCTCGATTTCATCGATTTCCTCTTTCGTATAATTCTCCAAAATATACTGTCCATATAGCCCCCGCCCTGTCAGATATACAATTTTTTCATACAGTGTTGTAATCTGACATGATTCTTCCGCTTTCCTCAGTTCTCTTTCAAAAGTAAACAACAACAGCCTCGCTGCAATCATCTCCCATTTTGGGGCTTCCTGTGTAGTCAACTCCACAGCCGCCTTGATCAAAAGTCGCAGATTTTCTTCTATTGAGAGTTCCGGTTTCTGAAATGTCAGAAATTTATCTTCCAATATTCCCAGATAATATATCTCCTCTGGGAAATCTTTCTGAATTGCCTCCATATAAGAGGCAATCTCTATAAAATTTTCAAACGTCTCTATCATCTTTTGTCTATTTCCCATATTTTTACCTCATTACTATTTATAGTATTTTCTAAAACAGGATACCACAATATATAGTTGTTTTCAACCAAAAGAATACATTTCACTCTACACAATTACTATATGCAAAAAGGCACATGACTCTACATCATGTGCCCATTATCCGTTCGTTCTTAAATTTGTTCTAAAGCCTGCCCAATATCTTCTAAGATATCTTCAATATGTTCTGTTCCAATGGACAGTCTGACTGTACTATCATAAATCTGCTGCTCTTCCAACTCTTCTTTTGACAGTTGTGAATGTGTTGTTGTCGCCGGATGAATAACGAGGCTCTTTACATCCGCCACATTCGCAAGCAGTGAAAAAATCTGTAGACTGTCAATAAATTTGTGTGCTTCTTTTTCACTGCCAACAATATCAAATGTAAAGATCGAACCTGCACCATTTGGAAAATATTTTTCATATAATGCGTGTTCCGGATGTTCTGGTAAAGATGGGTGATTTACACGCTTTACTTTCGGGTGATTTTTCAAAAATGCTACAACTTTTTTTGTGTTCTCTATATGTCTTTCCAATCTCAGTGACAAAGTCTCCACACCTTGCAGTAAAAGGAATGCATTAAATGGAGAAATGCACGCTCCTTTGTCTCTCAGCAAAATTGCTCTGATATATGTCACAAAAGCAGCCTCCCCGGCGGCATCCACAAAGGAAATACCGTGGTAGCTCGGATTTGCCTCTGCAATGTTCGGATATTTTCCGGATTTCTTCCAATCAAACTTTCCGGAATCTACAATAATACCTCCGAGAGATGTCCCATGACCGCCAATGAACTTTGTTGCAGAATGTACAACGATATCCGCTCCATATTGAATCGGTTGAATAAGATATGGGGTTCCAAATGTGTTGTCAATCACAAGCGGAATATTATGTCTATGTGCAATCTCGGCAATCGCTTCTATGTCCGGGATATCGCTGTTTGGGTTACCTAATGTCTCAAGATAAATCGCTTTCGTCTGTTCCTGTACCGCATCTTCTACTTCCTGAATGTCGTGTACATTGACAAATGTCGTCTGTATTCCCTGTCTTGTAAGAGTGTTCTCCAACAAATTATAGGTGCCTCCGTATATCGTCTTCTGTGCTACAATATGGTCACCTGCCTGTGCGAGTGCCTCAATCGTATACGCAATCGCTGCAGCTCCGGATGCAACTGCCAATGCCGCCACACCACCTTCTAATGCAGCGATTCTTTTTTCCAACACATCTTGTGTAGAGTTCGTCAATCTTCCATAGATGTTTCCCGCATCGCTAAGTCCAAATCTGGCTGCGGCATGTGCAGAATCGTGAAACACATACGATGTCGTCTGATAAATCGGTACTGCTCTCGCATCTGTTGCAACGTCTGCCTGTTCCTGTCCTACATGTAACTGTAATGTCTCAAATCTATATCCCATATTTTCTACCTCTCTTTTTATAAAATTGTCTGGTTCTCGATTTTCTTAACAATCACAGCACATTCGCCCATTTCTGAAATTATGTCTCAACATTAAAAACACTATTTTCATATACCCCATCTCCAATGCTTTTTTATTTCTTAGATATTACCCCTTAATTCCTACCTTGTCAATATGTTTTATGGGCTTTTTGCATCTTTTCTAGAAACAGTAACAGTATTTAATTGCTCAATTCACTTAATTTGACTTCGTCAACTAGAATCGAGCTAATATCGGTCTTCTCTAAATACTCTACAATTTCATCTCGCTTTCCTGAGATACAATAATTCTTTGCTTCCAACACATCTAATTGTTTCGCATCTTCATAACATTCTCTCAGTGCACTCTCTTTCCCTTCACCCGGAAATACATATTTACTGCTTTGTAAACCTAAAGAGTTCCATATATCCATATGGTCCAGCAAATCTTTTAAGTGAGAAAGATACGTCTCTTTCAACTGCGCCTCTGTCATCTCTGTTCGCGCTGCATCCTCTCCACCAATCAAAGAATCCCGCAACGCAAGCCCTCCTTGAAACGATGAATTTGGCTGATAGACTTCCACCCATTGCACATCCACAGCTTCTTTCCGAAGTTCTTCCACCACTTTCGGACTCTCTGCCCCGACAGAAAGATATAAAATCGAAGATTCCGGAAGTTCTTTGATTTTTTCAAGATATTTTTCTTTTTCTTCATATGGATTCTCAAATCGATTTGCCCGAAATGAAGTTACGAATCCACTGTCTCTCCAGTTCACATATTTTCCAAACTTCATATCAACCCACACATTTGGCACACCATAAATCACCGGACTTCTCCGGTCTGTAATTTGCATAGACAACTCATATCCTGCAAATCCCTTTTTCTTTACTTTTAATGCAACGAGTTCCGCATACGGCTGTGTCGTCTCCCAATAATTTTTCAGAGTTGTCTGCATCTGACTGTGCTCTCCCTCATTTAGCTTTGCCGGGTTGATAAAAATTGCATTTAAAAATGGATTAATAATGAGCAGTAGCACAAGAACCACTCCAATAATTCCGGCCAACGTACAGCATACAATCTTCTGAATCTTTTTCTTCATTCTCTGTTCAATTTTCTTCTCCAGTTCTTCCTGCTGCGGCATATCTTCCAGCATCGCTTCCAATTCCTGATCTAATTTGTTTTCATTCCATTCTTTCATGATTCTCCCTCCAATCGTTCTATTAATTTTTGTTTCGCCCTAGAACGTATTCTTACATTTTCTCGCGTAATTCCATGCATCTTCGCAATTTCCTCATCTTTCATATGAAAATTTCTTATTCGTCTTTTATGTTTCCAAGTGTTATGTTTTTCTGTACGATCTTTTGCATCATCTCCCACACTGATTTTGATGTCGCTTCCACTTTTTCATTTCTCTTATAAATCTGTGACTTTTTTACTCCATGTTCCGCCCAACTCTTCCCACCGGATGCATCATTTAATAAAACCGGCTGAAAATTATCTAACAGATGTGCATACTTTGCATCGGCAGTCTCGTAAGCCTCAAATTCTTCCCATAATTCTCTAAAATATATCCCCTGATCTTTTGGAAGCAAGCCAAAAATACGGTCTGCCGCTTTTTCTTCCCTCTCACGCTTATCAGTTGCCCCTGCTGCATCATACGCATAAGTGTCTCCCGCATCAATCTCTACCAGATCATGAATCAGCACCATGATAATCACTTTCATTACATCTACCGGCTCCTCCACATGTTCTTTCAATAAAAACGCCATCAATGCAATATGCCAAGAATGCTCAGCATCATTTTCTTTTCTGTTTCCATCTGCCAGATACGTCTGGCGAAAAATATTTTTCACTTTATCAATCTCCACAAGAAATTGTATCTGTTGTTCTAATCTTGTCATCTCTTCTCTCTCCTTATATATTCGTCATAGTTAATTTCAGTATACGTCCACACATTTTCCCCGTCAAGAAAAGACTTTTTGGTTACTGTTACCTTGACAGTTCTCTCATTTTCGCATATGATACTATATAGTTTACTTTGTTAACTATCCAAAAGGAGGCTAGTTTATGCGAGATTACACATGGCTGGATATGATGAAGATCATGCAGGAAATTCGACTTTTTTCTACACTTCACGTAAGACGTGCCAAAAAAGAAGGAATCACATCTGCTCAGGAAATAGATCTGCTTTCCAGAATCGTACTGTCAAAACACTCCCTGACTCCTCAGGATTTGACTGTCCAGATGGGACTTTGCAAATCCGCAGTCAGCCGTCTGATCGACCATCTGGAAAAGAAAGGATTTCTTAAAAAACACTATTGTGAGACAGACAAACGCAGTTATGTGCTTTTGATTACAGAGACTGGAAATATGGAACTGGATTGCACCTATCACTATTATTTGGAGCCAATCTACAAACTGAGAGAAGTACTCGGCGCAGAATCTTTCGAATCACTAACCACACAGATTCAGACAGCAAATGAATTGCTGCAAGATAAAAAAACAGGGAGGTAGTCATATGACTTTTTATCAAGAATTACAATTGGATCAGGTCGGCTCAAAATCCTATATCGCAAGCATAACTGACCCTAAAGAAAAACGAAAGCACATCGCAATCTATTTATTTAAAATTTTATTAACCGTTTCGTTTTGCGTTGCTTTTGTTACTATTTACACAAAACTTTTCGGAGCAAACAATAGCATTGTCGGTGTCGTTGTATTATTATCCGTCATGGTATTTCGTTATGCCGATATGGGTATTCACAATCCGCATGGCGCATTTAGTATTCTGATCATCTTCTGTATTCTCGCAGTTGGTCCAAGATTGACCAATATGGTCTCTCCGGGTATCGCATTCTTTGTGAACATAATCTGTATCTTTGCTCTGATGCTGCTCGGCTGCCACAATGTCATTATGTCCAATCACTCCACATTTGTGTTAGCTTATCTGTTATTGCAGGGATACGATGTCAGCGGACATGATTATACCCTCCGACTGATCGGACTTTTAGTCGGTGCAGCCGCTACTGCTTTGATTTTATACCGGAACCACAAAAAAATGTCTTATAAACGAAGTTTCCGGCATCTGTTTCAGGAGTTTGATTTGTCTTCTGCTCGCACAAGATGGCAGATTCGTCTGACACTAGGCGTCTCCAGTGCAATGCTAATCGCTTCACTTCTCGGAATTCCGCGTGTGATGTGGATTGGTATTGCAGCGATGTCTGTTCTGCTTCCATTTCGTAAAGATATGGAATATCGCGTCAAATTCCGTGCACCCGGCAATATTCTCGGAGCCATCTGCTTTCTCGTACTCTATACTTTGCTTCCGGAAAGCTGCTACAGTTATATTGGGATGATCGGTGGTATCGGAGTTGGTCTTTCGGCGACCTATGGATGGCAGACAGTGTTTAACTCTTTCGGTGCATTGGCAATTGCCACTCCGATTTTCGGACTTCCTATGGCAATCTTTTTACGTATCTTCAACAATGCCTTCGGCTCTTTATACGCACTGGCATTTGACAGTGTCATCACAAAAGTCCGCACATTATTCGAAGAAAAAGAATCCCGCATCTCCGCTTAGATGCAGGATTCTTTTTAATTCCAATCACCGACAATATCTTTTACATATGCATAGATTTCTTGAAAATCAACCTCGCACTCTCCATCGAAAATACCTACCGGTATTCTTGCTTCAAATCCATACATCATCGGGTAATCTTCTTTTTCAAAATCGTACACGATCACTTTTTTTCTATCAGGATCTACCAGCCAATACTCGCGCACTCCGGCGGTCATATACTTGTTCAGCTTAAGCACCAAATCCTTCTTTCTGGTAGACTTTGACAATACTTCCACGACAAAATCCGGCGCACCATAAATACAGCGATTCTGAATCTTTTCCCGATTACAAACCACAATGACATCCGGCTGTACCATCGTCTTATCATCGCAATCAAGCTGTACATCAATCGGAGAAGCAATAGGAACACATCGTCCATGTTGCTTTCTGATATAATCTTTTAATACAAGCAATATCTCCGTCCCCAAAAGTTGATGTACCGATGTCGGTGCGGACATATCGTAAATCACACCATCGATCAGCTCTACCCTCTGTTCCTCTGGCAAAGCATAGTAATCTTCCAACGTATACGCCCCCTGCCTCTTCACGTTATAAATACTCTGAGCTTCCTGCACACAAGAAACCGTATCATTCTGAAAAATCTGTGATAATGCCGCGATCGTATCATATCTCGGAGACTCCGTCACACCCGCAAATATCTTTTGCACCGTTCCGAGCGGCACATTTGACATCTTTGAGATCTGTTCATATGTATATCCCAGTTCTCTCTTTCTTTTTTTCATCTCTTCAATCGTCATACCATCACCTCTTTCCTCTATTTTACCGTTTTCTTTCCATATCGTCAATTATATTTCCATATTTCATCCTTTTTTCAATTTTACGCCATTCATATTTGCAAATTTCTCTTCGCCATACCTGTTGTAAGCATTTCTTCAAATTGGTATAATACCAATATAAAATTTTAAGGAGATTCTTATGAAATATACTAACTATTATTCCTCACCACTCGGAAAACTTTTGATGGCTGCTGATGACATTGGTCTGACCGGTCTTTGGTTTGAAAATCAGCTGCACTACGCCTACACTCTTGATCCGGAGCATCAAGAAAAAGAGCTGCCTGTCTTCAATCAGACGAAGCAATGGCTTGACCTTTATTTTTCTGGACAAACCCCTGATTTCACTCCGCCTATTCATATGACAGGCACCCCTTTTCAAACTGCCGTATGGAATATTTTAGAACAGATTCCCTATGGTCAGACAACAACTTACGGAGACATCGCAGCTCAAATCGCCAAGCAAAAAGGTATTGCACATATGTCAGCACAAGCTGTCGGACAGGCTGTTGGGCGTAATAAAATTTCCATTATCATTCCTTGTCATCGCGTAATCGGCAAAAATGGAACGCTTACCGGCTACGCAGGTGGATTGGACAAAAAAACGGCTTTGTTATCCATTGAAAAAATTATTTAATCTTCTCACTCATAATTTTCTCAATTACTTCTTGCCAATTCGAGACACGGATATGCTCCGTCTCCTCGTATTGATTTGCCTTGCTGGAGAACAAAAGCGTAGAAATTCCTTTTTCGGAAGCAGCATCACAGTGAGTTAGAGAATCATCAATCAAAACGGATATTTCTTCCTCCACACATGCCTTTGCCTTATCAAACGTACAGATCAGTTTATCATAACAGATGCCGCCATTGGCAAGTTCCTGCTCTGTCGTTTGGTAGGGATCTGTATAAAGTGCATCTGTCCTTGCTGTAATAATCACAATACGATGTCCTAACTCTCGCAGTCTTTTCACTCCCCATGCCGCATCTTGTTTAAATGGTGTATCCGGCACAATTCGGTCATAATACGCTCTGCAAAATCCAATTTCATCCTTTTTCCACTCTTTTGGCAAGTTACTGTAAGAAATATTCTGCTTTCTCAATCCTTCTTCATCTGCGCCAAAATACTCTGCCACATACGGCAAAAAATAATCAAATGATCCGTTAATGTATCATCAATATCAATCGCAATATTCATAGCATCCTCCTCAATCAATTATCACTCCTCAATCACTTCGCCATTTTCATCTATAAGGTATATCGCAAAAACATGATGGATTTGTGCCGGATAAGACTCTGCAATTTCCCCATTATAGACAATTCGTACCTCTGTTCCTTCCTCCATCTCAGGCACTTCTTGAATCGAGATGACATCTGTGGATACCGATATTCGATCCGCAGATTTCAATTCTTGCTCTCCCTCAAATGGCTCTACTAATATACTGTTTTCTTTTACTTCCAACACTGTTGCATGAAAGTAAGGATTTTTCTTTTGCTCAGTCTCTTTTCCACACCCAACCACCATTACCATCAAAAATAAGGTTAACGCAAGATAAATTTTCTTCATAAGACGCCTCCTTTTCCATCATTTGGATTTCCATTTTTTTCAAGTCTGATACATAATATCTTTTAAAGCAAGCACGCTATCCTGATCATTATAGTGATACTCTTGTTTTAATTCATCGAGCATCAGATGAAGCATTCTGGAATGATTTGGTATATTCACTTCCTGCTGGTATCGAGCTAAAATAGAATATTTCTTTCCCCAAGCAGTTGTCCAGTCTATTTTTTCTTCCCCTTTATCTCAAATTCTTCTAATACCTTCTCCAATTCCTGATTTTGTCGCAAATACGCACTGTCTTCATCATGCTGCAAACTATCAATGAGTGTTTTTTGCACTTTTGGACCAAATGTTTTATCTACTTCTTTTGTTTTAATATGTCTGTGCAATGGCGATTGATTGATTTCCCATTTGTGTGTAAGTGACTTTAACATCGGAACGAGTATTTTTAAAACCTTTTTGCGCTGTTTGGTGGCCAGATAAAGTTGAAAATGGGCTACATATGAATTGTACTCCCATAAGTCAAAGAGGTCTGCTCCTTTTTTTGAAACATTCGCAATATATTCCGCATCATCTATTCTATCTTCTTTGATTGCGATTTCCATCAACGACATCAATGTCGCATGAATTTCATTGGTAGCAGACAATAATTTTTCTTCTGCTGCTTTCGCCGCCTCGCCCAGTTTTCCCAATTCAATCAATAAATTTACCTGAATCTGTTTTTTATCAAAAAAGTCCTGTTCTGGCAGCGAATTTAGCAATTCTTGCGCCCGCTCATACTCTTTGCGTCCCATGTATCTCGAAATCAGCATCGCTTTTGCCTGATTTTGAATCGCACTGTCTGAGCTGTCCAAGGCACGCACATATAATGTTTCAACAACGTCTTGGAGTTCCTCTTTGCATGCTGTCTTTCTGCTCATAATCACCAAACCGTCCAGTAATAAAGCTACATTTAATAATAAAGAATAGCAGTTGGGGAATTGCTTTATTTTGTCCTTTGCTGCGGCAAATGCCTTTTCAACACCCTCTTTTTCGGAAAGCTCCGACAATTCATTCAAAAATAATGCAATTTCTCTGTCTGACAAATCTTCCTGAAAAGATAACAATGTATTCAAATCTGTATCCAACAATCTGGCCAATGCCGGAAGTAATGTGATGTCCGGATATGACGTGCCTTTCTCCCATTTATTGACCGCCGGGGCTGTCACCCCAAGATAACCTGCCATTTGTTCTTGTGTAAGTTTTTTTGCAATACGCCGCTCTCTGATCATTTCATTTATTTTCATAACGACTTCCTCCTGAGTTCACTAATCACTTAAGCAAAGTATAGCAACTTTTTCACACACAAACAATTGACTGCTTCTTAAATAATGCTTTCAAAATTTAACCATTGGTATATGAAACAGTATAACACATATGAAAACTGACATACAATTTTTCTTGACAAACAATAGTTAATGTAGTATTTTAGAAATTACTAAAATACTAAAATATTTATGGAGGTGCTTATGCATAGAATATCAAAAATTGCCAAAATTGGGAAAAATTGTGTAGCCTGCGGATGCTGTATGAAAGTTTGTCCGAAAGGCGCTATACATATAGAACTTGGTATTATTGCCAAAGTCAACAAAGATGCTTGCATCGGTTGTGGAAAATGCGCCAGAGAATGTCCCGCCGGAATTATTCTCATCGCAGAACGGGAGGTAACAAGATGAAACAACAAAAGACATGGGCGGATTATCTCTGGATCATCGAACTATTATATTTAACACTTGGACTTTTTAATATTCTGTTTGCCTGGCTGGGGCTTATATTCTTTATAACTCCACTGCTTATTTCCATCTTCGGAGGCAGCAAGGTATACTGCAACCGCTTTTGCGGAAGAGGTCAATTATTGGGGCTGTTAGGACACAAACTAAAACTATCACGTAAAGCAACACCCCCAAAATTTTTACATAGTCGCTGGTTTCGATATGGGTTTTTGACATTTTTTATGATTATGTTCGGGCTTATGCTATATAGCACTTATAAGGTTTTTAGCGGTGCGCCACTGAAACAGACCGTCACACTTCTGTGGACGTTTAAATTACCATGGGAATGGGCAAAAATCGACATGGTTTCACCTTGGATTTCCCAATTTGCTTTTGGCTTTTTCAGTGTCATGCTCACCTCTACAACATTAGGTCTCCTGACCATGTTTCTGTTCAGGCCTCGTTCCTGGTGCGTATATTGTCCGATGGGAACTATGACACAAGGAATTTGCTATCTAAAACACAGGAAGGAATATAAAAATCATGGAAATGAAAGCAAGAAAAATTGCTGATCTGCTAAAACTATTAGCAAATGAACACCGTTTACTGATCTTGTGTTCCCTAATTTCAGATCCACTCACCGTAAGCGAAATTCATACCTTCACCCCGAACATTACTGTTTCAGCACTGTCTCAGCATTTAAATCAACTGAAAACGGCTGGGATTCTTGAATCAGAAAAAATCGGCATGAATGTTGTCTACCGGATTCAAGACGAGCGGATCATTGCTTTGATCGGCGCCATCAAAGAGAATTATTGTAACTAATACTTAGCCACAAAAATGCTGTGACAAACCTAATCTGGTTTTGTCACAGCGTTTTTGATTATATATTCTCGCTTCGAATGGTCTCAATGATATTCTGCTTTTCTGCTTTTTTCACCGAATATCGCATTGTCCAAAAGATGATCAGAAATACTGCCGCAACTGCAATCAAGATTTCTTTCCACGGAAGTGTATACGGTACCTCAATGATACCGACAAACACTTTGTACATTCCATAGGATAGCGCTACTCCGACCGGAACCCCAAAAGCCAATGCCTTTGTACCATATAAAATACTTTCACAGCGAATCATCTTTCGAAATTCTTTTTCTGTCATTCCAACCGAGCGCAGTATCGCAAATTCACGGCTTCTAAGCGTCATATTCGTTGTAATCGTATTGAAGATATTGGTAATTCCAATAGCCGAAATAACTGCGATAAATCCATATAAGAAAATCGCCGCAACCAATACCATACTGTTCTGCTCTTTTGCCCTCTGCTCATAGTCGATGAAATACCACTCTATACTTTCATCCAATCCCTGAATTTCTTCCTGTAATATTTGGGTATCTTCCGCTTCCGCATAAAATCCATCCAGCGTACCACCCATTCTTGTCATCATTTCATCCGAAATAACAGCAACAACAGAATAATAATCCGCCTCCACTCCAAACGGAAGTTCCTCGGTCCGCTTTGCAATCTCCATCCACTCTACTTCTTTTTGTTCTCCATCCTCCGACAACATGCGATAGGAAAGCGTGTCTCCTGCCTTGCTGTTCAGCAGTTGGAACTGTTTCCTGACTGTCTCTCCGGTATCCTGATCATAAATCGTTCTCCGTTGCGTATCGCAGATAATGGCTTTCTCTTTTGCCTCCTCATAAGAAAGTCCCTGCTCTTTTATATATGTACGATATTGGTCATCCGGAATGGAATAAAATTTGATATATAAATCTTCCTCCTCCACTTCAATTGAATCATATACGCCATTCATATCTTCCAATGCTTCTTTTGTATAATCACCTTGTGCAATATTACAGATTTGACGCTTTACAACTGTACTTTCCTTAATTCCATCTGCCTTTTCCACTTTCCCATAAAGTTTTTCCTGCTGCTCCTGCGAAATATCGGAATCTTCTATTGCGCCATAAAGATTATAGTCCATCTCCTGATATACATAGCTTTGCAATAAAAATCCATATTGAATAACAGAACTGATTGAGATAAACAGCACAACACTTAAAAAAATGGAAAATACCGTTGTTCTGTATTTTTTGCGGCTTCGTTTTAAATTTTTACTTGCAATCTCACCTTCTATGCCCAATATTTTTGAAAGGAGCTTAGAAGTACGCAGTTTCTTTCCTGCAATTTTAATACCTGCCGAGTCACGAATTGCATCCATCGGAGCAATCTTGACTGCTTTTCTCGCAGGAATGACTGATGAGAGATAAATTGTGATAATTGCAACTGCCACTGCAACTACAAGCGCCTGCCATGATACATATAGCTGTAATGAAATATCTGCAAGACCACTTCCTGCCAATATCTGCGTCACTGTCAAAAGTGTAACCCAGATTGCAAAAACGCCACACAGAATTCCCAATGGAATCGCAATCACTCCAAGTACAACTCCCTCAAACAATACATTTTTCCGAATCTGCTTTGAAGTAGCGCCTATACTTGCCAACATTCCATACTGCTTGATTCGCTCCATAATCGAAATGTCAAAACTATTCTTAATGACAAAGACCGATGTAAATATAATAATCAGAATGACGATCACAGCCATCCGATATAACACCTGCATGGTCTGCTCTGATCTCGTTCCTCCCTCAAACTGCAGCAACATATCATTGGTAATGATCTGTTCTTGCGAAAATCCATGTTCCTCTTTCAAATTTTCCGCAAACGTGTATGCTTCTTTTGGATCTTTTAATGACAATGCAATTTCTATCGACTGTCCGGCTGTATCATGGTCCAGTTTTGTCACAAGTGTATAGCCCATCATCCCGTCTTTCTGAAATTCAAAGCTGTTAATTCCCATCAAGCCTACAATCGTATACGTCTCCTCTGAACCATTGACTTTGAGTGTCAACACATCACCCACTTCATAGCTAATACCATCCAATCCGCTCAGCTGCATCGGCATCAGGATCTCCTGCTCATTTTTTGGCATATGACCTTCTATCAGATTAATTCCAAGCCGCTTCAAATCCTTCTCCTCAAATGCTTTCAATTTCAGCATCCCTCTATAATTTTCCTGATCTTCTTCCTCTTTAAAAAATATCTCAGGCGCTACATCTGCAATTGTCTGCCCAATCATAGTCTGTTCGATTTTTGCATTGTTTAACAAATATTTCTGCTGTTCAACCGGCACATCCGATACAAAAATATGATAATCTCCATCATTTTCCTTTGCGTACTCTATCATAGAGCCCTGCATGCTGGAAACAAATGTCGTAATCGCCGTAACCAGCGCTACCGAAAGGATAATTCCGAAAATTATTACAAGCGTACGCTTTTTATTCCGTTTTAAATTTTTGACCGTGAGTTCATTTAAAATGTTCATAAACTACCCACTCTCTCGTCTTTGACAATCTTCCCGTCATCAATTGTCAGAATCCGATCCGCTTCCAGCGCAATATTCTCGTCGTGTGTAATTACGATCACCGTCTGATTGTATTTTTGATTGGACATTTTTAAAAGATCAATAATCTCTCTTGACGCCTTACTATCCAGATTCCCCGTCGGCTCGTCGGCGAGCACGATTGCCGGATAATTCACGATTGCACGCCCAATCGACACTCTTTGCTGTTGTCCGCCTGACAGTTGATTCGGAAGGTGCTCTTTTCGATTCTTAAGATTTAAGATTTCTAAAAGTTCCTCCAGACGTTCCTCTTTTACTTCCTTTCCATCTAATCTGCATGGAAGCGTAATATTTTCTACTACATTCAAAATCGGAATCAGATTATAAAACTGATAAATCAATCCGACCTGTCTTCTCCTAAAGATTGCCAGTTTATCCGCATTCAGCTCATAGATATCAGTCCCGTCGATAAATACCCTTCCGCTTGTCGGGCGGTCAACACCGCCAATCAGATGTAAAAGTGTTGATTTACCACTTCCTGACGCCCCGATGATTGCAACAAATTCTCCCTTTTCCACGGTAAAACTCACATTATCCAAAGCAACCACTTCAGTATCCTTTTCTCCGTATCGTTTACATAAATTCTCTACTTTTAAGATTTCCATACTCTGCCTCCTTCGTTTTTCTTTATTCTACGATACAAAAGTGACTCTAAAGTGACTTTTGGAAATCATTTTTATATATTTTTACAATAAACGTCGTGCCCTCACCTTTTTTACTCTTTACTTTCACTTCCCCGTTCTGGTATGCAATCATACTTTTCGTAAATGCCATACCAAGTCCCATACTGTCTTCTCTGCTTCCTTTCATCTTGTAAAAGCGCTCAAAAATATGCGGGAGTTCTTCTTTTTCAATCCCTTCTCCATCATCTGTGATTTCAAGTTTTGTATAAAGATTATTTTCCGACCACAAAAGCGCTATGTGTGCCGCGCCATGCTCCAGTGCATTTTTCAAAATATTGTGCAGAGCTTCCAAAAGCCATTTTTTATCACACCAAAGCGTAATATCTTCTTCGCCAGATGAAGCAATTCTACACCCACTCACCTCACAGAAGATTTTGAACGAATCTATCATCTTCTCTGACAATTCTGCTGCCATCGTCTCTTCTCTTTTCAATGTCAGTGTCTTTGAATCTAGTTTTGCAAGGTTCAAAATCGTTTTTACGAACCACTCAATCTTCAGCAGATCCGCCTGCATATTATCAAGAAATCGCATTCTCTTTTCGCTTGACATGTCCATATATAGAATTTCATTTGTCATACGAAGAGAGGTAATTGGTGTCTTGAGTTGGTGCGAAATGTCCGCGATCAGCCTTTCTGTCTCCTTTTTATTTTTTTCGAGCAGTTGATTCTTTTCCCTGAGAAGTACGGTGATATCATATACTTTATTTTTAAGAAGACTGAATCTTCCCTCTTCGTTATCCCGCAGATCCAGCGTTGCCGTTTCCTGAAGTACCTCCTCACAGTATTGTTCCAGTTCCTCAATCTGCTTTCTCTGCCTTTTCATGGCATATAAAAAGATACCGACACAACCTGCACAGACCAAAAATAAAATCCCAGTCACTCCGCCCACTATCATCACCTGCTGATTTCCACCGGTTCGTTTCGGTAAAAAATTGTCTTCCTCAATTCCATATTTCTTCAACACACTTTCTTTCTGAGACGCTACCCCGTCTGAAGTCATCTGACGAATCGTCTCTTCCTCCACATCCGGATATTGCCTTACAATCTCTGTCACAAGACTGTCCGTCACGTCATACAGCCATCTGTTATTCTCCCGCTCCACAGCGCCAGCAAATATCCATGTACTGATAAGTCCAGCCAGCGCAAGGACACACACGCTGATTACAAATCTTTTTTTCTCCATAGATCAAACCCCCGCCTTATATCCCATGCCGCGCACTGTCTTGATGATCTTTGGAGCATTTTGGTCTTCTTCTATCTTCTCGCGAAGTCTTTTGATATACACTGTCAACGTATTGTTGTTGACAAAATTGCCGGACTCATCCCAGATTCCCGAAAGTATCTGCCCTCTTGTCAGGATCCGGCCTTTATTCTCAAAAAACAGAGCAAGTATCTTATACTCCAGCGCCGTCAGTTCTATGCGCTCATTGTTCTTGTAGACCGCCCCTTGCTCTAAATTCATCTTCACATGCTCAATTTGAATTTCCTGTCTGTTTTCTTCCAGTATCCCAGTATGGCGGATTACATTTCTAATTCTGGAAAGTAATTCCCGTGGACGAAACGGTTTCGTAATATATTCATCTGCCCCCAATTCAAATCCTTTTACAATCTCTTCTTCTCCATCCAACGCCGTCAGAAAGATAACCGGCAGTTCTTTTCTTGCTTTGATCTCCTCAAACAGTTCAAACCCATTTCCGTCAGGCAATGTGACATCTAAAATAACCAACTGAAAATCCTCCGACTTTAACAGTTCCATTGCCTGCCTTGCCATAGCTGCCACTTTTATCTGAAATCCTTCACCTTCCAAAAAAAATTGAATGCTCTGTGCAATATGCTCATCATCCTCAATCAACAGTATTCTTATCATTTTATTCTCACCCCTCCATAGTTGTACAAATTTTATAAATAATTTAAATAATTATACAACTTTTTGTAAAATATTAATATAAATTTGCGATATTTTATTGCTCTTTGGCAAAAGTTGTTGTATAATAAATAATATCATAGACAGAATAAAAAATACATAACAAAGGAGTGATTCCCATGGTATATTTATTAACAGGGCAAAAAGGCAGTGGCAAGACACAAAAGATGATTGAATTAGCCAATCAGAAAGCAAAAGCATGTGACGGTAATGTTGTCTTTATCAAGAACAGCCACAATGATACCTACAGTGTATCATTTGATATCAGAGCAATCTGCATGGATGATTTCCCTTCCATCCGCAACATAGATGAATACACTGGTTTCATCTATGGTATGATCAGCTGCAACAGTGATATCGAAGTTATTTTTATTGACGGAATTTTAAAGCAGACCAGTGTTTCCCTCGAAAATATCCCAAGATTTGTCGATCGTTTAAGCAATATCTCGAAAAAGCACAACGTAGATTTCTATGTAAGTGTAAGTGCTGACAGAGAAGGTCTAAAAGATGTGAAGACGGAAAAATGTGAATTTTTAAATTAGAATGTAAAAAGAGTTGCGAGACTGTCTCACAACTCTTTTTGTTTATTTTAAATTAGTTACAGTGTTCATCTTTTCTCCCACTTTGTACTCTACCGTAATCTCCTGGCCGACATCGTATTTGATGATATCGATATAGTCCACTACAGGCACATCAAAAATGTCCTCGGAGCCTTCTATCATAATGTAATAGTGTGAATTTCCATCCACAACACCTTGCGCGATTTTTGTAATCTTACCTGTCAGGGTCTGAGTTTCCCGCGTATCTTCCTCTTCCACCTGAATTCCTTCTTTTAAGAGCAGCTCTTGATACCGTTCTTCACATTCATTTACCGTATCTCCGATTGCAACAACCTGATATTTATGGACATTCACCATCGCATATTTCTTGACAAGTCCTGCCTCGTCCTTCAGCGCAATGAAATATGTCGGTTCTCCGGAAATATTCAAAAGCAGCGGGAATGCAGCCTTATAGCCGAGATCCTGCACCTCTCCCTGCGCGGAATTCATCGCTGAACTCTCTGTCGCCCCTTCAATAGCGTAATATTTTGTCTCCATCGTACGTTGATTCATCAGCACAAACCCTACATTTGACTGGTCACCGCTTACGGATGTAACACCTGTATACACCCACACATCATCGTCAATTGCGAGATAATTATATCCTTCTGTCGTCTTCAGACAATCTTTCTGTCCAAGTACACTATTGAAAAATCCGTGTTTTAAAGTTCCATAATAGTCATATAACTGCACAAGCATATCTGCGGAATATGCACGGTCTATCCATTCCGGCACTTCATCAATCGCATAGTCCACTGTCTCACCGGTGATCGCATTACAGAGAACAATACGTCCGATTGTCTCACCACCAAACAGACCGATGTTGAATTTCTTCACCGGACATACCCAGTATGGAACCCCGTCATCGTCAATTTCAAAACTTAAATCATTAAAAATATAGGTTGGATATTTAAAACGCAAATGTCTGTAAATATTTCTGTTGAAATACTCAGATGTGGAATACTTCATCCCTTCCTCTAATTTTACAAGTTCTGTTGTCTGTGTCGCCATATCAATTCGGATATATGCCGGAATTCCCTCTGACTGATTTGTCAGCCATTTGATTGGGTTCGCATAACGAAGCGGTGATACTCTCACCGGCTTATCCCGGTAGTTAATCTGGGTGTAAATATCGTCCACTTCAAACTGAGATACCATATCTACCATACTTCCCATCTTACGGTTTCCGAGAATCGTAGCAGAGTCTTTATCCAAAAGCGGAATCTGATCAAACGATAACTCTTCAATATCTTTCGTGAATTCTCCGTCTTTCACAGTTAAAAGCTTTTGATATTTCTTTGCATTGACAATCGGGGAGGACAGTAATGTTCCCACTCCATAAATCAACACAACGCCTAGCAGAACAAACAGAATTCCCTTCACAACCTTGGACTGCTTAATCTCATCTTTTCCAAGACGCCTTTTCCATATATAATACACCAAAAGCGCCACAATCAGTAAAATGATAAAAATCCAAAATTCTGATGAATGGATATTGATTGCCGGAATGGTTACGTAATAATAAATACATGCCAGCAAAATGACAATCAATATTCCGATAAGTTTCTTACTTGATTTTTTCATAATCTTCTCTCCCTTAAAATTTTCTTCTCCACAAGTTCGATGAAAACAACATTAAAAACGGGAAAATTTCCAATCTTCCGACCAGCATATCAAAACAGAATACAATTTTTGATAACACAGAAAATTTCGCAAAATTCTCAACCGGACCAACCGCAGCAATTCCCGGTCCCACATTATTCAACGTTGTGAGCACGCCGGTAAATGTTGTTGCAAAATCAAAATTGTTGATGGATACAACAAGAACAGATGCTATCACAATAAAAATGTATGCCATAAAATACACATATACCGCATGCATCGTCTCACCACTCACTCTTTTTCCATTGACCTTTACAACACTGACTGACTTCGGATGCAGTGTTTTTTTCACTTCCTGCTTGATACTTTTTAACAAAATTAAAATTCTCGATACTTTCATACCACCACCGGTCGAACCTGCGCACGCCCCGACAATCATGACCATAAGCAGCAAACACTTCGACAGCTCCGGCCAAAGGTTATAATCTGCGGTCGCAAATCCGGTTGTTGTGATAATGGAAGCCACCTGAAATACCGCATAGCGGAATGATTTTAACGGTGTCTCATAAATGTGCATAATGTTGAACGTAATGATAATCGTCGTAGCTGCGATGATTCCCAAATAGGCCCGGACTTCTTCGTTTTTAAATACAGACTTTACATTCTTTAACAGCAACAGAAAATACATATTAAAATTGATTCCAAACAGAATCATAAATACTGTGATCACACCATCTGTATATGCGCTGTCATAAAACGCAACACTGTTATTCCTGTTGTTAAACCCTCCGGTTCCAGCAGTACTGAATGCATGGATGACACTGTCATACAGATTCATTCCTCCCGCAAGCAAAAATCCAACTTCTATCAACGTCAGTGCAAGATACATTCCATATAAAATTTTTGCTGTTCCTCTCACCTTGGGAACCAGTTTGTCCGCTTCCGGTCCCGGAACCTCCGCGCGCATCAAGTGCATCGTATTCTTGTCATCTAAAGATGTCAGTACCAGCACAAAGACAAGCACTCCCATTCCGCCGACCCAATGCGTCAGACATCTCCAAAAATTCATGCCCATCGGCAAAGATGCAATATCCGTCAAAATAGTAGAACCTGTTGTTGTAAAACCGGACACAGTCTCAAACAGTGCATCGATATATTTCGGTATCGTTCCCGAAATATAAAACGGAAGTGCTCCGAATACGGACCATAGAATCCATGCCAGCGCCACAATCACAAATCCTTCCTTTGCATAGATCATCGCATTCTCCGGCTTTTTGCGCCCGAAAATCAAAAACAATACCATTAAGACAGCACTTGTGATTAAAAACGCACGCATCGTCTCTTCTCCGTATATCGCGGAAACAATCGCCGGAATCACCATCACAAGCGCCTCTACACCTAACATTCTTCCTAATATAAAACTCGTCATTCTATAGTTCATAATTGCCTCTTCCTCTAACTCAAAATATCTGTGATATCATGAATCTTTCTTTCCAAAGTTACAACTACGACACTATCCCCTACCTGAAGGCTGTCTTCACCATTCGGAATAATAATCTGTCTCTTTCTTCCAATACAGGCGATCAGATTATTCGGTTTGATCGTTATATTCTTAAGCGGTACATTCGTATAATTGTTCTCTTTTCTGATAATAAATTCTAACGCCTCCACCTGGCCGTCAACCAGACGATACATCGTCTCCACGTTTGCACTGCGCAAAGAATTCTGTCTTGCACGCACATAACTTAAAATAACATCTGCTGTTGCACTTTTTGCAGATACAATACTATCGATTCCAAGACCTTCGACCATCTGCGCTCTTGTGTCCTCATTTACCTTTGCGATAATCTTATGCACGCCCTGCATCTTTGCAAACAATGCCATAATGATATTCTCCTCGTCCATACCAGTAAGTGAAATAAGTGCATCCGCCTCCCGAATGCCTTCCTCGATCAAAAGATCATGATCTGCTGCATCTCCATGAATAATGGTCGCCTTAGGCAGAGACTCACATAACGCTTCGCATTTTTTCAAATCCTGCTCAATAATCTTAACCTGCATTCCCAAAGACAGAAGCTGCTTTGCGAGGTAAAATCCTACGCGTCCACCTCCGCAGATCAAAACTCTTCGGATCTTATTCTTACAATCTCCCAAAGATTTAAAGAAGAGCTCAATCTCCCGATGAGATGCTGCAATGTGAAGCTTATCACCTTCCTGTGGAACAAACTCTCCGTCCGGAATATAAACTTTCTTTCCTCTTTGTACTGCGCAGACAAGTATCTTAATCTGATATTTCCTATAAATCTCCGCCAGACTGTGACCAATGATCGGATTCCCTGAGCGCAGCATAAATTCAACCAGTTCCACTCTTCCTTTCACAAATGTCTCAATCTTACTTGCCACCGGAAAAATCAGCACTCTTGAAATCTCATTTGCAACTGCCAGTTCCGGATTGACCGCCATACTCAACCTCAAATCTTCTTTCAAAATATCTATCTGCTGATAGTAAATTGGGTTACGCACTCTAGCAATCGTATGTCTCGCTCCCAATCTTCTCGCAATCAGACAACTCAGCATATTGAGCTCATCTGTAGATGCGCATGCAATCACTAAATCTGCATGTGGTACATCTGCTTCTTTTTGCACTTCTGCACTTACACCATCCCCGGTAATACAAATGATATCCAGCTTATTAATCGCCGCCTTTAACTTTCCCGCATTATTGTCAATCAGCACTACATCATAATTGTCTTCAGAGAGTTGCTTTGCAAGTTTATATCCTACTTTTCCATCTCCAATAATTACAATCTTCATCGATATTCCCTCAACTTTTTATTTTCATTCCTCTCGGATTCCCATACAGAATCCAGACAGCATGGCAATTATAGCACCTTTATATCAAAAGTACAATACATTCCCAAAAGGTTGTCCCACACAGATAAAAAGGTAAGGACATCTAAAAATGATGCCCTTACCCGCCTTATTTATTCTTCTGCTGCACGTTTTGCAATCTCTTTTTCCTGCACATCAGAAGGAGCCTGTTCATAGCGTACAAATTCATATTCATAAGCCCCTCTTCCACCTGTCATAGACCGTAGCACGGTGCAGTATCCAAATACTCCTGTCATCGGAATATCCGCTTCGATAATCTGCGCTCCGCCCGCAACCGGCGTCATTCCAAGCACACGTCCACGACGTTTGTTCAGGTCTCCCATCACGTCTCCGGTATACTCATCCGGCACCATCACTTTAATCTTTGCGATTGGCTCCAATAACACAGGACTTGCTTCCATAAATCCTTTTTTGAACGCCTGCATTGTCGCTGTCTTAAATGCCATCTCAGAAGAATCCACCGGGTGATAAGATCCGTCATATAAAACTGCCTTCACACCTACAACCGGATATCCTGCCAAAGGTCCTTTCAGTACAGATTCCTGCAAACCTTTTTCTACTGCCGGGAAGTAATTCTTTGGAACTGCTCCGCCAACTACAATCTGTTCAAATACATATGGTGTCTCTAAATCTCCTGAAGGTTCAAATTTCATCTTTACATGACCGTATTGCCCATGCCCTCCGGATTGTTTTTTATATTTTGTATCTACATCTGAATTCTTTCGGATAGTCTCTCTGAAAGCAACTTTCGGTGTCTCCAAATCCACATCTACTTTGTAACGGCTTGCAAGCTTGCTCACAACAATCTCTAAATGTTGATCTCCCATACCATACAATAATGACTGACGATTCTCACTGTCATTTACCGCTCTCAACGTCACATCTTCTGCCATCATCTTTGCCAGCGCCTGAGATACCTTATCTTCATCTCCTTTTGCCTTTACAACATATTTCATATATGTATAAGGTGTGGAATATTCTGTCTTTCCGAACAGAACCGGCGTATTCTTTGTAGAAAGTGTATCGCCTGTCTTTACGCCAGAAAGTTTTGCGATCGCACCGATATCACCTGCGTGTAATTCTGAGACTTCCACCGGTTTATTTCCCTGCATCGTATATAATTTTCCGAGTTTCTGTTCCGTGTCATTCTCTGTGTCAAACAGTGTATCTTCGCCTTTTAAGACACCCGAACATACTTTTACAAATGAATATTTTCCAATAAACGGATCTACCATTGTCTTAAACACATATGCCGTCTTCGCTTTTGCAAAATCATAATTTGCTTCAAAAATATCATTTGTCTTGCGGTTGATTCCCACACAAGTTCTCTTATCCGGGCTAGGGAAGAAACGCACAATGTCAGACAACAGATTTGCCGCTCCCTGCGCCTCTATATTTGATCCCATCGCAACAGGTACGATATCCCCATCCATTACTTCCGTGCGCATCGCAGATCGAATCTCTTCAATTGAAAATTCTTCTCCTGCAAAATATCTTTCCATAAAGTCTTCACTCGTCTCGGCAACCGCCTCCATCAGTGAATCTCTTAAAAGCTGTAAGTTTGGCAAACAATATTCCGGAATCTCACATTCCTCTCTCTGCCCGATACCTGTATATCTTCTTCCGGCATTCTTGATGACGTTAATATACCCCACAAGCTTTTCATTCTCACGAATCGGCTGGAAATGCGGCGCAATCTTCTTTCCGTATCTTGCCGTCAAATCTTCCACAACCTGCCGGAAACTTGCATCATCCACATCCATCTCTGTCACATATACCATTCTCGGAAGATTATATTTGTCACATAACTCCCACGCTTTTTCCGTTCCTACTTCTACTCCTGCTTTTCCTGAAACAACAATTACGGCTGCATCCGCTGCACTTACCGCTTCTTCTACTTCTCCAACAAAATCAAAATATCCCGGTGTATCCAAAATATTGATCTTTGCTTTTTCCCATTCAATCGGGATCAGACTTGTACTAATCGAAAACTCTCGTTTTTGTTCTTCTTTATCAAAATCACTAATCGTGTTATGGTCTGTTATCTTGCCCATTCGATTGGTTGCTCCTGATACATAAGCCATTGCTTCGACTAAACTAGTTTTTCCGCTGCCTCCGTGTCCTAAAAGTACCACATTTCTAATTTCGTCTGTTCTGTAAACTTTCATATTTTGCTGCCTCCTTATTTTTGTAGTTTCTCATGTGTATATTGTACTAAAATTTCCACAAAATTACAACTCTTTTATTAAATTTATACAATTTATTTGTCTTTTACTTTAGTGTACAATAATTGATAAGTGAAAATAAAGAAAGGACAGCAAATATTATGAACAAACCTTACAAAATCGGGTTTATCGGGCTTGGATTGATTGGCGGTTCCATCGCCCGTGCGATCCGTCAGTATTACCCTGATTCCGAGATTATCGCCTTTGACAAAAGCAGAGAGACACTCGCGCTCGCCACGCAGGAATCTGTAATCAACGTAGCCTGCACTTCCATCGATAACAACTTTTCCAACTGTCACTATATTTTCCTATGTGCACCGGTCTCATATAACACTGCGTATTTAAAGCAGATCAAACACTATGTTACCAAAGACTGTATTCTCACTGACGTAGGCAGTGTAAAGACTTCGATTCACGAGGAGATCATCGCTCTTGATATGGAAGAAAATTTTATCGGAGGACATCCGATGGCTGGTTCTGAGAAATCCGGTTTCTTAAATTCCAAACCGATGCTGATTGAAAATGCGTACTTCATCCTGACTCCATCTTCGACCGTATCACAAGATAAAGTAGCTGCATACAGCACTTTTGTAGAATCGTTAAAAGCACTTCCGGTCATCTTGGATTACAAAGAGCACGATCTGATCACCGGAACAATCAGCCATCTGCCACATATCATTGCATCCACCTTAGTCAACTTTGTAAAGGATACGGATACAAAAGATGAGTTAATGAAACAGCTTGCTGCAGGAGGATTTAAGGATATCACAAGAATTGCCTCTTCTTCTCCGACAATGTGGCAGCATATCTGTCTGAAAAACGGAGACAATATTGTCAAAATTTTGGACGCTTACATTGACATGTTAAAAAATGCAAGAGATTCTGTCGCAGAAAGCTCCGAGCAAAAACTATATGATTTATTTGAGACATCTAAAAATTATCGGAATTCCATTCCGGAAGGTTCCTCCGGACCGATCAAAAAAGTGTTTGCGATCTACTGCGATATCATCGACGAAGCAGGGGGAATCGCAACAATTGCGACCATACTTGCATCAAACAATATCAGCATCAAAAATATCGGCATTATACATAACCGTGAATTTGAAGAAGGCGTTCTGCGTATTGAATTTTACGACGAATCTTCTTCCCGTAATGCAACTGAATTGCTGCAAAAATACCGCTATATTGTATATGAACGTTAAAAAGACGGGATTCCCGTCTTTTTTCTTGCACAATATACTAATCATAAAATTCCGTTAAACAGTTTTATCAATAACGGAACCGCTGCCGAACAGATAATTCCATTCAAAACTGCCATCATCACCACTTCTCCTGATGTATATTTCATCAGCATCGGAAGTGTCGTATCCTCACTCGTAGCTGCTGCCGGAGCAATCGCCGCATATCCGTTAAAATATTTTACTACAACCGGTATGATCATAAACGAGAAGATTTCCCGCAAAAGATTACACAGAAACGCAATCGTACCAATTTTTGCACCTGCAAGCTCCGTCACCAAAACTCCAGAAAGACTGTACCAGCCAAGTCCCGACACAATCATCAGACTGTCCCGTAAGCTTTCCCCTAAAAACAGACTGCACACAACACCTCCAAAAATGCTTCCCAAAATAACTCCTATTGGAATCAATAAGATTTTCACATGATGCTCTCTTAATTTCTGGAATACACCTTTGTTCGCTCCAACGCTGATTCCGACAGAGAACATCAGCACATACAACACATGCTCTGAGTGTCCGGTCAGAAAATCAATTATATCCTTCGGAAGAATTCCATTTCCCAAAAGCACTCCCGCTGCCAGACAGCACACTGCGATCACAACCATCATATTTCCTTATCCTCCTTACTTTTCATAAATACTTTCGTAAGTCCATAGACGATCAAAGTAGATCCTGCCACCGCACACAACATATAGAGCACACTCTTCCAGCCAAGCTCTGCCAGTTCATTAAAAAAGTTTTCTCTGCTTCCAAGCGAGACTCCCATAATAAAAATCAAAATCCCGGTTAAAACAATCTGAAGCACTCCATTTACCTTCAATGTTTTCTTCAAATTCAGTTTCATACCGATAATAACTCCAAGCATCATAATTACAAGTATTAACATATTTCCTCCAACTAGTAGTATTTTACGCACACCTGTTTTCCCATCTTCCTTGCCACCTCCTGAAGCTGTTCTACCAGATTCATTCGGATGCTTAAGTCAAATGGAAGATTGGAATTTTGGTGCGCTTCATTCGTTGCCGTCCCCACAAATAAATGAATGTCCGTGCATTCTTCGATTAACAGCCTTGCAAGTCTGGACGCTCCATTATCCGCATCCAACTCATCAAAAAATTCCACGTCAAAATCATCTCTCTCATATTTCTTGAGCAGTTTTAATGCTTTTCCAAGTGTCAGAACTCCCTCTGTCACCAAATCCAAACCTTCAATCGCAGCAGTCGGCGGCACTGATGAATCTTGATAATTCACCGATGTGACAATGTTTTTCTGCAAAACGCGCGCCATAATATTTGCGCTCGTCCCTCCTGACACAACCTTTGTTCCCTCTTCTGACATAAATTCCCGCACCATACGCTCATCATCATCTTTGCTTTTTGGCGGACCGGTAAAAATGTTCACGATTTTTCGATTGATCACACGCATGACTGCAATCGTCGTGTCATCACCCGGACGGTGGGCATACAATTCATTGCACAGATCACTCAAAAGAGCGGTCAATCTCGAAGCAGAAAGTGTGTTTTTTGTGCATTTCAGCGTATATTCTGCCATCTCGTTCCACGTCCAGCTCAAATTCATAAGCTCTCCTTCTCCGGCGTAGATCACACCATCACTCATCAAAACAAAGCAATCATTGAGCTTTACCTGAAAACGATATTCACGTATTGTTTTCCCTTCGATTATACGTTCTTTGTACGGATAATCCACAATCTTTTTATCCCGGATAAAAATGCAGCTTGGATTGTCAAATTCGACAAGATACGCTTCTCCATTGTGAGCAATCTGAAGAATGCTAAACGTTGCATACGCCACTTCCCGCACTTTGCAGATCGGCAGGGTCTTTGCGATCGTCTCCACCGCAAGCTCAATGGAAGCTCCATCCCGAAACATTGTCTTCAGGATTTTTGAAGTGAGTGTTGCAAGTATGTTCGCTTTCACACCGCTTCCCATCCCATCAGCCAGAATCAAAACATCTGCCTTATCCGTCTTCAGCACCTCCACCTTATCTCCGCAGAGTTCTTCCTGATATTTGTTCAGACTTTTCCACGCAACATCCACACTAACACTCATGCTACTCCTCCTCATCCATCAGGATTGAATCCCGTAATTTCGTAAGCGTAACCTTTGTCTCCGCCGTTGTTTCTCCTAAAAGTCCCGCAATTTCCTGCGCCACCATCATCTGCTTATCAATAACCTTCTGTGCAGCATCGATCGTCTCCATCTTTAAACGGTACCGCTTTTCCTTCGCCTTCTCCTCTTTCGTGATATCCTGATAAATGACAAGCACTGATGTAAGATTCGGAATATACACAATTTTTTCTTCCGCCTTCAAGTGAATCTGCGGTAAATCTACTTTTTTACTCATAATAGACTGTTTCGTTTCAAGCACCATCTCGATATCTTCCGTCTCGATAAACTCGAATATGTATCGCTCCAGCGCTTCTTCCCTGCTGACTCCCAAATACTGCTGCGCCATTCGGTTGCACTCTCGAATCCGCATCTCATCATCTATGATGAAAATCAGATTCGGTGTCACATCCAGCACAATATTCGACATCGATTCTGCCTGTGCAATCGCATACGGAAGACACATCCCAAGTTCTGCCTTCTTCTGAAATACCGCTGTCGCTTTCGCCCGACAGGTCGAATACCCGCATGCACCACAATTCAATTCATCCTCTTTTTTATACTTTCCGATTGCCTGCAGCAATTCTGTCAATTCCTCCTCTGTCGGAACTTGTTCGTGCTGACTGCGATCCAAAAATGTTTTTTGCATTGATATGCAATCATATGGAATATCCTCGGAAGCGGGCGCATGTTCCACCTGTGCTTCAATCTGCACCTTCGCTTTCACAAAAGAATTCTGCCACTGGTCCGATGCAGGTCCTTTAATACAGCCTCCGTCACATACATTTGCCTCGATAAAGCAGTGGCTGAGTTCCTCTTTCTCCATGCTTTTAAATAGTTCCATACAGGCATCCAGACCGTCCACGTAAAGTTTGTGATATGTATCCTTCATCTCTTTCTGTTCCATCACCGACTTTACAATTCCTCCTCCAACCGGATAAATGCGGTTGATCCTCGGATCCGGATTTCCAAACGGCTTCTCTTCGCATTCCGATATTGTGATTCCTTCTGCCTTCAGCCATCCGCCAAGCTCCTCAAATGTCAGAATTGCATCGACAGCCCCAAACACCCTGTCATCCCCAACTGCCTCTTCTTTTTTTGCAATGCAAGGCCCTAAAAAAACAACCTTCACATCCTCACCATAAATCTTTTTGATCAGTCTCCCATGCGCGATCATCGGAGATACTACCGGAGTCATATATTTTGTCAGACTTGGGTAGTATTTTTCGATCAGATCATTCACACTTGGGCAGCAGGTTGTAATCAGGTTTTTCATCGTTCCTTCTTCCAGGAGTTTCTGATATTCACGTGTGACAAGCGCCGCTCCCTCTGCCGTCTCGCGCACTTCAAAAAAACCAAGCTTTAACAGTGCATCCACAACCTGCCCCGGATTTTTATACTCCAACACACCAAGATAAGACGGCGCAATAGAAATCACGGTTTTCATCCCCTGTCTCAGATACCCTTTGACACGCTCCATATCACTCGCAAATGTTTTCGCATTCTGCGGGCAAACTTCCAGACAATGCCCACAGTGAATGCAGGCTTCCCGAATAATATGCGCCTGTTCATTCCGGACTGAAATTGCTTTTACACTGCAATTTCGAACACATTTATAGCAATGCCTGCAATTTGCATCCTGAAAATCAATCACTTTCATTTTCAATCTTCTCCCCTTTCCCAGAGTCGCATTTTCTTCTTTTTAGTATACTCAATTTCTCCGGTTCCCGCAAGGAAAACCCCTTCATACCGCTACCGATATGAAGGGGTTCTCTCATTCTTAATTATCGTCTTTTTTTCTACGTCCCAAGATATAGCCGCTCGCTAAAATCATGGATGAGAAAATGCCAAACACGCTTGTCGGATCTCCTGTTTTTACCGGTTTCTTGTTGTCTGGTTTGTTTTTATCCGGTTCTGTTGGAGTCGTCGGCTTCGTAGGTGTTGTTGGCGTTGTAGGGGTGGTAGGTGTTGTTACTTTCTTAAGTGCTCCACACATCTCATTCAACACTTTTAACGCTTGATCGACATCGTCCTGCGTTGCATTCTCATTTTTCAATACCGCATTGGCTTCTTCAAATGCTTTCGCAAATCCTTCCCAGCTTGCCTCTGTGTAATCTTTTTCATTTAGTTTGCTGCACTCATCTACCTTTGCCTGCAGCGCTGTCTTGTCTACTTCCGGCTGAGGATCCGGTGTCTCTGCCACTTCCAGCTTACCATATGCTTCTTCCAAGCTTTGAAGCATTGCATCAACCGTTTCCTGTGTTGCTTTCTCATCTGCTAATACCGCATTTGCATCTTCCAATACGTCTACAAATGCCCCCCAGCTCTCTTGTGTATAAATATCGGAATCTAACTTACTGTACTCATCCACTTTTGCCTGCAATTTACTCTTATCTACTTCCGGAGTCTCAGGCTCTGTCGGTTTTTCTTTGAGACCTGCAATCGCGTTCTTCAAAGTCTCTGTCGCCTGATCCACAGCCTCTTGTGTCGTCGCATTCTCTTTTACATTTTTCGCATTGTCATATGCTGTTTTAAACGCATCATAAGACTCTGTTGTATACTTATCTTTATCCTGTTCTTTTCCTGCTGCAATCACAAGTTGTTCATCCAATGCTTTATAATCGAGTTCTTCTGTAGGCTCACCTTGTACTACTACATTCACGCTCGCCTTTTTATTCTCTGCATTTGCAACTGCATTTAAACTCAGTGTTCCTTCCAACACATATGTATCTACTTTACCGGTATCTAGATTATCTGTATTCCATGTCACCGGAACAAGTACTTTGATTGTGTCAGTCATTTCTTCCACTGCAACCTGAATTCCATTTACAGCCGGAAGCTTCGCAGCATCAAATTCACTGTCTTTCTCAATCAGGATATCTGTATTTGCAGACACACTCTGTACAGAGGATTTCTCATATACATATCTGCCAAGCACTTCTGCCTCATTGATTCCAACGCCGTGTCCACCTGCCACATTGTTCAATTCCTTAAAGAACATTCTCACATAGCGTGCTGAAACCGGAGTTTCAAATGTAATCTCATCAGTTGGATTCACCGGACCGTTATGTTCTTTTGATAAAGTCTTCACCGTTGTCCAGTTCTCATTGTCATTGGATACCTGCACCTCATAATCTGTAGGATATACTTTATTGAAGTATGATACCTTCAAACCGTCAATCAGATTCATCTGCTCCCCAAGATCAATTGCAAACCATGCATCGCCAATGTCCTGTGCCTCTTCACCTGTTCCACTCTTGATAAGATCACTGTCCCATTTTGTGGATGCATTTCCATCATTGATGGATTCCTTGACGCCATTGCTTGTACCAGATACCGTCACTGGTTTTTTCAATCCAATATTCTGCTTTTCTGTCACTTTCACTTGAAGTGCGTTTACTGCCTCCTGCAATTTTGTAGTCGCCTTTGTCACCTCGTCCTGTGTCGCACTTGCATTCTCTGCAACTTTCTTTGCCTCTGCAATGACTGCTTTTAAGCTTTCCTTGGAAGCTTTCGTATACTCTTTGGATTCTGCTTTTCCTTCTGCTTCTTTGATCGCCTCATTTAAAGCAGTCTTTTCTGTCACCTCATCCTTTTTCTCTTTTCCGTAAATCTCAAACTCTGTGATTCCGACACCATTTCCGGCTGCTGCTGAGTTCAATTCCTCAAAGAAAAGGCGAACATATCTGGCTGTCAGAGGAGTCTCTAAATCAATTGTTTCTACCGGATGTGCTGCTCCATTCGGATTTTTGGAAAGTTCTTTTACAGTTGTCCAGTTTTGAGCATCATCCGATGTCTGAAGTTCCCACTTTGTTGGGTAGATCAGATTATAGAAACGTACTACAATCTGATTCATGGTATATTCTTTTTCTGCTCCAAGATCGACGTAAATCCATGAGTTTTCTTTTGCGTTATTACCTTTGATGAAATCACTGTCCCATTTTGTTTCGGTATTCGCATCATTTACATTATTTTTATCTCCAGCAGTCGTTCCAGAAACTTCTACTTTTTTACCGATTGCAATATTCTGTTCAATTTCCTCACCATTGTCTACGATAATTGGATCTACATACTCTCCGATATCGTCAGATGTATTTTCTCCGGTTGTAATTGCCAGTTCATGAATTGAGGCTTCACTTTCTTTAGTCCATTTAATGCTAATCTCTGAAATTGGTCCCACATCTTTTGTATCGAATTTTGCAATGACATCTTTCAATGTTCCCAGTTTTTGCTCGCCCTTTGGAGTTGTTACATACAAATCGCCTTCACCGACTGCACCCTGTAACACAGAAATCTGTGTAATGTTTGTATTTTCTGTCACACGATATTTGATATAGTCACCGGACTTTGTCTTTTTATTGAACAATGTACTGATGTCATTATCAATCACAGCTCCCACATCACCTGACATATTGCTTGTGATCTGCGCTGCCGCTACGCCGCCTTCTGTCTTTTTATTAATCTGAATCTCATGCAGCTTCAATTTATCATTTCCGTTACCTGTAAAGTAAAGTCTTAGATATCTTGCTTTTGCACCTTTCGCATCACCGCGCACATAGCGATAAGGAACTTCCATAACGGAATTGTCATTTTCAACTGTCGCCACATCTGTCCAGTCTTTATTGTTTTCTGAAATCTGAATCTTTGCATTGTACAGACGTTGTAATCCGTCTGAGGTTACTGCCTCCACATCATACACTTCAATCGTTTTTCCCAAGTCAAATGTAATATAAGAATCTTTCGCCGGATTTTCTTTTGTCAAAATATAAGTAGAAAGATTGCCATCAAATACATTTGTATACGTCCCTTCACTCAAACCATTTTTAATTGTTGACTGCAACAATTTTGCTTCTGGCTTCAGGCTCTTGATATCCATTCCAATCTTTGTTATATCCACTGTCACATCTTTTTCTGAATTGTTTCTCAATCTTAAATATTTTACTCCGGCAAGGTCTTTGACCTCTTTTGCCTCTGACCAATTCAATGCATCAAATGAATATTCAAATACAAGACCGTCCTCTGCCGATACTTCTTTTACAAATGCTTTTGCTGCTTCCGGTGTCTCTAGTTTAATACCAACATAATTATTTGGTTTCAATGTAACACCTTTCAAATTGCGAACGCTAATCTCTGTTCCCTCAATTGTCAGAGGTGTCTTTTTCAATGCATCAACGTTAGTGTAGACTCTGTCATGTTCTTCCACTTTTTTGTTCACTGTAAATTCTCTTACATATGTCCAATAATCCGGTTTCCCATTATATCCTGCTGTCTTCAGATAATATCTCACATATCTCGCTTTCACATTGAGTCCATCTGCCGTAATACGGTCTCCATCCACTTTTGCGTCAATCTTTTCCCATGTTTCTCCGTCTTCTGAATATTGTAATTCTGCATCATGGAAAATGTCATGGTGTCCGTCTTTTTGTCCCTGCAAAATAGATACATCTGTCACAGTGGTAACTCTTCCAAGGTCTAATCCGTAATAATCGCCCGCCTGCTGTTTTACCTGCCACGAAGCATAAGTTGTCTCATCTCCATCATACATCTTCTTCGAATCAGCAGTTTCTGTCACTTCTGCTCCGCCCATTTTCGCATATAATGTCGGTGAAATTGTAGTGTCTCCCGGGTTTAAAATCGGTGTCAACTGATTTTTTGCCGCATTGATTGCCTTTGCAACAAACGGCGCAAGTCTCTTACTTCCTGCTTTTGCATATACATTCGGCAAATCTTCTGCTGTAAGATAGGTATACATTGTGTTGTAATATTTGCTTGCACTGCTTAGTTTTGTCCAGGCCGTTGTAGTATCTCCATTTTCTAAAGCAATCAAACTCTCCAATGCGCCTTTTCCTGCACTTGCCACATCATTTAATGATTTCAGCCAAGGTGTCAATTCTGTTACCAAATTTTTATTTGCACAATTTTTTTCAAAATCTTTGACTGCATTCAGGATATTATCAAATTCCGCTAAAATTGCTTTCGCATCTTCATTTTCTTTAATTGGCTTTCCTGCATTTACAAGCTTTTGCACTGCATCTAATTTTTCTTTCAAATACTCTGACTCATTAAATCCAGGAACTCTGGATGAGCCAGGTGCATTTGCTACGTTTCTCGCAATCGTAAGATAAGAATCTTTTACCTCAGGCTGCAAATAATTAAATGCGCTCTCCCAAATTTCATTTGCATGTTCAGAATATTTATTATTGTTCCATACCAATGATGCCAACTGATACAAGCCCACCTCATTTGAATATGCAAATCTGCTTGGGTTTGAGTGGAAACCTGCAAGTCCCGTTACATTGTCTCTCGCATAATATGTGATATCACCAAGATAAATTCCTGATTTCGCATGCTCATTTACCGGATAGTTCAACCAGAAGTCCGGCTCATGCCCTGTCCTTTCTTTCAAAAAGTTTACCGTTTCCTGTGTGATTGGCGAGTTTACATCATCACCGGTCCAGTAAATATGAATGTCATCATTCAAATTCTTTAAAGCTGTTAACTCCGCACCATTACCTGACCATGCCTTGTTATAACCCTGTGGACAGTATGTAATCGGCTGGCAACCTTTCTTTTTTAAATCTTCATTCAATCTATTCAGCACAGTCACAACCATGTCATTGTTTCCGCCACCAAAGTCATCATTCAATATATCAAATTTACGAACACCAATTTTATACAACTGTTCCAGCTTTGCCATTAATTTCTGATACTGTGTTTCGTACTTTGCATCTGATATACTTGAAAATGATTTAAAAAAGTTACCAAGGTGAATAGACCATACAAAATCTACTTTTGTCTCTTCTGCTTTCTTTACTAACTTTTCAAATTCTTTTATTGTTTCATCTGGATATAACTGATCCCATTTGCTTGTGTGATATGCGTCTCCTTTCGGTGCATAGACATAGCTGTTCATCTTATAGTCTTTCGCAAATTCCATCAGATTTTCACGTTCATCAAAGTTCCATGCGCCATAGAAACCTTCAATATACCCTCTCGTCGCAACTGTCGCATAATCTTCAATATGCGCATCCAAAAATTTCTTTCCTGAGAAAGAAGAAAACATCATCTGCAGAGTCGCAACTCCATGGAATGTGGCATCTGTATCTTTTCCTTCAATAACAATATTCTTCTTGTCTGCATCAGCATCCAGCACATAGGCATCTGATTTTTTATAAAACTCAGCATCCGGCTCATTGATTTTATTATCTTTCAAATAACTATCAGCTGCACCGTTTGTCTCTTCCACGCCGAGGATGATATTTGTTTTTTCATCATCTACGTTCTCAGATTCTTTATATCCAACTTTATACTTGTCCAGTACTTTTTTTACAAAATTTTTGGTAGCCTCATCCACTCCGTCCTCTGCGACAATTGTCACATCACCTTTTTTCAGTTCAAATGACTGTGCGGTTTCCGAATAAGTCACCTTCTGCGGAAGCGGGTAAATTGCATATGCATTCGGATTTTTGGAACAATCTGTCTGCTCTGTAGGCACTGTTGGTGTCGTTTCCTCATTCTTCTTTGCAGCAGCTGCCGGAAGAACAGAGGTTACTGTCATCGCGCAAACTAACGCTGCACTTGCTACACGTAAGGATTTTCGTTTCTTTTTCATATTTTCGCTCCTCTCGTTTCTTTTTTCACATATAATTTATTATATCATATTTACAATTTCTTCCAAAGAGTTTTTTTGTTTTTAGATATATTGTATAAATACTATTTTCTTTTTTGGTACAAACAGACAAAAGACAGATTGACGTGTAACAATCACCATTGTCTTATCACACAACAATCTGCCTTTTATCATTACTAGATGGAATTAATCGTTCTCTTTATATAAGATGTATGTAAAATCTCATGCGCTTTTTGACTTCCCGGTCTTCCCAGAAATTCTTCATATAATTTCTGAATTGAAGGATTCTCATGAGATTTCCGAATTGCTTTTTTTGCATCGTTGTCATACAGTACTTTCGCACGTGCCGCTCTCACATCGGTAAAGTTTCTTACATCCGCAGAAACTTGTGGCTGTCCACCGCCATTTACACAGCCTCCCGGACATCCCATAATCTCAATGAAATGATAGTTTGTTTCTCCTGCATTGACTTTGTCAAGCAGCTCTTTTGCATTTCGCAGTCCGGATGCGACTGCTACTTTCACATCCATTCCCGCTACATTGTAAGTCGCTTCTTTAATTCCATCTGTTCCTCGTACATCTTCAAAGTCCACTTTTGCGAGTTCTTCTCCCGTAAGCGTCTCCACCGCCGTCCGAAGTGCCGCTTCCATAACACCACCGGTTGCGCCAAAGATTACCGCTGCTCCTGTTGATTCCCCGAGCGGATCATCAAAATTCTCTTCCGGAAGTCCTGTAAAATCAAGTCCTGTACGTTTGATCAGTCTTGCAAGCTCTCTTATTGTAATAGCAATATCCACATCCGGTACCCCCGCCGCATTCTGATCCTTGCGTCCAATTTCAAATTTCTTTGCAGTACAAGGCATCACACTCACACACACGATATTCTTTGGATCCAGCCCCATCTTTTCGGCATAATAGGTCTTTGTAATTGCTCCAAACATCTGCTGCGGTGATTTACAGCTCGACAGATTCTCTGTCATATCCGGAAAATAATGTTCACAGTATTTGATCCATCCAGGTGAGCAGGAAGTAATAAGTGGAAGTACTCCACCATTTTGTACTCTGTCTATAAATTCATGCGCTTCTTCCATAATAGTGAGATCTGCACTGAAATCCGTGTCAAACACTTTGTCAAATCCGATTCTTCGAAGTGCTGCCACCATCTTTCCCTCCACGTCAGTTCCAATCGGATATCCAAACTCTTCTCCCAATGCCGCTCTTACGGAAGGCGCTGTCTGCACTACAACATGTTTTTCCGGATCGGCAATCGCCTCTAACACTTCATCTATATAATCCTTTTCTTGAAGAGCCCCAGTCGGACAGACTGCAATACACTGTCCACAAGACACACAGCTTGTATCTCCAAGCCCCATCTCAAACGCCGATCCAATACTCGTTGCAAACCCTCTGTGATTCGGTCCAATCACACCGATTCCCTGTACTTTCTCACAGACTGCCGAACATCGTCTACACAAAATACACTTATTGTTATCCCGAATCATATGTGCCGCCGTTACATCTAATTCATACTCATTTTTCTCACCATCAAAATAGTCTTCCTCTGCAACTCCAAGTTCACGGCACAACTGCTGCAATTCACAGTTCCCACTTCTCACACAAGAGAGACATTTTCTGTCATGAGCAGACAAGATTAGCTGCAGAGTCTTCCTTCTTGCCTCCAGCACTTTCGGTGTATTCGTCCATATCTCCATCCCATCACTGATTGGATGTACACAGGATGCAACCAAAGTCTTTGCACCTTTTACTTCCACCACACAGATTCGACATGCCCCGATCTCATTAATCTCTTTCAAGAAACAGAGAGTAGGTATTTTGATTCCAGCCAAATGTGCTGCTTCCAAGATTGTAGACCCTGCCGGCGCCGACACGGCTCTGCCGTTTAATTTTATCGTTACATTTTCCATCATCTTACCTCCCCTATTACTCTTTGTAAATAGCACCAAACCGGCATTTTTCCATACATGCTCCACATTTGACGCATCTAGACTGGTCAATCATATGTACTTCTTTTACCGAGCCAATAATCGCATTGTTCGGACACGTTCTTGCACAAAGTGTACAGCCTTTACATTTATCTGCATCAATTTTGTATTGCAGCAACTCTTTACAGACTCCCGCAGGACATTTTTTATCCATGATATGTGCAATATATTCGTCCCTGAAATAGCGCAGAGTAGAAAGTACCGGATTTGGAGCCGTCTGTCCAAGCGCGCAGAGCGAGTTATCCTTTAAGTGATAACAAAGTTCCTCCAATTTATCCAAATCTTCCATGGTTGCCTGCCCTTTTGTAATCTTATCCAAAAGTTCCAGCATACGCCTTGTGCCGATACGGCAAGGTGTACATTTCCCGCAAGACTCATCTACCGTGAATTCCAAAAAGAATTTTGCAATATCCACCATACAAGTATTCTCATCCATAACAATCAGACCACCTGATCCCATCATGGATCCAATTTCCATCAAGTTGTCATAATCGATCGGAACATCAAGATGTTCTGCCGGAATGCATCCGCCTGACGGTCCTCCCGTCTGAGCCGCCTTGAATTTCTTTCCATTCGGAATTCCTCCGCCGATTTCTTCCACAATCTCACGAAGTGTCGTTCCCATCGGAATCTCCACAAGTCCGGTATTATGAATTTTACCACCTAACGCAAACACTTTTGTTCCTTTTGATTTTTCTGTTCCCATACCCGCAAACCATTCCGGTCCCTTTAAAATAATCTGCGGAATATTTGCCCATGTCTCCACATTATTTAAAATCGTCGGTTTTTGGAATAAACCTTTCAATGCAGGGAATGGCGGACGCGGTCTTGGCTCACCACGATTTCCTTCAATGGATGTCATCAATGCCGTCTCTTCTCCACAGACAAACGCTCCCGCTCCCAGTCTCAAATCAATATCAAAATCAAATCCGCTTCCAAAAATATCTTTGCCAAGCATTCCGTACTCTCTCGCCTGACGAATTGCGATTTCCAGACGTTCAATTGCGATCGGATATTCCGCACGCACATAGATGTACCCTTGTGACGCCCCGATTGCATACCCTGCAATTGTCATTGCCTCCAACACAACATGAGGATCCCCCTCAAGCACCGAGCGATCCATAAATGCTCCCGGATCTCCTTCATCGGCATTACAACAGACATATTTTTGTTCTGCCTGATTGCCTTTTGCAAATTTCCATTTCAACCCCGTCGGGAAACCTGCTCCTCCGCGTCCTCTCAGTCCACTGTCCAAGATAACCTGAATGACGTCATCCGGTGTCATCGTCGTCAAGACTTTTCCAAGAGCCTCGTATCCGCTCGTCCCTATGTATTCTTCAATATTTTCCGGATTAATCACGCCACAGTTGCGAAGCGCAATTCGCTTTTGTTTCTTATAAAATTCCGTCTCTTGAAGCGGCAGTATTCCATCTTCACTGACCGTCTCCTGATATAAAAGACGAGTAACAATTCTTCCGTTTAACAAATGTTCCGATACGATTTCCGGAATGTCCTCTTCTTTTACCATGGAATAAAATGCGCCCTCCGGATAAACGATCATAATCGGCCCCAACGCACACAGCCCGAAACATCCTGTTTTCACGACTCCAATCTCATTTTCCAGACTATTTTTTCGAATCTCTTCATGCAGTTTTTCAATAATTTTCTTGCTGCCGGAAGAAGTACACCCGGTACCTCCGCAGACCAACACATGCTTGCGATACGGGTTATCTTCTGTCCAGACTCCGTCTTCTGAACGAAACTCTACCTGTCCCTGCATCTTTTCTTTGATTGCTTTCAATTCTTCCAGTGACTTCATGCATATCCTCCATTTCTATTTTCATACGATCCTAATCATATTTTGCTAAAATATCATCTATGTCATCTACAGTCAAACGTCCGTAGACATCATCATTTACCATCATGACCGGCGCAAGACCGCATGCCCCGACACATCGACAGGCATCCAGTGAAAATTTACCGTCAGGTGTACATTCCCCACCCACGATTCCAAGCTTTTCCATCAGATAATTATAAATATCCCCGGAACCTTTTACATAACATGCCGTGCCAAGACAGACTGAAATGCAATATCTTCCTTTTGGATTGAGCGTAAACTGTGAATAAAACGTTGCAACTCCATATATTTTCTCCAACGGAATCTTCGTCTCATTTGAAATCATTGTCTGCACTTCTATCGGAAGATACCCATATATTTCCTGAGCCTTTTGCAAAATGGGCATCAAAGCACCTTTATCATCCTTCAATTCCGCAATCACCTGCAATAACGCCTCTTCCTGCTCTTTTGTTCCATGAAACGGAACCCCTCCTGTTTTAGAACACATCCTGAAACCTCCTTTTACTGTAGTTTTCCGTTCTGCACCTTGTGCATCTCGATATACCACTTCATATTAACACAGATTTGTGCAAAAATCCATATTTAAGCACTTTTCTTTTATGTATTTTTACCATTATTTTAATTTGTTTTTGATAATTTTTGTAATTTTATACAAAATTCTGAAATTAGACAGGATTTAAAAGACAATAATAAAAAAGAAACCTTGTACAAATCTTACTAGAAGAATCTACAAAATTTCTTTTTAGATAAAAATAAATTATCATCAAACTATTCCGGATGCTATCCGCCTAAAGTTACATCTTGTTTGTCATACCACCTGATTGCTTTATCAAAATCTCTTTCTTTATAATCCGGCCAAAGATTTTCTACCACATAGAAATCTGCGTAGACTGACTGCACAGGCAGCATCCCCGACAATCTTCTCATATTTCCCCAACGAATTACCAAATCAATTCTGGAAATATCCTTCGAATGTATTTGAGTCATTACATCGTTCTCTTGCTCCATACCCTCTTTTCTTATCGCGCTCAAATCCCATTCCCAGCCGTAATTCACAAGAAAATTCACCTTGATATCAGCAATTCCGATTTCCTTTCTCTGTGTATATTTCAAAAGTTCTTCCGGAAAATGTACTGAGCTCGAATCTCCCACAACCAAAAGCGATACATTCCCTTCTTTTTGAATCAGCCGCACTGCATCTACGCACGCTTTTTTAAATGCATTTTGCTGCACTTTCGGCCGTTTACAATTGTCCACAGTAAACCCATAATACGTAATTTCCGCGACTCCATACTCCTTTGCTTTGCGCAGCACTTCAAGTCCCGGGTTCAGTCCGTGCTGATAGCCATCTTTTTTCTCCATCTGATGTTGTGTCGCCCATCTCCTATTTCCATCCGGTATAATTGCAATATGTTTTGGAATCCTCAACGCAGTCCCTCCTAAATTTTTATACAAGGACTATTCCCATAATAAACGATATTTATTCCAATCACATAGAAAAGCCCCGGAACTTCAAGTTCCGAGACTTCATTTTTCACCGTCTATTTAATAAACATCGCATCCCCAAAGCTGAAGAAACGGTATTTTTCTTTCACAGCCTCCTCATAAGCCGAGAGCACCTGTTCTCTTCCTGCCAATGCCGATACCAACATGACCAATGTAGACTCCGGTAAATGAAAGTTCGTGATCAGGCAATCTAACACCTTAAATTCATACCCCGGATAAATGAAAATCTCCGTCCAGCCATTCGTCGCATGAAGTTTTCCATTTTTATCTGCAGCAGATTCAATTGTTCGACAGCTTGTTGTTCCGACACAAATTACGCGATGCCCGCTTTCTTTTGCACGATTAATCTTTTCAGCCGCCTCTTCGTCAATCTGATAAAATTCTGAGTGCATGTGATGTTCCAATATATTATCTACTTTTACAGGACGGAATGTTCCAAGTCCTACATGTAAGGTCACACGTGCAATCTGCACGCCTTTCTCTTCGATCTCTTTTAACAACTCCGGCGTAAAATGCAGTCCGGCTGTCGGAGCTGCAGCAGAGCCGGAATGTTTCGCATATACCGTCTGATATCTGTTTTTATCTTCCAATTGGTGTGTGATATACGGCGGCAGCGGCATCTGTCCTAATTGATCTAAAATTTCCTCAAAAATTCCTTCGTATTCAAAATGGATCAGACGATTGCCTTCTTCTACGATATCAACGACTTCACCGACTAAAAGACCGTCTCCGAAACTGATTCGAGTTCCCACTTTTGCCTTTTTCCCAGGCTTTACAAGCGTCTCCCATACATCGTTTTCTTTTCGTTTTAGCAACAATACTTCTATTTTTGCATCCGTGCCGATTTTGGAACCAATCAGCCTTGCCGGAATCACTTTTGTATCATTGATAACAAGACAGTCCCCTTCCTGCAGATAATCTATAATCTCCCGGAACACATGATGCTCCACCTTGCCAGTCTCTTTATCCAACACCAAAAGTCTTGAGCTCGAACGGTCCTTCAATGGATCCTGTGCAATCAATTCTTCCGGTAAATCAAAATAAAAATCTTCTTTTCTCATCTTTTTGAAACTTCCTTTCTTATCCAATGCCGCCATATAAAATACCCAATATATAGACAACAATCGTCAAACCAACAAAAATATATTTTGTCATTGGCTCAAACCATTTTCCAATCTTTTTCTCGCGTCCCATCTGTACCTGCTCCCTTGCAAACCCAGGAGGGCATACCCAGAAAAACATAATTGCGGCAAGCAATGCTCCCAGTGGAATAATGTAAATTGAAACCACATCCATCCACGTACTTACGACATCACCGGATTCAATGACAACTCCAACCGCCACAGCCACAACTGCCACAATTGCGACTGCAATCTTTCTCGACACTCCAAAGCGTTCCTGAATCGCCTCCACCGGCGTCTCAAACAAATTGATCAACGAAGTGACTGCCGCAAACAGAACTGCCACAAAAAAGAGAATACAGAAAAATGTTCCGGCCGGCATCTGCTGAAATACTTTCGGCATCGTAATGAACATCAACGCCGGTCCTGCATTTGGATCTAATTGAAACGCAAACACTGCGGGTAAAATTACAAACGCTGAAAGAAGCGCTGCCAATGTATCGAAAATCGCTACGTTTCTCGCACATGCAATCACATCTTCATCTTTTTTCAGGTAGCTTCCATAAACTATAGTTCCTGAACCTGCTAATGAAAGCGAAAAAAATGCCTGCCCAAGTGCATATACCCAGGTTTTTACATTTCCAAGTTCACTCCATTTTGGCTTTAGCAAAAAAGAATACCCAGATGCGGATCCTTCCAGAAAGAATACTCGCACCGCCAGTATCAGGAACAGGCAGAAAAATGCAGGCATCATAAACTTATTGACTTTTTCAATTCCTTTTGCAATCCCAAACAGCATGATTGCAAACACAATCACCAAACCAAGCAGATGCCACGGAATACTTCCAAATGAAGCAGATATCTCTCCGAAGTACTCTTCCGATTTTGTTTTCATCAGACTTCCCGTCACAGATCCGACCAAAAATTTCAAAATCCATCCCACAACAACCGAATACCCGATTGCAATTCCAAGCGAACCAAGTGTCGGCACAAGTCCGACGAACTCGCCCCATCTTCCGCCTCTCATCTTCGATGCTCCGCGAAACGCCCCGATAGAACCAGCTTTCATCGCACGTCCAAACGCCATCTCACCTGCAACACCAGCAAATCCGAGCACAAAAACAAATATAAAATACGGTATCAAAAATGCAGCACCGCCACCTTCGCCTACACGATAAGGAAACAGCCAGATATTTCCCATTCCAACAGCAGAGCCGATACATGCCAGCACAAAGCCGAACCGGTTTTGAAATGTCTCTCTTTTTTTGTTTGTCATCTTTTTCCCCTCTTCCTCATTTGCATTTTCGCATATATAATCACATTATATATGCTTTTTTCTAAAAACGCTACCCCTTTTTCAATGAAGCATCTGATTCACCAGCAGCCAGTTTGCCCGAAACGGACGCATCAAGTTCCAATACCCGACACCATGGATATCCTTTTCTGCAGCCAGCTGCAATTTTGCATAAATACTTCTCACATCTTCAAACCAGACTTCATATCTCCTTCCACCAATTTCATAATAGAAAAACGGACTTTGATAACGCTCATCGTACTGAATCTCCACACCTCGCTCTGCCGCGATGACATTCGCCTCAACATTTCCAATCAACCTTGCTTTTGTCACCCCTCGCTCATATGGGAGCGGCCAGCTATATCCATAATTCGGGACTCCCAATACAATTTTTTCTTTCGGAATTTCCGTGAGGGCATACTCCAACACCTGTCGGACATTTGGCAGCGGCGCTACCGGAAGCGGTGGTCCGTATGTATACCCCCATTCATACGTCATCAGAAACACCGTATTTGCACTTTGCCCCAACAGATGATAATCCATTGCCTCATACAACAGCCCTTTTTGATAAGAAGAGGTCTTCGGAGCAAGCGCCACCGACACCCGATATCCATTTTCATTCATCGTCTCCCGTAAACGATTCACAAAATCTGCATACCCTACCCGATCTTCCGGCCGAATATATTCAAAGTCCACATCTACACCTACATACCCCTTTTCTCGTACTGTCTCCAAAAGATTTTCAATCAAATTTTCCTGAACCGTCTCATTTTCCGATAATATTTGAATCAATCCACTGTTAAAGGTCCCCGTCTCCGCAAACGGCGTCAGCACCAGAATCGGTTCCACCTGCTGATTCCAAGCCTCCTGAATCACCCACGTCTCGTCAATCTGAGGTGGTATCAATTCTCCTTCTGCCGTAAATCCATAAGAAAAAATAAGTATTTCATCTATATAAAGAAGTACCTCACGCAAAATATACGGCTCAATAAACGGATATGCATACCCGCTGATCCTACCTTGCATAAGCGGTTCTCCCTCATAAGAAATGACCAAACTCTGCCCCTCTAACAAATGGGTCTGATTCAACAGAAACGGATTGTTTTGATATAGATTTTTGACCGTGATACTATATTCTTCCGCAATCTGCTCTACCGTCTGTCCTTCTCTCACAATATGAACCCGACTCGGCATCAGAATCAAAAGAGCTTGACCCGGAACAAGATTTTGCTGCGCTGCCAGCTCATTGTCATACACAATCCGATCAGTTGAGATATCATATAACTGAGCGATCGAATAAATTGTCTCTCCACTTTTTACAACATGTATCGGCATGGTTATTCTCCATTTTTATTTCTTTACTTTTAATATATTCATCTATCGATAACCCCAAAACCGAATTTGTCACTATAGCAAGTATTATTGTGCTGACTCTCCCTATCCCTCAACATATTTCATATATGGAACAAACATATCTATACTATGATCATCGGAATACAACTGCTCCGGAGTCAATTCAGTGCTTAATGCTGAACCACATCCCGAAAAACTAATCATAAAAAAAATACTCATACCTAAAATAGTAAATATTTTCTTCAATTCATTCACCTCCCATAACATCTATGCAAAATTCCAATTGAACAGTATCGACCTTCCCATTGCCTATGAAAACAATACCATCCTTCCGCTTGGTTGGCAAGCGGTTTTACGATTCAAATGCGCCGCCCGTGTAAAGCAGTGTTTTGATTACTACTGATTTTACATAGAGGATTTTATTATGAAAACACTTGATTTCTGTAGCTTCTGCACAGAAAATGCTGTATAATCACAGGTAAGTACAAAAAACTGCTTTTTCGTTTCCCCCATCATTGATTCTAACCTAAAGAATTTAGAAATGAGGTATTTTTATGGAATATATTAGAGTAACCAACGAGAATATAGACAAAGAGCATATATGCTGTGCCATTTCAAATAACAATGATATTCAAGTATCATCAAAAAAGGCTTGGCTACAAGAGCGATTTAACGAAGGCTTAGTTTTCCTAAAGAGCGAAGAACGAGGAAAGTGTTTTATTGAGTATATTCCTGCTGAAAATGCTTGGAATCCTATTATTGCAGATGGTTATATGTATATTAACTGTCTTTGGGTTGCTGGTTCATTCAAGGGCCATGGATACTCAACAGACTTATTAAATGCGTGCATTGAAGATAGTAAAACAAAAGGAAAACAAGGGTTATGTATTCTATCTTCCCAAAAGAAAAAAACATTTTTAGCTGACCCTAAATTCTTAAAATACAAAGGTTTCATCGTTTGCGATGAAGCAGATAATGGTATTCAATTATGGTGTTTACCATTTAATAAAAATTCCTTGTTACCTAAATTCAAGAAGTGTGCCAAGCACCCTCACATTGATGAAATGGGATATGTTTTATACTATACCAGTCAATGTCCATTTAATGCGAAATATGTGCCTATTGTAGAAGAAATCGCAAAAGAAAAGGGCGTACAGTTTAAATCTATTCGTTTGCAAAACAAAGAGCAAGCACAGAATGCACCTACGCCGATTACAACTTACGCTCTGTTCTATAACGGAGAATATTTAACAAACGAGCAGATGAATGATAAGAAATTTTTAAAGTTGTTGGCAAAATAACCCCCAGCTTATAGAACTAAGAAAACTTTCTCCTACATCCCGTTTCGTCTTACACAAAAAGTACCGCCATCTGACGGTACTTTCCTTCTTTTATTTACTGTCTTAATTCAATTCCCATTTCTTCCAATGCTTTCAAGATTTTCGTCATCGCAGAAGTCACATCTGCCTCTTCCAACGTCTTATCTTTTGCACGGAACACAATAGAATATGCAACAGATTTGAATCCTGCTTTAATCTGCGCTCCCTCATAAAGGTCGAATAATTTGTAGCTTTCTAAGTAAGCGCCGCCTTCCTTCGCAATCACTTCCTCGATCTGGCCAACCAAAATTTCTTTCGGCACAACCATACTGATATCACGAGTCACTGCCGGATATTTTGCAATTCCTTCATATTTTCTGTCAAATGTAGCAAGTTCCACTACCTCCGGCATATCAATCACTGCAACATAAGCTCTTGTCCCGATTCCGTAAATATCTGCCACTTCTGGATGTACTTCTCCCAAGTATCCTACCACTTTCCCACCGTAAATGATATTTGCCTGACGTCCCGGATGCAAGAATGTCTTTCCTGCGTTTGGATCATATGTCTCTTTTTCATGCATACCGATTTTTTCAAAGAATTCTTCTACAACGCCTTTCATGCTGAAGAAATCACCTTCTCCATACATACCAAGTGTGAACTGCATACGTTCTTCCGGAAGTTCTGTGACCGGAAGCTGTTTTGGAAGATAAATATTTCCAAGTTCATACAAACGAACATCTTTATTTCTTCTGTTATAGTTTGTCGCAAGCGATGTTAACATTCCATTCAAAGAAATTGTTCTCATAATACTGTAATCTTCTCCAAGCGGATTCATAATCTCCACCGCTTCACGGAGTTTTGAGTCCGCCGGAAGCAACAGTTTATCAAATACTTTTGGACTTTCAAAAGAATATGTCATTCCCTGACTGAATCCACAGAACTCTGCAATATTTCTGGCTACTTCCTCCACACGAAGTTTGAATGACAATTTTCCTGTTGTTGCCTCTCCCCTTGGAAGTGTTGTCGGAATATTGTCATATCCGTAAAATCTTGCAACTTCTTCTGCAAGGTCTGCAAGTCTGAATAAATCATGTCTGAATGTCGGTGTGATCACTTCTTTTGCCTCTGCATCATATTCCAAGCCGATTTTTTCAAAATATCCAAGCATTTCTTCTTCTGAAATATCTGTTCCAAGCATCACATTGATTTTCTCTGCATCAAATGGAACGCGAACCGGTTCTTTTACTTTTCCATATACATCAACGGTTCCTCCGACAACTTCACCTGCACCTAATTCTTCAATCAACTGGCAGGCTCTGTCGATTGCCGCTTTCGCATTGTTCGGGTCAAGTCCCTTTTCAAATTTTCCGGAAGCATCTGTACGAAGTCCGACTTTTTTGCTTGATTTACGGATGTTTGTTCCATCAAAGCATGCCGCCTCAAACAATACGTTCTGCACATCATCTGTAATCATAGAGTTTTCTCCACCCATGATACCCGCGATGCCAACTGATTTTTCTCCGTCGCAGATCATTAGGACAGATTCGTCCATCTCTCTTTCCTGTCCGTCTAATGTCACGAATTTTTCTCCTGCTTTTGCTGTCTTTACAACAATCTCATTTCCGGCAATCGTAGAAAGATCGTAAGCATGCATTGGCTGCCCATACTCTTCCATCACATAGTTTGTGATATCAACAAGGTTGTTGATCGGGCGGATTCCAACAGAAGCCAGTCTTCTTTGCATCCATCTCGGAGATGGTCCGATTTTTACATTTTTCACAACTCTTGCACAGTAGCGTGGGCAAAGCTCTGTGTTCTCCACAGCTACTTTAATATAATCATTGACATCTTCGTCATTTCCAGTCTCTGTCACAACCGGAGGACAGAATTCTTTTCTAAAAGTTGCCGCTGCTTCTCTCGCAATTCCCACTACACTAAAGCAGTCCACACGGTTTGATGTCACTTCGTATTCAAATACAACATCATTTCTTCCAAGTGCTTCAATCGCGCTGCTTCCAACTACTGCATCTTCCTCGAAAATATAGATTCCGTTCTCCGGAGCCTCCGGGTACATATCCGTCGTAGATCCAAGCTCTTCGATGGAACACATCATACCAAAACTTTCCACTCCACGAAGCTTTCCTTTTTTGATTTTGATTCCGCCTTCTACAACTTTCCCGTCATGACTTCCTGCTACACGTCCACCGTCTAATACAACCGGCACCTTTGCTCCTTCAAATACATTCTTCGCTCCGGTTACGATCTGAACAGTCTCTGTTCCAACATTCACCTGGCAGACAACCAGTTTATCCGCATCCGGATGTTTCTCAATTTTATCAATCTGACCAATTACAATTTTTTCAAGGTCTGCATCCAACACCTCAAATCCCTCTACTTTTGTTCCGGAAAGCGTCATCGCATCTGTGTATTCCTGCGCTGTGACATCAAGGTCCGGCACATATGCTTTTATCCATGATAATGATGTATTCATTTTCTAAATCCTCCTAAAATTTTCTACTCTTTGGCATATCTTATCTAGCTCCAGAATTCAGCCTCTTCGATGCTGCGCAGTACGCTGTACTGCTTTCTAATTCTGTCGCGCCGCTCGCACACAGAAGTAAATATTCGCTTCGCTCGTGCTTCCTTCTCGTGTGTGCTCGCTAGAATTGCTTTAAGAATCTAATATCGTTTTCGTATAATAATCTCATATCGTCGATTTCGTATTTCAACAGTGCAATACGTTCCAATCCTACACCGAATGCGAATCCGTTGTATTCTTCCGGATCAATTCCGCACATTTCCAGTACATGTGGATGAACCATACCACAGCCTAAAATCTCAATCCATCCGGAACCTTTACAGAAGCGGCATCCTTTTCCGCCACATTTAAAGCATGTCACATCCACTTCAGCGCTTGGCTCTGTAAATGGGAAGTGATGTGGTCTGAATTTTGTCTTTGTCTCTGGTCCGAACAATTCTTTTGCAAATACTTCCAGTGTTCCTTTCAAATCTGCAAATGAAATGTTTTTGTCAATCACAAGTCCTTCAATCTGATGGAAGGAAGGTGAGTGTGTCGCATCCACTTCATCCGAGCGGAACACTCTTCCCGGTGCGATCATACGAATTGGAAGTTTCCCCTGTTCCATCACACGTGCCTGCACCGGAGAAGTCTGTGTACGAAGTACGATGTCTTTGTTGATATAGAATGTATCCTGCTCATCTTTTGCCGGATGATCTGCCGGAATATTCAATTTCTCAAAGTTGTATTCGTCATACTCTACTTCCGGTCCTTCCACCACTTCATAGCCCATGCCGATAAAAATTCTTTCAACTTCTTCCAGCGCAATTGTATTCGGATGACGATGCCCAACCATGTTTTTCTTAGATGGAAGTGTAACGTCAATAACCTCTTCTTTCAATTTTGCTTCGCGGATTGCTTTTTCCATTGCTGTCTTTGCATTGTTAAGAGCTGTCTCAATCTCTTCGCGAGCTTCATTGACAAGCTGACCAACCTTCGGTCTGTCCTCAGCCGCTACATCTTTCATTCCTTTTAAAACAGCTGTAAGCTCTCCTTTTTTCCCAAGGAATCTTACTTTTACATCATTTAATTTTTCCGGCGCATCTGCTGCCTGAATCTGTGCCAATGCTTCTTCTTTGATGCTTTGTAATTTTTCTTTCATCGTTTTTATCTCCTTTAATTTTTTTACTTATAAAAAGAACCCCGCCCCCAAAAAAGGGACGAGGTTATATCGCGGTACCACCCTACTTCTCACAGAAATCTCCATGAGCACTCGGACTGCGTAACGTGCAGATACGTTATCTTCTACTTTTCTTTATATCGTTCAAAGATACAGCTCCCGTGCGAAATTCGATTCCCATTTGAACTAAAGGAAACTTCCAGCCGATGATTTCCTCTCTCTGTTAGAAAATAGTGCTCTACTAAACACGTTCCATGCCTTTTTGTATTCAAAATTCCTTTTCATTTTAACACATTAATTCGTAATGTCAAGATGTTCCTCGACCAAAACATTAATTTCTCCGCCCAAAAGCATGACATACATACAGAAATATAGCCACAGCATAATCAATACAATCGTCGTCAAACTTCCATACATATTGGAAAATCCTTTGAAAATATCCATGTAAACCGAGAAAATGAAAGATGCCAGCGTCCAACCAAACGCTGTAAACACAGCCCCTGGAAACTGATACTTCATCTTTCCCTTATGATTTGGGAGAAAACGATAAATACAGGTAGAAAATACAATCAGCACTAACAGCGTCGTAACCGTTCGAATTTCAATAATAAAATCCGTCACATACCGGAAAATCGGAACATGTTCGTTGACAAACATACTAATACTGTTACCAAATCCAAGCAGGACAAGAGACAACACAATCGCAATGATAAAAAGTACCGTGTAGAAAGCTGCCCGGATTCTCAAAAAAATATAGTTTCTTGTCTCAATTTCCTCATGAATGCAGTTCAGTCCGTTTGTGATTGCAAGCACCCCTCGCCCCGCAGACCACATCGTCATAAGTGCTGTCAAAGGGATCACCGCACGTGATTGGTTATACACTTCATTCACAATAGAAATCATTGTCGCACGAATTGTCTTCGGGAACACTTCATAAACCGCCGTCATCACATCCGCTTTTGTTACCGGCGTATACCGCACCAAAGTCAGCAAAAGCAGAATGATCGGAATTAAAGAAAGTACAAGAAAAAACGCAGACTGTGCTGCATATGCCCCTACATGGTCTCTTCCTACTTTTTCTAAAAACTCATTTACTTTTTTCACCAAGACTCTCATAAAACGATTCCTTCTCTTTTTTATCTTACGCAATCATATCACGAAACATTCTTTTCGTAAAGTATCTTTCACTCCACGGTCACTCCCTGATAAAACAATTGTAAGATCTCTATGTATGTTTTCCCGCATTTCGCCATCTCATTCGCCCCGTTCTGGCTCATCCCGATTCCGTGTCCGTATCCGCCTCCATTTATAATATAATTTTCTTCACTTTTCTCTATTTTGAAAAACGCACTGGGCAGTAAAGTTTGACTGTCCACCACTGTCCCATCTTGTTTTTCAATTTGATATCCTTTTCCTCCCAAGGCTCTTCGTATCTTATTTTCAGTATCAACAGTCACGCTTCCACCATCTCCCTGTGCCACTATCTGAAGTGCCACGCCTCCTGCTCCACGCTTTGTAACCGACACATTTTGAAGTGTTCCGATTTCCGTTGCTGTGTTTAGCTCAATCAGATTAGACAATATCCCTTCCGGCACTACCGCCTTCCACCTATACCATGGAAGTTCTGCTTCATATGCATTTCCATCTTCCTTGCAAATCTCCACACTTTGCAGATACTGATTTTGTTCATCCGGCGTCGTCCCCCATGCCTCAATCCCAGTTGTTTTTCCGCAGGAAGTAGAATAATAATAAGCCGTCACAACCTGATTCTGATACCATAATTTTTGTCCCCGTGTCTCATCCACCGCTCGAACAGCCGACTCCTGCTCCTTAGAATTCCCATACACCTGAAAAGAAGTGCTGTCATCTACATGTGCATTATACTCCGGATAAGATAGTCCTTGTGTCTGATTATAAGCATAACTTCTCGCACAGACCGCCTGTGCTTTGAGCGCTTCTAACTCGTAAGACGCAGGCATCTCACTTGGAACGACTGCATACAGATATTCCTCCAAAGGAAGTTCATTTACAAGTATCATTCCTTCCGCACTGGAAAACAGCTCAAAGCTCCCCCGATACGACGGCGTCCCATACCCTCTATTGAGACTTGAAACCGTAATCTTATCGCCGGAAACCACAGATTCCACCTTAATCGTTCCCTTCTGAAACATCGCGTCATCAGGTGTGACAGCAAACACTTCACCTTGACCATACTCCCTCTTTTCATCTCCTGCAATCGCAATAAGCCCCCCTTCTGCCTGAAATTTTATTTCTGCATGTGCAATTTCTTGAAATCCATTCGTTTTGATCACTACCCGAATCATCTGCTCCTCCGTCTGCGCCTTTGATTGCGTCTCCTCTTGTTGTATCTTCGGAAGCTTCGACTCAATATCAAGTTCTGTTTCTCTTTTTTTTCTTTCCGAAAACATAATTACAAGAAAAATCGCAACAACAAAAAGCATTATCCCATAATACACATATTTTTCATTTAATTTTCGTTTCACAAGCTACCTCTTGTCCACTCTTTTTTCTATAGTATATACAAAAATATCTTTTTTTATGAAACTAGAATCTTTACACTAAAATAAGCAGCCACTTTCGTAGCTGCTTTTCTCTTTTGTAGTCCCCCAAAATGCCGTTTTCCATATTTTGACTCCTAGCAAACGCTAGGTGGGCAACCGCATCTGCTTTTCTGCCTTCCTCTGCAAAAACCGGAGGCTTGACATATTACAGAGATATAAGAATCCCGTTTAAAGTACTGTAGGTTCAAAATAATGGAAGTATCGCACATCCCAGGTTCTTTCTAAACATATTATAAGACATTGTGTAGTATTTTTCAACTATATTATCACATTTCTACAAAGAAATTCCGTTCCAGTATTTCCACCAGATTTTTTCCCACCACACAACATCCACAGACACTTCTCTTTTTATCTGACAGTATAGCTTTCGGCACATCTGATATTCTTCTTTTTCAATTTTTTCATTTCCAAAATTTGCCTGATAGACAATCTTCACCACCTGGTCTACATCTTCTTCCCTGATATTCGGATATGCCTTGCAAAGTTTCTGAGTAAACTCTCCATCAACTTCTTCGCTTTTTTCTACCTTCCCGGCAAGAACAAGCAATTCAAACATCCTATAGAACAACTCTTTGACGTATTCGGTATAGCCGTGGTTTCTGCTGATTCGTCTTTTCTTCAAAATCCAAACTCGCCTTCCAAAAAACACCGTAAATGCAACCAAAAACATTCCCACAAAAATCCCTACAATCATATAGAGCGGATTACCCGATCGTTTTTCATTTTCTTCTGCCGGCAATTTATCTTTTCCTTCACCTTCTCCAGACTGATTGTTTTCTTCATCCGTTTCTTCCTGTTTATCCTGCAGCTCATTTTGCTGCGTCTCATCTTTCTTTGATTCACTCTGCTGCAACTGTGACTCTGTCTGTTCCTGCAAAGTGTTCATCCCATCTGGTATGACGGTCATGGTATTTCCTGAATATCCGGGAGTTGTCTCCACCGGAATCCAGCCGATGCCCTGTACATAAGCTTCCGCCCACGCATGTGCAGACGCTCCTGTTACCACAGCTTCATACTCACCCTCTTCATTCAGCTTAAATGCACTTGGCAGCACTGCATATCCGGCAACATATCTTGCCGGAATTCCTTTCATACGAAGCATCAAAGTCGCAACTGTGGCAAAATGCTCACAATATCCTTTTTTATTTTCAAAATAAAAATATTCTGCGACATCTTCCCCTACAGGAGTCTTTCCGGGTTCCAGACTATATTCCGCCTGCTCATCCAGCACTTGTGCGATTTCATCCATCACGCTCCACACATCTGTCGCAGGTACACATTTTTCTACTTCCTCTAAAAAACTTTTCTCAACCTTTGCCGGCACTTCTGTATCATATTTCGATACATATTTAAAATATGCATTTTCCAAGGGACTTTTCGTGTTTTCCAGCGCTGCAGAGCCAAAGGATTCAAGCGGGCAGTATTGGATATCATATTTTTTTGCATCTCCCTTCACATACGAATCGGATACAATCTCATCTTTCTCTGTATAATATCCCGCGTAAGGAATATATTTATACTTTGTATTTGCCCCTACATTTTCAATATAGAGCGTCTCTTGCGAACTGACTGTTTTTAGTTTTTCATACAAAAGATTCCGCACTTCCTCCGTCTGTGCATTTTGCTGACGAATCCAGCTTTGAAATTCTTTCCTTCTTCCCTCTTTCCATTTATTATCCTCATATATCGTTCCAATATACCCTTGCAGATAAATTTTTTCCTGTGGCTTTGTCTGCGAAGTGATGACCAATTGCTTTTCATCATCTTTTGCGAACTCTCCTGCTCCGCCAATCACTCCATCATTCACTCCTCCCTTTGCTTTTCCAAAAAAATCCAATGATTTTTCTTTCAAAAGCTCCGAGATCTGTTTTGTAACATCCTTTCTATCCCCGAACGCTTTCTGCACCTGCATTCCAGAAAACATGCTCCCAATGGCAAGTGCCGCAGCAACAAGAATCACTCCCGCAAATCCTGACTGTCTCTGCACCTGAAATCCTCTTTCCGTTTTTGCCGCCACAATTCCCCCAACTGCAAGCATGCAAAGAACAACCTCTGCCATCTTGGGCACCTTTCCCACTGTAAACGGTATCAAAATGCCGACTCCGAGCAAAATAACCGGCATCCACGAGTGTTTCATACACACAATCCCATACGATAGCAGCATTCCTATCAGTATCCCCAGCACAACCATTCCGGAATCTACAGATGCATCTACATTAAAGTAGGAGCCTAGATAAATCTGAAAATACTCTTCAGCTATTTCCAGAACGCTTCTTTTGATACACAACAATGACTCCCGCAGAGTTTCCCCCCTTAACAGATACAAAAGCAAAACACTTCCACTCGAAACACCCCACGCAAGAACCTTTCCACTCTTCTTTTCCATCAACAAAAGAAGAGTCTCTATTGCGCAAAAAAGTAATGTGATAGAAAATACTTCCGTCTTTTGATATTTCAATTGGAATGCGTTTGTAATCGCAAGCAGTATCCCCGCTGTTCCCATGCAGACATAAAGCAGCATTGCACAATGATATCCCCATTTTTTCATACGCATCCTCCTCTATACCACAATTTCAACAGAGTGAAAAAAGAGTTCTAATCCATCTTGAACCATATCCATTTTTTCATTTCCATCAATCTGCAGCTTCATTCCCGTATCTATTTTCACTATTGTTGCATAGATATCGTTCTTATATGTGTAGCGATACTGCTCCTCCATATTCTGTTCGAGACAGTTTGGGGAAAATTCCAACACTTCCATAATGCATTCATATAAATCCTCTTCCGTTCGGACAAGAATCCTCATAATTCCATCCTCATTTTTCTTCTTCCAGACTACATAATGGGCACACTCCCGTTCAAGCAATGCTGCTGAAAGCGATACTACCGCTTCCATAAACAAATTTCCTACACGACTTCCCTTTGTATCCTCTTCCATCAACAATACAACCGTTGCTCCCAATGGATAACTGAATTCCTTGATATACAAAGTGTTTTCTCTGGCGCTTAATTTCCAATGCACTTTCTGCATACGATCACCTGCCTGATATTCCCGTACATCGTAGATTTCCGCGCTGTCCTCTCCGCCTCTGTCCTGCGCATAGGATTCACCATCCACCGGAAACCATTTTGTTCGATTGCTCACAATCAGGTTCACCGGATATACTTTCGGCATCACAGTCGCAAACAGTTTTTCTTTTGGTCTTTTTGTAATTCCTAAAATGCCAAGTGCATCATAGCAAACAACCTTTCTCATCTGAATTTCTATTTTCCCACAATATTTTGGAATCATTTCGCACGTCAAATTTTGTTCCTGTCTGCCATTCAAATACACCTTATATTTTCGTTTTTCTTTTTTTCCGTCTGCCACATACCGATAACAAAACTGTACTTTAACCGGAACTGGAAATGCCATTGGATTTTTTAGACGAATCTTTACAGCGCAGCTTTCTTTTTGCTCCAGCATGATCCGATCCATCTTCATATAGGCACTGATTCTTCGCCTCCCAAAAACAGCCATCATCAGACAAAACAGTAAAAAAATAATTTCTGCCGCCAACACTGAACCGCCTTCTTTCCATTCATACAGCAGATTCAGATAAATCGTGACTGTCACTATCAGTAAATAGATCCACTTTTTCATCCGACACGCTCCTTCATCGTTCCTTTGGGTTTGGAGCTTGTACACCGTTCAAAATCTCCTCTATAATCTCCTGTACCTTCACACGGTTGAGCCGCGCTTTTGCATTCAGCTGAATGCGATGCCTTGCCACATTTTCAAAAATTTCCTGCACGTCTTTCGGGACACAATAGTTTCTTCCATTCAGATACGCAATCGCCTTTGTCATCTTTGCAAGTGCCACAGTCCCACGTGGACTGATTCCAAGTTCAATCATCGGATGCTTTCTCGTCTCTGTAACTAATTCGCCAATATAGTTATAAATCACATCGTGAATATAAATATTCTCCACCTCTTTTTGCAAAAGCACAAGCTGATCCGCTCTCAAAATCGGTCGTATTGAGTCGGTTATATTTCCTCTTTGATTGCCTTTTACAATTTCAATCTCCTGCGCCATATCCGGATATCCGATTGTAATACATATAAAAAATCGGTCTAACTGCGCTTCCGGAAGCATCTGCGTTCCCGCCGATCCAATCGGATTCTCCGTTGCGATCACAATAAACGGATGCGGAACTTCCCTCGTCACTTTGTCAATTGTAACCGTTCCTTCCTCCATAACTTCCAAAAGCGCAGACTGTGTCTTCGGCGATGTCCGATTAATCTCATCAGCCAAGAGAAGATTGCACATCACCGCTCCCGGTTCATAATAGAATTCTCCGCTTTTCTTATCATACATGGAAAATCCTGTGATATCCGCCGGAAGTACATCCGGTGTGAACTGCACCCTGTTCTGTATAAGAGTCATGCTTTTGGCAAAGGCAACCGCCATCGTTGTCTTCCCTACTCCCGGTATATCTTCGATTAAAATATGTCCGCCCGCTAAAATCGCAGCCAGAATTTTTTTCACACATTCGTCTTTTCCAATCACTGCCTTTTTCACTTCTTCTATAATTTTCCGTGCTACCTCTACATATTGCGCCATTTTCCGACCTCCTTCATACAACTGTGAAACCTTATCCTTATCTTATCATGTTTCCCCCATGTATTCTATAGTAGTACACAAAAAACCGAGTGCGTATTACACACTCGGCATTTTCTATCTTATAATATTTCTTATAACTGTGGACCAGCAGAAACAAGCGCTTTACCAGCCTCGTTGCTTTCATATTTTGCGAAGTTCTTAATGAATCTTCCTGCAAGGTCTTTTGCTTTTTCTTCCCACTCTGCTGCATCTGCGTATGTATCACGTGGGTCAAGAATATTTGTATCAACTCCTGGAAGTTCTGTAGGTACTTCAATGTTGAAGTATGGAATCTTCTTTGTAGGAGCTTTCTGAATATCTCCGTTCAAGATTGCATCAATGATACCACGTGTATCTTTGATAGAGATACGTTTTCCTGTACCATTCCATCCTGTGTTTACAAGATATGCTTTTGCACCGTTTGCTTTCATCTTCTTAACAAGTTCTTCTGCATATTTTGTTGGGTGCAGTTCCAAGAATGCCTGTCCGAAGCAAGCTGAGAATGTTGGTGTAGGTTCTGTGATTCCACGTTCTGTACCTGCAAGTTTTGCTGTAAATCCAGATAAGAAGTAGTATTCTGTCTGCTCTGGTGTCAATACAGATACCGGTGGAAGTACTCCAAATGCATCTGCTGACAGGAAGATTACATTCTTTGCTGCCGGTGCTGCTGATACCGGACGTACAATTTTTTCAATATGATCGATTGGGTAAGATACACGAGTGTTCTCTGTTACACTCTTATCGTCAAAATCAATCTTTCCGTTTTCATCTAATGTTACGTTCTCAAGAAGTGCATTTCTCTTGATTGCGTTGTAAATATCTGGCTCAGATTCTTTATCAAGGTTAATAACTTTCGCGTAGCATCCACCTTCAAAGTTGAACACACCATTGTCATCCCATCCGTGCTCATCATCACCGATCAGAAGACGTTTTGGATCTGTAGACAATGTTGTCTTACCTGTTCCTGAAAGTCCGAAGAAGATTGCTGTATTTTCTCCGTTCATATCTGTGTTAGCTGAGCAGTGCATAGAAGCAATACCTTTCAATGGGAGGTAGTAGTTCATCATAGAGAACATACCTTTTTTCATCTCTCCACCGTACCATGTGTTCAAGATAACCTGTTCACGGCTTGTGATATTGAACATAACTGCTGTCTCAGAATTCAAACCAAGTTCTTTATAGTTTTCAACTTTTGCTTTAGATGCATTATAAACAACGAAGTCTGGTTCGAAGTTCTCAAGCTCTGCTTCTGTTGGCTGGATGAACATGTTCTTAACAAAGTGTGCCTGCCATGCCACTTCCACGATAAAACGAATTGCCATACGTGTATCTGCATTTGCTCCGCAGAATGCATCTACTACAAATAATCTTTTGTTAGAAAGTTCTTTAATTGCAAGTTCTTTACATGTATCCCAAGCTTCCTGAGATGCTGGATGGTTGTCATTTTTATATTCATCTGAAGTCCACCATACAGTATCTTTTGAGTTCTCGTCCATAACGATGAATTTATCTTTAGGAGAACGTCCTGTATAGATACCTGTCATAACGTTGACTGCACCAAGTTCACTTTCCTGTCCTTTTTCAAAACCTTCAAGTTCTGTCTTTGTTTCTTCTTCAAATAACACTTCATAAGAAGGGTTGTAAACTACTTCTGTAGTTCCAGTGATACCATATTTGCTTAAATCAATTTTTGCCATCTTAATTAAACCTCATTTCTTAATATAGTAGTTTGAATTTTTCCAAGTTTCACTGATTTCAATTATACATACTTCACTAATAAAGTCAATACTTTTTTGAAAGATATGATATGCATCTAATTCATTTCTTTCTGTAATTTCATTAAAATTCTATAAAATAAATATTAAAAATGCAAGTTCAAAATTTGATTCCTGCATTTTTTGCGCATTTTTTATATATTTTTAATTATATTCACTCATTTCACACTGAATTTTGCAATTCGCTTGTCAAAAATTTCACGTTCATATTCTTCTAAAAAAATCTTTCTTGTATTCCGGTTTTCATTCAAAAAAAATCTCAGAAGTACAGTATCTGCCTGCACCTCTGAGACCTTCATCAAATTGTTAATGCAATTTATTTTTCAGAAAAATGCAGACCCTTACACGTTCAGTATCTCTTTTACTGTCTCTTCCATCTTGTCCGCATCACATTCTCTTGTGTGAACAATGTTGGCATCTCGAATTTCTTCAATTGCTTTTGGAATCTTGACACATGAAATCTTTTCCAGCTCCGCTATCAAGTCAAATTCTTCCAGCGCATCATACTTTTCATCAATGGAAGTCATCACACTTCTTGCAAATTTATACGGACTTGCAGTAGATGCAATCACTGTTTTTCTCTCATCTTTGTTTTCCTCAAGATATGTTTTCCCAACCGATGCCGCAACTGCTGTATGCGTATCGATCACATATCCTGTAGATTTATAAATCTCAGAGATTGTCTTCTTCACTTGGTCTTCCGTTGCATATCCTGCCGCAAAATCATCCAGGTTCTCCTTCATCTCTTTTGAAATCTCATAAACACCCTGTGATTTTAATGCGCGCATCAAATCCTGATTCTTTACAGCATCCTGACCTGCAATGAGATAAATCAGGCGCTCTAAATTGCTTGAAATCAAAATATCCATTGATGGCGATGTTGTCAAAATAAATTCTCGATTCTTATCATACACACCTGTTTGGAAGAAATCGAACAAAACTTTGTTCTCGTTCGATGCACATACAAGTTTTGCGATTGGGACTCCCATCTGTTTTGCATAATATGCCGCCAAAATATTTCCGAAATTCCCAGTAGGAACAACTACATTAATCTGCTCTCCCTCTGCAATTTCTTCATTTTTAAGCAATTTTGCATATGCATACACATAATATACAATCTGTGGCACAAGCCGACCGATATTGATAGAATTAGCAGAAGAAAATTGATAACCCGCAGCATCCATCTCTTTTGCAAGCTCTTTATTTTCAAAAATTGCTTTCACACCACTTTGCGCATTATCAAAATTCCCATGTATTGCAACAACCGATGTATTGTCACCTTTTTGTGTCACCATCTGAAGTTCCTGCACCTTGCTCACACCGTCTTTTGGATAGAATACAATAATCCTTGTCCCTTTTACATCCGCAAATCCTGCAAGCGCTGCCTTCCCGGTATCTCCGGAAGTCGCTGTCAGAATCACGATCTCATTCTTTACATTGTTTTTCTTCGCAGAAGTCGTCAATAAATGTGGTAAAATGGACAATGCCATATCTTTAAAGGCAATGGTTGCTCCATGAAATAACTCTAAGTAATACATACCATCTGCTTTCACAAGAGGCGCAATCTCTTCAGTATCAAATTTTGAATCATATGCCTTTGTGATACAGCTTTTTAATTCTTCTTCCGTAAAATCGGTAAAAAACTGTTTCATCACCGCATATGCAGTCTCTTGATAAGACATCTCTTTCAGTGTCCCCATATCGACATCCAGCTTTGGAATCGTCACTGGAACAAAAAGCCCTCCGTCATCTGCAAGACCTTTTAAAATTGCCTCGGAAGCTGTCACTGTTTTTTCTGCGTTTCTTGTACTTTTATACAATAAATTCATCTCAACCACCCTTTTTCACATTTTTTCACTATAGATATAAATATATCACAAAACTTGCGACTTCGCAATTTCGTTTTTTGCTGTGACGGACATTTGTCACTCTGCTACATACGTTTTCGTTCTTTTCGGAACAAAATAAAGCAGATTGCACTAATCGCCATCAGAATCGGATAATACAGATATGGTATAATTTCAAACGGTGTAAGTGCTGTTAATGTTGCTGCTGAAAGGAGTTGTGCCCCATAAGGGATCAGTCCCTGTCCCACGGATGTAAAAATATCCAAAAGAGATGCTGACCGTTTCGGATCAATGTCAAATTCTTCGCATATTTCCTTTGCGATCGGTCCCGCCATGACAATTGCAACCGTATTATTTGCCGTACATGCGTCCACTAAAAGAGACAGTCCGGCAATTCCAAGTTCTCCCCCTCTTCTGCCACTGATTCTTGATTTGATTAAGTTTAAAATAAACTGGATTCCACCGTACTCCTTCACAAGCGAAACAATACATGCCACAACAATCGATATTACCGTAATATCATACATTCCTGTCACGCCTTCTCCAATTACACTAAACATCTCAGATGCCGCAAGTGTTCCCGTTGCCACACCTACAATCAGTGAAAGAATTGTTCCACTGATCAGCACGATAAATACATTGATTCCTATCAACGCTCCGACTAAAACCAAAACATATGGTACTACCTGCCACAAGTTGTACGTAAGCGCCTCTGTAATCTCATAGCTTCCATTTCTTGTAATCATAAATAAAATAATAATGGTGATAACTGCCGCCGGAAGCACAATCAAAAAGTTCGCTTTAAACTTATCTTTCATCTCACAGCCCTGTGTCTTTACAGCTGCAATCGTAGTATCTGAAATCATAGATAAGTTGTCACCAAACATTGCGCCACACACAACTGCTCCAATGCAAATCGCCATCTCATATCCCGTCTTTTCACTGATTCCCACAGCAATCGGCGCGAGTGCCGCAATCGTCCCCATAGATGTTCCCATAGAAACTGAAATAAAGCAGCCGATGACAAAAAGACCTGCAACTGCAACATTAGACGGAAGCACAGAAAGACCAAAATTAACCGTACTTTCCACTCCGCCTGCTGCCGTCACAGCTCCGGAAAATCCACCGGCGCATAGAAAAATAAGACTCATCGTAATAATATTCTCATCCCCTACGCCTTTTGAAATCACTGACAATTTCTCAGCAAATGACAACTGTTTGTTCTGCATAAACGCTACTGCCAACGCGATCAAAAAAGCTACGATTGCAGGCATCGCATAAAAATCTCCTGTTACAATACCGGAACCCAAAAAGATTACCAGAAATACTCCAATAGGGAGCAGGGCAATTGCCCTTCCTTTGTTCTCTACTTGATTCATTCTTTTCCTCCTCATTTTCGTAAAGTTGCCTTATTGTATCATATATTTCTCCTGCAATCAAATACCCCGGCACAAAAAAACTATGCCGGGGTATCTTTTCTGTTATTTTTTCTTGCTGTTTGTATAATTCACCAATCCGCCTGCTGCGATCAGTTTCTGCATAAATTCCGGAAACGGTTGTCCCTGAAACTCTGTTCCCTTTGTTAGGTTATAAATCTTTCCGCTGTCAAAATCCACTTCTACTTCGTCTCCTGCTTCAATCCCATTCGCTGCTTCGGGACATTCGATGATCGGGAGTCCGATATTGATTGCATTTCGATAAAAGATTCTGGCAAATGTCTCTGCAATCACACAGCTTACGCCCGCTTCTTTCAGGCAAAGCGGTGCATGTTCTCTTGAAGAACCACATCCAAAATTTTTATTTGCAACAATCATATCACCCGGTTTTACTTTTTTTGCAAATTCCGGATCGATATCTACCATCGCATGGCTTGCTAATTCTTTTCCGTCAAAAGAATTCAAGTATCTTGCCGGAATGATTACATCGGTATCTACGTTGTCTCCATATTTGAATACGTGTCCTAATGCTTTCATTACTTATCACCTACTTTCTCTGGATTGGCAATGCATCCCGCAATCGCACTTGCCGCCGCAACTTCCGGAGATGCCAGATAAATAAGTGAGTCTACATGCCCCATTCTTCCCACGAAGTTACGGTTCGTTGTAGATACACATTTCTCACCTGCTGCCATAACTCCCATATGTCCCCCCATGCAAGGTCCGCAGCTCGGAGTATTAAATGCGCAGCCCGACTCAATAAATGTTGTCACAAGCCCTTCCTCAATACATTGTAAATAAATCTTTTGTGTTGCCGGAATTACCATCACACGCACATCCGGATGTACTTTATGTCCCTTCAAAACCGCTGCCGCTCTGCGCATATCTTCCATTCTTCCGTTCGTACAAGAGCCGATCACTACCTGATCAATCTTAATCGGTTCCATCTCCTCTACTTCGTCAATTGTCTTTGCATTGCCCGGCAAATGCGGAAATGCTACTGTTGGTCTCACCTTTGACAAATCAATCTCCACCACTTCGTCATATTCGGCATCCTCATCAGCAGTATAAACCTTATACTCTTTCTCGGAATGTTCTTTCATGTAAGCTTCCGCTTTTTCATCTACGATGAAAATACCATTTTTAGCACCAGCTTCAATCGCCATATTTGCCATTGTAAAACGGTCATCCATAGAAAGATTCGCAATACCATCTCCTACAAATTCCATCGATTTGTACAATGCTCCATCAACTCCGATTTTTCCTATAATATGTAAAATAATATCTTTTCCGCTGACATATTTCCCCGGCTTTCCGGTGAGCACAAACTTGATTGCACTTGGCACTTTAAACCACAACTCTCCTGTTGCCATACCGGTTGCAATATCCGTTGTACCTACTCCTGTAGAAAACGCTCCAAGTGCGCCATATGTGCAGGTATGAGAATCCGCACCGATGATACATTCACCTGCAACTACAATTCCTTTTTCTGGCAGAATCGCATGTTCAATCCCCATTTGCCCGATTTCAAAATAATGTGTCAGGCACTGACATTTTGAAAACTCACGGATTGATTTTGAATTTTCTGCTGATTTAATATCTTTATTCGGCGTAAAATGATCCGGTACCAGCACTACCTTATCTTTGTCAAACACTTTATCTGCCATCTGATAAAACACCGGAACCGCCATCGGTCCTGTAATATCATTTGCCATAACCACATCTAATTTGGCTTCAATCAATTGTCCTGCAGTTACAGATTCCAGTCCTGCATGCGCGGCAAGAATCTTCTGCGTCATTGTCATTCCCATTTGGATGCCCTCCTTTTCCTGTTCTGTCTGATATTCTATCATATTCAAAAAGGATGTGACAAGGTGCGATATTAACCTATTTTTGTTTTTTCCAAATGTTCTGCGTGCATAAAATCACTACGATTTCCAAAGATAATAAACCTATACCATACCAAGTTTTTTGCATTGCATCTCCTGTTTCAACCGGCTTTGCTTCCTGCTTTTCCACAATCGGGATATGTTTTGGGATCACTTCGACTTCGTATGACATTTCTCTGTTTTCCGCATTCCACGTCGGCAACGCAATCAGAAACGGAGTAATCCGATCATATTCTTTTGTCTTTTCCGCCACAAATAAATATACTCCCGTCTCTAAATTCTTTATCTCTATTTCACCGTTTTTGTCTGCCCTGACCTTTGCGCTTCTTTTACCGGAGAATGTTTTTAATTTTTGAGCTGCCTCTTCTAACTGCTCCGCTGTTTCAATTTGATTCAAATCCACTTTAGATGCCTCAAACTGCTCTGTCAATTCATAACTTCCATCCTTCCAGTCTGCTGCTTTTATATAGGAAAATTCTACTCCTTCTTTTTTCGTTCCCTTTTTCCCATCCGTTAAGCTAATATGAATATTTCCGTATTTCCCTAACTCTTTTTTATACTCTTCTTCCGGAATGAAAGGACTTTCTCCTCTCGCTGCTTCTACATTCTTCCATGCTCCCACTGTCAAAAAACTAATCATCAGGAACAACATTACTATTTCCTTTGTCTTAAACATCTCTTCCTCCTGTTTCGTTTTTTCGGTATTAAAACAGACACCAGAAATGCGGCCGGAAGTCCGTCAAAGAACAGTTCTCGTATAGACGGAACCTTCTTTGGCAATTTCTTCCTTTCACTCTCCCGATAAGGCACTCTTTTCCCTGTTACCACCAGACGATGTGTGTTTAACCCATATGGAGTGCACGTAATCAGAGACACTAAATCTTCTCCTTTTTCCGGTTCCAAAACCTCTGTGATTTCTGGTTCGATTACTTCTATTTCCGACACCTCATAAGCAAGTGTTCTTCCACAAACATCCAAAAAGAATAAATCTTCTTTCTTCAATTCATCCAGCCTTGTAAACAACTTTGAATTTGGAAGTCCCCTATGCCCCGTAATCACACATCTTGTATTCTCTCCTCCAACCGGAAGTGCACTACCTTCCATATGACCTGCCCCAACAGCCAGAACATCTTCCTCCGTCCCATGATAAATCGGTAACTTCACACTGATTTTTGGTATTACAATAACTCCCATCACTCCGGTCTTCGACACATTCAAAAGTGTTTCATAATGTTCCTCACGAAGTGTCTTCTCCATCATTCCAGCCACTATTTTCCCATGTATCTGCTGCAACATCTCATTATATTTTTGTGCTTCTCGCCACACGGATTCCATATCTTTCGTTTTCTCCAACCCATTTTCATAAGTGGTGATCACCTTTTGCTGCCTCTCTTGCTCAATACGATTACTCACAAGCGGATATGAGCACAATAGAAATCCGGTTATAAAGCAAAGTATGGTCATTACTTTTCGCTTCATATTTCATCTCCTGAATCTGCTACTTTTTTTGTCCTCCATATTTTCTGTGCAGGCAAACTGTAAAACCACTCAAAAGAAGACTTCCGGCTCCAACCAAAAGAAGCATAGCTGATGATCCTGTCACCGGCAATTTCTTTCCTACTGTATTAATGACATTTAAATTTGCAGATCCACTTTCACTATCCGTTACAAGTTCTATATTACGCTCTTCAAAGTCACCATTTAAAAATTCCTTCATATATACATTTGCCTCTAATTTCTGCAAAATTTTATCCGTACCTCCCTCTCCTTTGATATAGCTGTTTCTTTCTTCCGTAAAAACAGCCTTAAGCTTCAGTACAATCGGATCTAAGAGCGGACGATACCCCGTAGGCGCTGATGTCTCTTTCAGATAATATGTGCCGCTATCCAAACCAAAAATTATAAAATTACCATTTGAATCTGATTCCATCTCAACAGCCTCTTCCGGAACAGAATTTCCCGAAAAATCACGGTTAATCACGCAATACCCATCTTCTATTTTCTTTATATACACCTCATTTTTTAAGTCCTTATCTGAATATAATCGAAATTTTGCTCCTTCCAATTTTGCTCCGTGATTATTGGTTTTCAATCCATTTAATTTGTATGTAAAACAGACAACCGTATCCCACGGTGTATATCCGGTACTTCCCTCTCCATTCGAATCCGGATTGTTTGAAAATTCCAGCCGCACATCATTTTCAAATCCAGGTCGCCCGGTATCTTGTGCTGCTTTTTCATTCAAAGTAGCCTCATACGTCAAAACCACTTTCTGCCCATACACATTTTCATCCACTTCATTTTTTCGATCAAATTCTCTGTCTACGATCGCTTTCAAATCATTGATTGCCACTCGAAATGTCTCATCATCTCCCAGATTTGTGGACACTTGAAATTCATCTTTTCTCAGAGTATAATACTTTGACTGTGAACCGGATGTTTCATAAATTGTAATTGCGACAGAATCCTCATGAAATGTCAATGCTTCATCCATACAGTCATGCCATGCATAGTAATAGGTGTCGTACCCATTGATGTTCGGAACTCGGGACTCGTATTTATATGGAACAGTCTGTCCGATTTCATAATCGGCAATATCATTCCAACCGTCATTTCCAATCATCTCTTTATAATCATCTTCCTGTATCTTTTTCGTCACACTTGGATAGTCTGACTTCACATTCATATCCGTATCCGGATTCGCTGTTGTCACAATACAAAGCGAAGACGATGCATGGGTTCCATCTACATTACTCACTTCATCCGTCACATAATATCCATAATCCAGACCTCCAATTACAATCGAATTGTCCTTCCTTGTCTCTGTTACCCTAACCACATCAGGCTCTACCTGATCTTTTGCGATTTGATCTCGCAATTTTTCCACAAAATACCGATAGGAACTATAACTGCCTTCCAATGGCTGCTCTTCATTTGCCCCTTCTACCTGATTTTGATTTAGCGATTGGATATGATCAATCACCTCATACTCTGTCACCTGTTCTGCGTCTTTGCCAATTGCTTCGCCGACCACTTTCTTTACCGGCTTCTCATAGTTTGGATTGAGTGTATATTGTATGGATTCTCCGCCTGCTGCATTTTCCGCATGGAAAATCTGATATACATGAAATTTCTTTCCCCGGAGAGGCTGACCGCTGTTTCCTCGAATTGTAATACTCGCATCTCCTCTTTTAAAATCTGCCATTCCACCTGGTGTTTCGACTGGATTCAGGTTCTTGGTTTCTGTCTCCCATGCTGCCGACACTTCCGCCAATGCCGCCTGTTCAGACATCAATAATATTGCCGCGCAAACCGATACACACACCGTTTTCATCATTCTATTTTTCATCGTCTTATTCTCCTTATCTTTTTTCTTTTCTGTTGTCTGCCTGCAATTAAGCATAAGATTCCTCCTGCTGCCAGCATTGGAAGCATCCATTTAGATCCTGTATCCGGAAGTTTCATACCCGTTTCATTGATTACCGTGACATGTGTCTCCCTGTCCGCTTTTGTTCCGCCTACCGAAAACATACCGTCCGAATCAGATGTATCATAGGCTTTTCCATTTACATAAAACAGAAACGTATCTTTTGCCGGAATACTCTCTACCCACAGTTCATACACCAGTGGATTTCCAAACAGATCAACTGGGATACGATATCCTTCCGGCGCCTTGGTCTCCTTCATATAGTATCGTTTTCCAACTTCCAAATTTCTTAACTCCAATACCCCATCAGTACCTGTCTCTCCTCTCATCACAACATTTTCACACTTCTTCTCTGCATACAGTGTAAACTCTGCTCCTTCGAGACGTTTCCCTTTCTGATTCTCTTTGTGGATTAAAAGTCGAAACGGTGCCAGAGGATCTTCCATGGTCACAATTATATTTCCTTTATCTGTCACCTGAATCTCTGCTTTTCCCAGCGTATCATCTATCTTGGATGTGATACTGATCTGATTGTCTTGTGCAACATAGAATTCAATTACATTTCCATTTAGCAGATAGCCCTCCATTACAGATATCTCTTGAATTTTATGCGTTCCATACTGTAGTCCTTTCAGTGTCAATTCTCCATTTTGATCCGTCTCTATCGTTTCCTTCTTCCTATCTGGACTTTCATGTTCAAATTTCACTCCCGGAATCGGGACGTCTAAGCCTTCCTGTCTTTTGATCAAATCCAGTTTTAAAATGCGCTCCGGTACACCCAGTGTATTGTAAGTATCCACGGATTCTGTATTTCCTTTTGCCGTAATCTGTCTTACAAACAGTTCCGGATTGAGCAAATATCCTTCCGGCGCTTTTGTCTCCTGAATCGTAATCGTCCCAATCGGCACAGCCGGTCGACCATTCAGATCCACATATAACGCATCTCCTGATACGAGATGTTTCTTTCCATAAGAACATTGTCCGTCTTCATCCGTCTCAAATACCCATGTCCGTTTTGCTGTCTTACCTAACTTTTCCGGATCTGTATCTTCTTCCCATAGTCCGTCATAATATTTTACAGTGAATCTTGCTCCACGAAATGTGGCTGCTCCCTGCGGCTTATTTTCTCCAGTGTCCGCATCCGTTTTTCTCAGTAATATCTCAATTGGACAAAGTTGTGGAACATCTTCAAACATTACCTTACTTTCACGCCCGGAAGATATTGTCACTGTTTTCGTCTCCGGATTTAGCGCGTACCCTTTTGGCGCCTTGATTTCTTTCACAAAATAGGTTCCCGCCTGCAAAGAAAGTACATTTGAGTCCCCTTTTGCATCTGTTTTAAGCACACCTACTCTGGATGATCCGGAAAGCGATGCCTCTTTATACACTCCAAATTCTGCTCCTTCAAGTGAATAATTTCCATTCTGAGTTGTCACAGAAGGATTCGCAGACTCTTTTTTTAATCGAACCGTGCCGAACGGCTTGTACGTGCCTCCCCACTTACTCAGCGGTTGTCCTGCACCCTCATACATTATTCCGTATGCATCCTGAAAATACTGATAATTTTTTCTGGCCCATGCCATTCCATTTGCCATATACTCACTTTTGTGTGTTGCAAGCCAGTGTCCCAGATTACACTTCACATTATTTCCGGTCTCTATCACCACGTTTCCATACCAATGATGTGCCTCATTCAACACCCACCAGACCGCGCACTGCTTAAACAGATAATCGTAGTTACTGTTAATTCCACTGCATGCATAATGATCATAGTAATAAAACATTGCCGCAATCATCTGAATCGTGGCTTTGTTATAATATTTTGCGGCATCGACCGCCGTTTTGTAGCCTGCCCGAAAGGAAACTGTCGGATTCGCGCAATATAATTCTTCTCCACTGCTTGTTCCCAATCTCCCCTCGTTCCAGTGCTCTAAAATCACCCACGGAGTGCCATCCGGCGCAGTCTGATTGTAATCCACAATATCAATTGCGCCTACATTCGCCTCCAATACCTGCGCATAAATAGTGCTTTTAGCCGCAAATTCTGCTCTTGGAATTTCCTCGTATCCTTCCACGGTACCAACTCCTACTTCCCGCAAAATTTCCCGTATCTCCTCTGCCATCTGAAGTTTTTCTCCCACAGAAGGAGGATCTTTCGGCTCCTGTGCATAAACACTCAGCGTGCCAAGAACCGTCGCGCAGATTAAGACGAACGAAAAAAGCTGTTTTATTTTTTTCAAACTTTTTCCTCCAATCTTGAATTTTTCTGTTAATATAGTTTCCCTTACACGATCCTCCTTCCTATATGCAAATTGTTCTCGTTTTGGATACTTGGGATGATCATCCCTTTTGAATAATTGAATTGCTCTTAGACGAGTGCCTTTATCATAGTCTCATTCCACTCATTTGTCAACAGAAAAAAACAAATAATACAACAAAAGCTAGAAACGTTTCTTATTCTCTGATAAAATAAATGTATTTCAAAAAGAAAGAAGGATTTTTATTATGGCTATACAGTCTTCTGCAGCCTTGCAGACTTTATTAAATCGAATACACCGCAAAAGCTATCCAGCTTACAAAGAAACAAAAGGTATCTATCAGTTTGACCGCTATGTGCTCTCAATCGACCACGTGCAGGGAGACCCTTTTGCCTCCCCATCCAAAGTGAGCATCCGTGTTCTCGGAAAAGATGCTCGTTTTCCTTCTATACTGTATGACAGTTACGAAAAAAGGATCGCTCTTCAAGATTATCTGACCCGCAAATTTCACCAGGGAATTGACCGTTATAATTTTAAGGCGAAGGGTTCCGGAAAAAGTGGATTATTGTCCATCAGCCAATGCAGGCAGGAAATTTTAGAGCGTACCGCCTGCACAATCCATCCCAAAAACGGAGAGATTGTACTTCGAATGGAAATTGGATTTCCGGCAAACGGACGAACGATCAATGCACAGGAACTCATTCGGATTTTATTTGATTTTCTTCCTGACTGCGTGTATAACACCTTATTTTATGCAAAATTGAACCACCAGAAATTACAGCAGATCCATGATCTCGCAGAAGATCAGGCATACATTCGTCACGAGCTAAAAAGACGAAACCTCGTAGCTTTTGTCGCAAACGGATCGGTTCTTCCAAGAGAATCCGGCATTTCACCACGTCCGCTGAAAGATGCCGTGCCTTTTTCTTCTCCTGCTTCTCTTGAAGTTACGATGTCTCTTCCACATAAGGGTGAGCTTATCGGAATGGGGATTCCAAAAGGAATCACATTGATTGTAGGTGGCGGGTATCATGGAAAATCAACATTGCTCAACGCTTTAGAACTCGGTGTCTATAATCATATTGCAGGTGACGGCAGAGAGTACGTTATCACAGATGACACTGCCGTAAAACTCCGTGCAGAAGACGGTCGCAGTATCAAACACACAGATATTTCCATGTTTATCAACAATCTGCCAAATGGTAAAGATACTGTCTCTTTTTATACTGAAGACGCCAGTGGAAGTACTTCCCAAGCTGCCAATGTCATCGAAGCGATGGAGACCGGTTCGTCGCTGTTTCTGATTGATGAGGACACCAGTGCGACAAACTTTATGATCCGCGATGAATTGATGCAGCGCGTTGTCAATCGAAACAAAGAGCCGATTACACCGTTTATTGAGCGTGCCCGAATGCTCTTTGAACAATATGGTATTTCATCCATCATCGTAGCGGGAAGCTCTGGATCCTATTTTCATATTGCCGATTTGATTTTACAGATGGATCAATATGTGCCATTTGACATCACGGACTTTGCCAAGCAGGAAGCAAAAGCCTTCCCATTGCCAGATTATGACCATTTGGCTGTTCCTGATATTCCGGATTATAAACGTATTCCAAAACCAAATTCTGCATTTCGGTCGCAGGGAAAATGCAAGGTTAAGACACTTGGAAAAGATGCTGTACAGATCAACCGGGAAACGATTGATCTCCGCTACGTGGAGCAGCTTGCCGACTCCGAACAGACAACCGCGCTCGGATACATCATCAAGCATTTAGAGAGTAATGCAATTGACGGAAAAAAGAACTTGCAGACATTAGTAGATAATCTGTATCAAACATTTGAGCAAAACGGAATTTCCAACATTGCACCAAACACAAATATGGCGCTTCCACGCAGACAGGAAATATTCGCTGCGCTGAACCGATATCGCTCGTTAAAACTATAGCTTTATTGTTTTTACATAAGTTCACCTTGATTTTAACTGATTTTTATGCCATTTTAACTAGTAATTGCGAAGGAAGCTTACAACCAAAATTTGGAACTCGCCACAAAACAACTGACATCTGTCGGAGTCTCAGAAGAATTATCCGAAAAGTATATGCAGCTTTTTACTGACTTGTTTAAAAATGTAAAATATACGGCGAAAGAAGCGAAAGAAGACAAAGATAAAAACTACACAGTTGAAGTAGAGATTGAACCGGCGCAGATTTTTGACGGTGTATTGGAAGCTACGCAGGCAGAAGTAGAATCGCTTGTTACAGCACAGGCTGAAAGTGGTAGAATTCCTTCTCAGATGAAGATTATTTAAAATTAGATGCGGCAATGTATGACAAAGATGCACTGGGAATGTAAAACAACGAGGACGGAGAACAGAATAATTCAATAGCGAAGAATAGGACTTGCCAGGGTTTCCCCTTCAAGTCCTATTTTTTCACTATTACATTAAATCTTCTAAATCTCTCAACCAAATATTCGCGCATGCGTCACTTGGCATTCGAAGATCCCCACGCGGTGACAGTGCAACACTTCCTGTCTTCGGTCCATCCGGCAGGCAGGAACGTTTGAACTGCTGCGCAAAGAATCGTCGATAAAATGTATTGAGCCATTTTAAAATCGTATCCTTGTCATACATTCCTTCAAATGTCTGTCTTGCAAGACGATAAATCTTAGAAGGTGCATATCCAAACCGCATCATATAATACAGATAAAAATCATGCAGTTCATATGGTCCCACAAGATCTTCTGTCTTCTGTGCGATTTCCCCTTCTTTTGGCGGAAGGAGTTCCGGACTTACCGGCGTGTCTAAAATATCCACTAACACTTCCTGTAACTCTTTGTCTTCACAAGTATCTGCACAATATTGCACAAGGTGTCGAACCAGTGTCTTCGGCACAGAAGAATTTACCCCGTACATTGACATATGGTCTCCATTGTAAGTTGCCCATCCAAGCGCAAGTTCGGACATATCCCCTGTGCCAATCACCATTCCGCCTGTCTGATTCGCAATGTCCATCAGCACCTGTGTTCGCTCACGTGCCTGCGCATTTTCATACGTCACATCATGTTTCTCTTCAGAATGACCGATATCTCGGAAATGTACCCTCACTGCATCCTGAATATTCACTTCATGAAGTGTTGCCCCAAGCTTTTTCGTCAAGACACATGCATTTTGGTATGTTCTGTCAGTTGTTCCAAAGCAAGGCATTGTGACAGCTTCTATGCAGCTTCTGTCTATTCCCTGTAAATCAAACGCCTTTGCCGTCACAAGCAACGCCAACGTAGAATCCAATCCTCCTGAAATCCCAACAACTGCACTCTTACAATTAGTATGATTCAGACGTTTTTTTAGTCCCATCGCCTGAATCATCAAAGATTCTTCACAGCATCTATTTCTCAGACTTTCATTCTCCGGCACAAATGGCAATTTTTCAAAAGTTCTTGTAAGTTTCGTATCTTCCACCTTAATTGAAAATGGAACACGAATAAATCGATCTAAGTCTTCCTCCATCTGGAAAGTCGTATTTTTTCTTCTTTCACTGACGATTCGATCCACATCGATCTCGCTGTAAATAGTCTGATTCATAAAGCGTTCTGATTCGCTTAAGATGCTTCCATTTTCAGCGATAATATTGTGTCCACCGAACACTACATCTGTGGTTGACTCTCCATCTCCTGCATTTGCATACACATATCCCGCAATAAGTCTTGCAGACTGTCCGGAAATCAGCTGCTTGCGATACGCATCTTTCCCAACTGTCTCATCGCTTGCAGAGCAGTTTACCACAATTGTTGCACCGGCAAGTGCCGCCTGAATACTCGGCGGAACCGGAGACCACACATCCTCGCAAACCTCAGCTGATACAACTAAATTCGGAAGTTCTTCACACGCAAATAAAATCTGCGGTCCAAATGGAATCTCTTCCTCCCCATACGGAATCCAATCTGCCTTTTTAGGTCCCGGCTGGAATTGCCGCATTTCATAAAATTCACTGTAGTTTGGAAGGAATGTCTTCGTTACCATCCCAATCACTTCACCATCACATACTGCTGCCGCAACATTATACAACTTATTGCACACGACATATGGGAGACCGACAAAAAATAATCCGTCTTTTCCTGTTGTGTAAGCGGCAATCTCTTCCAGTGCCTTTGCTGACTGACTCAGCAAAATGTCCTGTGAAAATAAGTCTCCACAGGTGTATCCGGTAATACAAAGCTCCGGAAACACTACAATCTTTGCTCCATTTTCAATTGTCTCGTCAATCAGACGAAAGATCTCCCACTTATTGTGTTCCACATCTGCAACTTTCGTGTTCAATGTTGCCGCAGCTACTTTTACAAATCCATCTCTCATCTCAACGGACCTCCTCTCTCATTACCTGCTTCTTTTTATAATCTCTTTCAGTTCATCTACTGTAAATTTATAATTCGTATTGCAGAAATGGCAGTTGACTTCAATCTCTTTTCCGTCATCGATCATCTCCTGAATATCTTTTTTCCCGATACTCACAATCGCTTTTTCTACTCTTTCTTTTGTACAGTTACAGTAAAATCTAGTTGGAACCGTATCTGTAAATTCTACATCCATCCCCTCAAGAACCGTCTCTAAAATCTGTTCCGGTGTGTAACCTTTATCCAGCATTGCTGTCACAGAATCAATTTTTTTAATATTTTCTTCCAATTTATCAAGCACCGCATCTTCGACAAAAGGCATGACCTGAATGATAAAACCACCTGCCTGTTTGACAGTATTATCTTTTTCCATCAGTACACCAAGTCCAACAGACGACGGAACCTGCTCTGATGTCGCAAAGTAATAAGTCAAATCCTCCGCAATCTCACTCGTCTGCAGAATTGTCTGCCCTACATATGGCTCTTTCAATCCCATATCTTTGATGACACTCAAAACTCCCAGATCAAGCGCTGCCGCCACATCAAGCTTTCCGGCTTTGCTTGGCGGAAGCATTACATCCGGATTCTCCACATAGCCTTTTACATTTCCATTTACATCGGCAGTCACAGTAAGACCTTTGATCGGTCCTTCACATTTGATCTGGATCGTCAGCAGATCCTTTTCGTTTTTCATCATGGTTCCCATCATGGCTCCCCCGGTCAACAGTCGTCCGAGTGCAGCCGTTGCAACCGGGCTTGTATTGTGGGCCTGTCTTGCAGTCTCCACAACATCTCTTGTTGTCGCAGCAAACGCTCTAATCTGCTTATTTGCCGCTGTTGCTCTTACAATATAATCTTTCATCGTTATTTCCCTCTTTCTCTTGCAATCACATAGATTCGTTCACTCGCCTTTGTCGGCGTTTCTTTTGTAAACGCATCATATGCTGTAATATATTCTAATCCAGACTGTGTAATCAGCCTTTTCATTGTCTCCAGGTCATACGCCTTTTGAAAATGTGTCTCTTGGTATTTGCGATATAATTCAGAATCCTCTTCCCGAATAAAGAGACTGAGTTCATATTCATTTATTCTTTCCTCTTCGTAATAATAATTATCCCAGATAAAACTGCATTCCTCACGGTTCTCTGCAATCGTCTGATCACCTAGTATTTCCCTGTATTTATAAACCGTGTTGAAATCAAAGATAAACACTCCGCCAGGATCAAGATAATTATTAACGAGCCGAAATACCTCCTCCAGCTCTTCTTCCTCTAATATATAATTGACAGAATCACAGACACTGACAATTGCTTTCACTGTTCCATACAGTTCAAATTCTCGCATATCTTGCTGAAGATATAAAATATCAAACCTAGATTTCATCCTTTTTTCTATCGCAATCTCAAGCATCTCTTCTGCATTGTCCACCCCGATCATATCGTAGCCGGATTGTGCCAGAATCTCTGTCATATTCCCGGTTCCACAGCCAAGTTCTAATACAAGTCCCTCACGCACACCGTATTCGTATAACAGACTTTTCAAATATTTTCCCCACTCTTCATATGGAATATTATCCATAAAAGTATCATAGACAGCCGCAAAACTTGTATACGCCTCCACAGAGCATCCCTCCTATTTTTTACATAAGCTGATATATTATAGCATATTTTTAGTTTTGGAGCAAATTTTGAATAAAACTATTGACAAGTACTGTTTCTGTGTATTAGACTGACAAAAAAGAATAAGATTCGGTAGGTGAGGCTACCACAGGGATTTGGATTTTCCTAAGATTGCTGCCGCAACAACGTGGAGACACGATTCGCTGGTTAGCAGGATATGTCGCAGATAAGGCATATCTTAATGCAATTTATATGCCCTGTGATGCTAAAGCTTGAACGATGTTGTCACGGAATGATTCCCGCCATTGTTTTTGCTTTGGCGGGATTTTTTATTGCGTAGAAATTGCATCACACTGCTGCGGACAGGTATCTTGTTCTTAAATTTTTATACGAGGAGGTGAGGGCAATGGATGCTGGTGCCAGTTTTGATCCCAAAATACGAACGAAAAATAAAATAATGAAAAGGAGAACTGACTATGAACAGAACAACTTTTATCGAGCTGTTAGAGAAAAGAGATTTCAAAACGCTCAAAAACACGTTGGAGATAATGAATGCAGTAGACATTGCCCTGCTGCTTTCTAACTTAGAAGACAAGGAGAGAGCCTTTGCGTTTCGTCTGATTCCCAAGGACAAAGCTGCAGATGTATTCTCCAATATGAGTAATCCCATTCAGTCTTACCTTGTAAAAATTTTTACCGAAAAAGAACTTCGTGAACTGCTGGATAATTTATATATGGATGACACGGTAGATTTATTAGAGGAACTTCCGGCAAATCTTGTAACCAGGATTTTGCATACTGTCAGTTCCGATAAGCGAGATCTGATCAATCAACTTTTGAAATTCCCTGAAAACAGCGCGGGAAGTATCATGACAACCGAATATGTATCTTTAAAGAAGACTATGACAATCAAAGAGACTATGAAACATATCAAAGAAGTCGGAATACACAAAGAGACCATTTATACGTGCTATGTGTTGGAAAACCGTCGTTTGATTGGAATTGTCTCTGCCAAAGACCTGATGACTTTAGACGACAATACATTTATCCAGGATATTATGGAGACTGAGATCATCTCTGTAGGCACACATACCGATCAGGAAGAGACAGCCAGACTGTTTTCCAAATACGATCTGCTCGCACTTCCTGTTGTAGACCTCGATAACCGAATGGTGGGAATCATCACTGTGGACGATGCTATGGACGTTATGGTGGATGAGGCAACTGAAGATATCTCTATCATGGGGGCTGTAAATCCAAGCGAAAAAACTTATTTTGAGACTTCAGTCTTTTCACATGCAAAAAACCGTTTTTTATGGCTTTTGATTTTAATGCTGTCGTCAACCATCACAGGAACAATTATAACACAATATGAAAATGCATTTGCTGCTATCCCTCTGCTTGTCTCCTTCATCCCAATGCTGATGGATACCGGCGGAAACTGTGGTTCTCAGAGCTCCACTTTAATCATACGCGGACTTGCATTGGACGAGATCCGTTTCAAAGATATTTTCAGAGTCATATTCAAAGAATTCCGTGTGGCACTGCTTGTAAGTCTTGGACTTGCACTCGCAAACGGACTGCGAATTTTTATCATGTACAAAGATTTGAAGCTTGCTGTCGTGATTGGTCTTTCCCTGATTTGCACTGTCATTTTATCAAAGATCATCGGCTGTATTCTGCCACTGTTTGCGAAAAAAATAAATTTAGATCCTGCAATCATGGCAGCTCCGCTTATCACAACACTCGTGGATACCTGCTCCATCATCATCTATTTTACGATCGCCACGCACATCTTTCAGCTTTAGAGAAAATTAGGGACATCACAACTTTCTGCGATGTCCCTTCTGTTTCTTTCCTATTTAATAACTTTAATCCAGCTTTCCGGAGCTTTGATATGTCCCATCTGAATTCCTGTCAATGTGTCATATAATTTCTTTGTAACAGGTCCCATCTCCTCCATTCCACTTGGGAAACAGATCTCTTTTCCATGATCTACCACTTTCCCAACCGGTGAGATGACTGCTGCTGTTCCGCAAAGACCACACTCTGCAAACTCCTTCACTTCTTCAAACAACACTTCTCTTTCTTCCACTTCCATACCAAGGTACTCTTTTGCAACATATACAAGTGAACGCCTTGTGATAGATGGAAGAATCGTATCAGACTTCGGCGTTACCAACTTATTGTCTTTTGTAATAAAGATAAAGTTCGCTCCACCTGTTTCTTCTACTTTTGTTCTTGTAGCAGAATCTAAGTACATATTCTCATCATATCCCTGTTGATGCGCATCTACAATTGCATGAAGACTCATCGCATAGTTCAAACCTGCTTTGATGTGTCCTGTTCCATGTGGGGCAGCGCGGTCAAAATCGCATACACGAATTGTGATTGGTTTTGCACCACCTTTGAAATACGGTCCTACCGGTGTTGCAAATACACGAAATTGATATTCATCTGCCGGTTTCACTCCGATCACCGGATTCGTTCCAAACATATATGGGCGGATATACAATGTAGCTCCTGAACCATATGGAGGCACATAATCTGCATTTGCAGCAACAACCTGCTCAACCGCCTTTATAAAACGATCTTCCGGAAACACCGGCATCTCCAGTCTTCTTGCACTGTCTGCCATTCTGCTCGCATTCAAATCCGGACGAAATGTGACAATATGTCCATCTTCAGTTCTATATGCTTTAAGCCCTTCAAAAACTGTCTGAGCATACTGAAGAACACCCGCACACTCATTTAATACCACATTCGCCTCTTCTGTAAGTCCGCCTTCATCCCATTTTCCATCTTTATAATTTGAAACATATCTTTTATCCGTCTGTACATAGCCAAATCCGATATTTGACCAATCTATCTCTTTTTTACTCATCACAATTCCTCCATTCCGTTACTGATTTCTCTTGTTTTTTATTATTATACTTTTTTATCCGCCTGTCAATAGAGCGCACTCTGTTTTTTTGTGTTTTTTCAAAAAGAGACTAAAATACTTATCGTTCTGCCATATTGATTGCTTCTATTCCAACGCTTCCGCCACGTACAACCTCAATTGCCTGAAATTCTTCATTCATCAGCTTAATCAGCGCATCATTTTTTGACGCCGTCTGCACAAATTCCAAAAGCAGGCTGTCTTTCCCGTAATCGATGATCTTTGCTTTAAAAGACTGTGCAATCTGGAACAGTTCTTCTTTATCCTCTCTCGTACATTTTTTGACTTTCACATACATTAGTTCTTTCATGCACACAGAACTGTTTGTAAAGTCAATCACTTTAATGACCTCCACAAATTTATTGAGCTGTTTTTTGATCTGTTCAAATGTCTCATCGTCACTGACTGTCTCAATCGTCATTCGCGAAATCGTCGGATCCTCCGTTGTTCCTACGGTAAGACTTTCCAAATTGTATAATTTTCCGGAAAACAACCCTGATATTTTAGGAAGTACACCTACCTGATTTTCCACATACAGAGAAATCCATCTCTTTTTCATTGTCGTATTCATAATTTTTGCTCCTCCTAACAATCCATCAACATCTCTTCTAATGTTCCGCCCGGCTTGATCATCGGATATACCAAGTCCTCCGGATCCATAATGAATTCAATCAATGTCGGGGTCTTCGTATTCTTTCTCGCCTCTTCAAATGCTTCTTTGATTTCCTCCGGTTGGAATACGCGAATTCCTTTTGCGCCATAGCTCTCTGCCAGTTTCACAAAGTCAGGTGTATACGGCGGGCACTCACATTCCGGTGTTCCGCATTTTCCCTCGCAGGATTTTCTGGCACGAAGGCAGGTCATGGAATAACGCTTTCCGTAAAATAACTTCTGCCACTGACGCACCATTCCAAGATAGTTATTGTTAAACACACATAAAATGAGAGGAAGCTCCTGCCCGACTGCAGTCGCAAATTCCTGTATATTCATCTGCATACCACCATCTCCGGAAATCGCAATGACCGGCGTGTCTGGATTGCCAAGTTGTGCGCCGATCGCCCCCGGAAATCCATACCCCATTGTCCCCAGTCCACCGGATGTCAAAAGTTGTTTTTTATCCGTCAGCTCCAAATATTGTGTTGTGAACATCTGATGCTGTCCCACATCTGTCACCACAATTGCCTCCTCAAACATCTCATTGATCGTCTCAATGACTTTTTGTGGTGTCAGCACTGGTTTTTCTTTCATTTTCAATGGATGTTCCTCTTTCCATCCTTCTATCTTTTCAAGCCACTGTGCCGTATCATGAAAGGCCGCATACTCCAAAATCTTTTCGGTCGCGGTTTTCGCATCTGCCACAATCGGAATATCTACATGTACGTTTCTTGAAATAGAAGCAGTGTCAATATCAATGTGTACAATCTGTGCATTCGGAGCAAATTCATGTATCTTTCCGGTAATCCGATCATTGAATCTTGTTCCAATCGAAAACAAAAGATCACATTCACTGACTGCCATATTTGCCGCATATGCTCCATGCATGCCCAAATTTCCGATAAACAGTGGGTGATTCGTAGGAATCGACCCTCTTCCCATGATCGTTGTCACTACCGGAATCTTTGTGATGTCTACAATTTTTGTAAATATCTCGACCGCGTTTGCAATCTTTACACCGCCCCCTGCTAAAAACAGCGGTTTTTTCGCTTTATTCAGCATCTTCATGGCACGTTTTAGCTGTCCGATATGAACCTCTGTATTCGGCTTATACCCTCTGATATTCACAGTCTGCGGATACTCAGGACTTCCAAGTTCTGCCATCACATCTTTTGGAAGGTCAATCACTACCGGTCCCGGTCTTCCTGTCCTTGCGATATAAAATGCTTCTTTGATAATCCGCCCCAAATCTTCTCTTTTTTGTACCGTAATTCCATATTTGCAGATACTTCTTGTAATTCCGACAATATCAACTTCCTGAAATGCATCATTTCCGATCAGATTTCTTGCGACCTGCCCTGTAAAACACACAAGCGGAACACTGTCATAGTTGGCTGTCGCAATTCCGGTAACAAGATTCGTCGCCCCGGGACCGCTTGTCACAAGACAGACACCTACCTTTCCGGTAGATCTTGCATAGGCATCCGCCGCATGCACAAGCGCCTGCTCGTGTCTTGGCAAAATCACTTTTGTATAGTCCTGCTTATAAAGCTCATCGCTGATATCAATCGTACAGGCGCCTGGATATCCGAACAGAATATCCACCCCTTCTTCTTTTAGTGCCTTCACAAACAATTTATTTCCTGTAATCTTCCTCATATATGTCCTCCTTCCAGATACAAAAAAACACCCCAAGCATACAGCTTAGGGCGAATCATTTTCTATATTGCCGACCAGTTTTTCAGAAACTGTGTACTCCTCCTTGACACTGTATTTTACAGACAATTTAGAGTTATTATAAAATTTTCTGACACTTTTGTCAACTAAAGTTTTCCTTTTTTTGCAAAACTAATTGCAATGCATCCAGGACCTACATGTGTCCCGATAATGCCGCCAACCGGATAGATCTCGTATTTTTTCAGACCATATTCTGCTACCGTCTTTTCCATAAATTGTTCTACAATCTCTTTATCGGAAGTATATCCAAAATATACCGGCTCATTTTTATCAATCTCATATGAGCCAAACTCCTTCCAAAGATATTTCATGCCTCCTTTTTGTCCCCTCGCTTTTCCAAGCATGACCAACACCTTGTCCTTCAATTCAATGACCGGTTTGATTTGGAGTGCATTTCCAAGCACTGCCAACGGTGCAGGTATTCTTCCGCCCTTTTTCAAATAGGTCAGAGTGTTCAGCATTCCACATACGGTCAAACGCTTCTTTAAATCTTCAAGACATGCGACAATCTCTTCCACACCCTTCCCTTCTTTGCGCATTTTCACCGCGCGCTGAACAAGAAAACGCTGAGTGATGATTGCCTGCTCTGAATCCACAATCCAGATTTTTTCATACTCTGCCATCTGTTTTGCCAGATTCGCCGCATTGACCGTTCCACTTAATCCACTTGAAAGTGTGATCACCAGTACTTCTTCTCCTGCATCTTTCGCTTCTTCGTAAAGCTCCAAAAATTCTTCCGGAGATGGCTGACTCGTAGTCGGAAGATCTTTTTCCGCTGCAAGTTTTTCGAAAAACACAGAAAAGTCTTCTTCCGTATTCTGATGAAACTCCCCATCTGAAAATCTTATCTTTAAAGAAACGATTCGGATATTCATCTCCAATGCTTCCTGCTTTGTGATATCCGAAGCAGAATCCGTAATAATCATCATATCATTTTCCTCCTGTACCAATTGACAACATCTGTTTGATTTTTTAAAATAGATGATACGAATGTATCAACGAGAAACTATATCACAACTGTTAAAAAAAGCAATTAAAAAATTATAAAATAAAAGGAGAATGACTATTTATGATAAATCCGATGAAATTCATGCAGGTAAAAAGCATGTTAGCAACACTCAAACAAAACCATCCAAAGTTTCCTTCTTTTTTAGATGCTGTTTCAAAAAGAGCACTCTGCAAAGATACAATCATTGAAATCAAAGTTACAACACCGGACGGGGAATCTCTCGAGTCCAATCTTCGCTTAAAAGAATCCGATTTAGAGGTCTTACGGCAAATGCAGGAGCTCAGAAAAGAAGGGCTGTCTTCTTAAGACACGCCCTCCTTTGTTTCTTTATAATGCTTCAAAAGCTCTTCTATTGCATACGACACTCCATACGCTTCATTGCTTTTTGTCACATATTTTGCCACTTCTTTAATCTCAGGTTCCGCATTTTCCATTGCAACCGTCGCTCCAAAATCCATAGAAAGCATTGAGTAATCATTCATGCTGTCGCCAAATACCATCACCTCATCCATCGTATATCCAAGCGACTCAATATACCGCTTTAACATCGGCCCTTTCTGCGCATGTACATCTGTAATCTCCAGATTCGTAATAAACGAAGATGCCACCGCAACCTTGTTGTTTTCACCTAGTACGCTCTGAATCCGTTTCAATAGCGGAATATCTTCGGTAAAAATAAAAACCTTATAGATTGGCGCTTTTCCCTCTTTTAATTCTGCAAAATCCGATATTCTTCTGGTCGCTTTACAGATACGCTCATACAATTCAGAATGTCGGATTTTCTCCGGCTCCAAATCCAGATGGAACAGATGAATCTGTTCTACAATGCTTTCCTCTATCTCCTCCTCGGTTCCGATTCGATAGTCAAAATCATCTGTAGAAAAGATGATCGACACCGGAAATTTTATCAACTGTCGATATAGTTCTTCACACACCTCAATCGGAATCGGTGTTTGCAGCACCACTTCTTTTTGCGAATTTCTCACTTCTGCGCCACTTCCCACAAGATAATCACACTCTAGGTCCAATTCCTCCAGTTCCTCCATTGCACTTCGGAAATTTCTTCCTGTCGCGATCATAAAACGAATTCCCTGCTCCTGTGCCCTATGAATTGCCTCCAACGTCCTCGGTGCGACCTTATGATCTAACCCAAGCAGCGTCCCGTCCATATCTGATGCAATCACTTTTATCATCTTGTCTTATCTCCTAACCAATTCTTTCGTATTTTACAAATTCATATTCCAGATTGAAATATGTCTGTTCCTCGCTGATCCCTGTAATCTTCCACTCCGGCATCTCATCCAGATTTGGAAAATATGTATCTGCCTCATACGCATGGTCAATCTTTGTAATGTGCGCAACCTTACAGTATGGGAGAAGCTGACGGTAAATGCTTTCCCCGCCGATCACATAAATATCCTCATCGTTATACTGTCTCAGTTCCTCCAAAAGCGCTTCCACACTGTTGACTACAACAGCATCTTTGACCTTGTAATTCTGATCACTTGTCAGAACAATATTCGTTCTCTTTTTGAGTGGCTGCCCTCCCGGAAAACTCTCCAATGTCTTTCTTCCCATCACGACCACTTTTCCCATCGTCGTCTCACGGAAAAATTTCATATCTGCCGGAATACTTACCAAAAGTTTATTATGCAGACCAATTGCCCAATTCTTATCCACTGCTACAATCAAATTCATCTTTTTTCCTCCTACACTGCAATCGGAATATTTTTAATCTGTGGCCCTGTCTCATAGTTGTCCAGTCGCACATCATCCGGTGTGAATTCATAAAAATCCTTCACCTTTGGATTCAGCCAGAACGTAGGTGCAGGCAGCGGCTCTCTGGAAATGAGTTCTTCCACAAGCGGAATATGTCTGTCATAAATATGCGCATCTGCGATCACGTGGACAAACTCGCCCACTTGCATATCACACACCTGTGCCAGCATATGCATTAACACCGCATACTGGCATACATTCCAGTTATTCGCCGCAAGCACATCCTGAGAACGCTGGTTTAAAATTCCGTTTAGGACCAGCTTGTCACTGTCATTCTTCTTTGTCACATTAAATGTCATGCTGTACGCACACGGATACAGGTTCATCTCGTGCAAATCCTGGTGGACATAAATATTTGTCATAATACGGCGGCTATATGGATTATTTTTCAAATCATAGATTACACGGTCCACCTGATCCATCATTCCCTCTTTATATTGATGCTTTACACTCATCTGATATCCATAAGCCTTTCCGATCGACCCATCTTCATCTGCCCAGCTGTCCCAAATATGTGGCTTTAGATCATGCACATTATTGGATTTTCTCTGCCAAATCCACAACAACTCATCCACACAACTTTTGATACCGGTACGTCGAAGTGTCAACGCCGGAAATTCCTTTGACAAATCATATCGATTCACCACACAAAACTTTTTCAGCGTATAGGCAAAGCTTCCATCCTCCCACTTTGGACGCACCTTTTCACCTTCCGTACTGACACCGTTATCGATAATATCACGGCACATATCTATAAACACTTTATCTGCATAACTCATATCGTTAACTCCTCCTTTTCACGCTCTCCATTGTACCACGAGAAGCAATTGTTCTGCAATGCGATTTTCCACACAGACCTTCCACATAAATATTCATTGACCGCATGCACTTTTGCCATATCATACATCAAAAACTGTAGTTGTGCTTTCTTTATATTCGAATAAACCTTCCAATATCCGCACAAAACCGCCCCCTTCCCATTTTGCTTTATAAAAGCTTTTACATCCTCAGGCGGATACCCCAAGAACACACCTATCTCATGTGGAAATAGCTGTTCTTTCTGCAAATAGCATTTCAGTCTCATGCCGAGCAGGTTCAAACAGTTTTCCATATGCTCACAGTCATATCCATATGCTATTAAAAACTTACGCACCTCCGTCCTTCTCAGATAGGTTTGAAATTCTTCTTTTCGATATAAGAACACTTGAAAACCACCCTGCACTTTATAGAGCAGTTTATAACAGATATCCGTATTGTTCAATACTTCCACACATATTTTCTCGTCAAAGCACTTCGCACAAAACATACCTGCTATCTTTATCCTTTTCAGAAAAGGAGCACATTGCAGAACCATCTGAGACTGCAAGTACTCCTTTTCATTCTCCTGTGAAAGCAAATAAGAGATTACTTCTGCCGTCATCTCGCATTCTCCTTTTTGCTTTAGTATGCCACATTCTTCTTTAATTATTTTATACTTTCACTCGAAATGCGGAAAAGACTTTTGCTTTTGCGAGCACCTCAACAACCGCATACAACATGATCGACTGTATCGGCACCATGATGATCTGTTTGATCAGACGTGGCGGTAAAATTGCCATAAATGCATTTCCATACAACATCGAAAGCCAATACGTATTCAAAAATACATTGACAACGATTGCCACAACAATCTTTGACGCCAATATTCTTTTAAAGCTGATCGGCTTTTTATAGAGCATCACGCCATAGATCACTGCTCCGAGTATCGCATTGAATGTAAACCCAAAGAAAAACGGACCGGTAGGTTTGAGCAGATATTTGATAATATCGGCAACTCCTCCCATAATACCGCCGACTACCGGACCAAACAGCATGGCTGTCAGTTCATTGGCAATAAATGAAAATCCGATTTTCAAATTTTCCGTCAACTGAACACTGAAAAATCCAAGTACGACGGCAATGGCAATCAGCAGCGCTGTCACCACAATTGTCCTCAAGTTTTTCAACTCCTCAAAAGAGTCTGCAAATTGTTTCTTCATTTGCAACATAAAAAATACCTCCTTTGCAGTAGTCCTGAAGCTACGCATAGCAGGTATTTTCCTTATATCTGTCATGTGCAGCAGCGGGATGCAGAGTATGTACCGCAAGCAATTTTGCTTTTCGTCCGACTGGCAACTCCCCGTCCAACTGGCACTTAACGCACATACTCTTACTCTGCTTTTCTTTTTATTTTATTTTTCCTCGACAATTGTAACACAATCTGTTTTTCACGTAAAGACTGATTTTTAATAAACACGGATCTTACTGCTGATTTCCTCCAAAATCGGCATTTGCATCAGCTCATCTAACGCCTCCTGTAAATATCCTTCTTTCACATACTCTGTCACAATTACCAGCTCCGCTTTTTCTTTTTCAACATCTTTTTGAATGATTCGTTCGATACTTACCTTATGTTTTCCAAATACATTTGCAATGCTTGCCAGCACTCCCGGCTGATTCGTGACCTGCATGCGGAGGAAAAATTTATTCTTGACATCGGCTATTGATTTGACCTGTGTTTCTCGATAACAACTGCAGCCAATTCTGCCTGTACATCCATATTCCATATTTCTCACAACGTCCAAAACATCTCCCACAATCGCGCTTGCCGTCGGAAGTTCTCCCGCGCCCCTTCCATAGAACATGGCATCGTCCACCGCATCTCCATGCACAAATACTGCATTGAATGAATCTCTTACCGACGCAAGTGGGTGCTGATTTGAAATCATCATCGGATAGACAGCTACCTCGATTCCTTTTTCTGTATTGTGAGCTGCGCCGAGCAGTTTGATCACACTGTCAAATTCCTTTGCATACGCAATATCCTTTGCTGTAATTTTTGTGATTCCCTCTGTATAGACATCCGAAAAAACGACTCTGGAATGAAATGCAATCGATGCCATGATTGCAACCTTCCGCCCTGCATCGTATCCTTCTATATCCGCTGTAGGATCTGCTTCCGCATATCCAAGCTCAGTAGCTTTTGCAAGCGCCTCCTGAAAATCCATTCCTTCTTCGCACATCTTGGTCAAAATATAATTCGTTGTTCCATTGACAATTCCGATAACATCTGAAATCTCATTTCCCGCAAGACACTGTTTCAGCGGACGGATGATTGGAATACCACCTGCGACAGCCGCCTCGAATAAAAAGTCTTTTTGATTCCTCTCTGCTGCTTCAAACAGTTCTTTTCCGTGCTCTGCCACCAGATCTTTATTCGCTGTCACTACATTTTTTCCTGCATTTAACGCCTCCAAAATCATAGCTTTTGCCGGTTCGATTCCACCCATCACTTCTATCACAAGCTCAATCTCATCATTTTCAATGATCTCTTTCCACTGATCTGTCAAAAGACACTTCTTCACTCCCGGTCTTTCCTTTTTCAGATTATGTACCAGAATTTTTTCAATCTGAATCTTCGCACCCGTGCGTTTTTCAAATTCTTCTCCCTTTTCTTCGATCAATTTATATACACCGCTTCCGACTGTTCCCAAACCTAATAATGCTATTTTTACAACTTTTATTCCTTGATTCATCACTTATTTCTCCTCCTGTTTTTTGATTTGTATATAAGAATAACACATTTGTACGCACTTTGCACACATTTTCTTGCGTTAAATGATTCACGTAGTTAAGTATTTCTTGACTTTCCCTCATTTTTATATTACACTTTAACCAAATAAAATCTAGAAAAAAGTAGCAAGTACTTGTGAAAGCCAATCAAATTTGACCACAAGTACTTTTTTTAAGAGAAAAAATCCTTTGCTGCTTTTTTCTGCCAAGCAAAGGAGGAACTTATTGTGTTTAACAATTTATTGGCAAGTCTAAATGACTTTCTCTACAGCTACATTCTAATCTTTTTACTTGTAGCTGCTGGTATCTATTTTTCCATTCGTACAAAATTTGTACAATTTCGTCTGATTAGTGATGCGATCAAAGCGCTGAAAGAAAAAGCGGAAAATAATGACAATGGAAAATCCGTCTCTTCTTTTCAGGCTCTGATGATTTCTACTGCATCAAGAGTCGGAACCGGAAATATTGCCGGAATCGCAACTGCAATTGTCGCTGGAGGACCGGGCGCTGTATTTTGGATGTGGGTTATGGCAATCGTCGGCGGTGCATCTGCCTTTGTCGAAAGTACACTGGCACAAGTTTACAAAGTAAAAGATGGAAAAGAATTCCGTGGAGGTCCATCTTATTATATTGAACGTGCCCTTGGCAAACGTTGGCTTGGAGTTCTCTTTTCCATTCTGCTGATTGCATGTTTTGCCTATGGTTTCAATGGTCTTCAGACTTATAATATGTCATCTGCTTTGGAATATTACATTCCAAATTACAGCGATACAATCCTTCCTGCCGTTGTCGGACTTTTGATTGCTGCTGCGACTGCATTTGTCATCTTCGGAGGGGTTCACAGAATCGGATTCATTTCTTCTGTAATTGTTCCGATTATGGCTGGAATCTACATTTTGATGGGAATCTTCATTACACTGACAAACTTAAACCGTGTTCCTGAGATGTTTTCACTCATCTTTGACGGCGCCTTTGATTTTCGGGCAATCTTCGGTGGATTTGCCGGAAGTACTGTCTTAATCGGGATCAAACGCGGGTTATTCTCCAATGAGGCCGGTATGGGTAGCGCGCCAAATGCATCCGCAACCGCAACTGTTTCTCACCCGGTAAAACAAGGAATGGTTCAGGTTCTTTCTGTATTTATCGATACACTTATGATCTGTACGACTACCGCTTTTATCTTGTTGCTTTCCGGAGTAACAGGCGTTCCTGAAAAATTGGACGGTATCCCATATGTACAGGCTGCGATCAGCGCAAATGTCGGTTCACTTGGTATCCATTTTATTACATTTTCCATTTTTGCATTTGCATTCACAAGTTTAATCGGAAATTACTATTACGCCGAATCAAACATTCTGTTCATCAAGAACAATCGCATTCTGCTGAATGTATTCCGAATCACATGTCTGATTGCGATTTTTCTCGGTGCACAGGCTGATTTTAGCACTGTATGGAATCTCGCAGACGTATTGATGGGATTCATGGCAATTGAAAATATTCTGGTTATTTTCTTGTTAGGCGGAATCGCTTTCAAAGTGCTTGACGATTACACAAAACAGAAGAAGCAGGGAATTGATCCCGTATTTAAGGCAAAAAATGTCGGTTTAAATAATACTGATACTTGGAAATAATAATTTTCAAACAAAGAGAGGGCATCGCTCAATCATCTCACCCGATGATTTTGCGATGCCCTCTCTTCATTTTTAACTTATATTATATTAGCGTTTTTTTCTTCTTACAAAGAACGCTGCCACAACCGCAAGCACTGCCAAAACACCTGCAAGTGTCCATCCGATTGGTGATGTCGCATCTCCTGTCTTAGCCGCTTTCTTACTGTTATCTGCTTTTTTCGCATCTTCAACTGCTACAAGTCCATCTCGACTTGCCCTTAGGGCTTTCTCAGCTGCATCTACTTCTTTTTGGTCAGCTTCCGGATCTTCCATAACTGCTTTTACTTCAAGAAGCACATTTTTGAGCGCCTGTACGCTCTCCGTTGTGTAACCGCTCAGATCCATACTTTCCACTTTGTTAATCAAATCTTCCAACGCATCTTTGTTTGGAATCAATCGTAATCCAAAAATAGCTTTTTGAAGCGTTGTATAGGCTGAATCCACTTGTTTCTGAGTTGCATTTTCATCTGCGAGAACTGATCTTGCCGCATCCAACGCTTCTTTGAAACTTTCTCCACTCGCCGGTGTATACTTGTCTAAATTCGGCTCATATTTTGTTTCAGAATCTTTCACCAATTTTTCCAGTTGTGATTTATCTGCCAATGGTTTCTTCACCAAGCCGTCCATCGCTGTCTTGAGAGCTGCTCTCACTGCATCAATTTCCTCTTGAAGAGCATTCTCATCTGCAAGAACTGCTTCTGCTGCTTTCAGAGCCTCCGTAAATGGTTTCCAGCTCTCTGCTGTATAGAATTGTTCTTCCAATCCTTTTGCCGCGTCCACAAGCACTTTCAAAGAACTTGTATTTCCTGTAAATTCCAAGTGATGAACCATATCTAACAACTTATCATATGCTGTATCCACTGCCTCCTGAGTTGCCGCATTATCTGCACTCACTTTCTCAGCTTCCGCCAATGCCGCCTCAAATTTTTCTTTTACAACCGGCACTACATACTGATAATCTTCATTTTCCTGCTGGCTCTTTGCATACTCGATCAACGCATTTAATTCTGTTTTGTCTAACTCTACTACATATTCCGCTGCACCAATGTCTGTCTTTCCATCAGCAAGTGGTGTTCCAAAGTAATCTTTTCCACCATTGTTTTCGATATTGAGACCTGCATCAATTGCCGGTGAGTCTGCCTGAAGTTTGTAACCTTTTACAGAATCAATTCCTTTTCCACCTGTTCCAGGAGCCACAAATTTCGGGTCTTCCTGAATCAATGTTGTATCGTTTGACGGAACTTCATCAAATCCTACAAAGATATTGCTCTCGTAGTCGATTTCCTGTTCATTAAATCCTTTTCCAGGTGTCATATTTCCTTTATTTACTACGATATTATTGTAGAACTTCGCATCACTCTTTCCACCTGTATAGCCGTTTTTCAACCATTCTCTGTCAATTCCTTCACCCAGATAAATCGTGTTGTTATAAGCCATACTTCCTTCATGACCTTCTCTCCAGTCAATTACACCGTGTTTTGCACCGTCATTCTGGCTGATGTTATAGCGATAAATTCCATTAAATCCTCTTAAGCTTGCAGTACAGCACCACATAAATACGCCACCTGCGTTATCGTGCAGATAATTGTACTGTACTAATGTATTTTGGTTCAGCGCATCAATTTCGATTCCCTGTCCATCTCCTGCTCCAAGTAATGCATCTGCCGGAGATGATTCATATACTTCATTGTATTCAAATACGACATTGTCTGAGTTCCAGTTGAAAAGTCCAACGCCATACCAGCAGTTATATACTGCACGGTATACTGTGTTATGATCTACTGTTACATCTTTACAACCATCTACAATTGTTCCATCACCGTCAATATCATGAATAATATTGTTGCTCAGTGTAAATCTTTCATATGGTTTCCATGCACCTTTTCCTGGATATCCAAATGGTGCATACTTATTCCATTTGTCACCTTCTCTTGTTGTCCAAGGTGAAACAAAGTTGATTCCGGATCTTCCCAAATCATACAGTTCACAGTTTGTAACGCTGATGTCATGCACCGCTGTTGGAACTCTTTTTGATGCATCGTTCAGGTTTGTTGTCACTGTCATAATAATTCCACCGGAAGATTTCCCTTCATTGCTGATTGGTCCTCTAAATCCGTGAATTGTCAGATTATCAAACTTAAAGTAAGAAAGATCCCCAACATCTTCTGCTGAGATATTGATACCTCTGCGGTAAACATTTGTATTTGTATTTTGTTCATACGTAGAATCATATAATTCCAAATCTCTTACTTCCCAGTATTCCTGATTGAAGAATGTAATTACATTGTTGACTTTTGGGTTGCGAACAACTTGATTCGCAATGTTCATATGAGAAATCGTCCAGTCTTCACCTGGCATTAAAATTGGTTTCTTTCCTTCACCATAACTTGCAATCACAATCGGTGCTCCATCCACACCAGATCCTTGTGGTTTTAATGCACCTGTCCAAGTCTCTCCTGCTTTAAACAGAATCTGGTCTCCCGGCTGGAATTTTTCCTGGTTGACTCTGTCAATTGTCTGCCATGCAGTCTCAGGACTTGTACCGTTGTTGCTGTCCTTTCCGTTTGTAGCGTCCACATAATATTTCACACCGCTTCCAAGTTCTACTCTGAACTCTGCTGTCTTAGCCACATCTTTATATGTTACTTTTACGGTTACATCTTTCGGATCTACAGCCCCTGAGATTTTGTCAAATGTCATAACAACATTTTTGCTGTCCTTATTATAAGTAAACTCTTTAATTGCAGCCTTCTCAAATGCTCCATCATTCACTTTATATTCTAATGTAAAGTCATCTTTTACCGGAGCTACTGTAGGCACTTTATCCAAATTCGCTGTGACACTGCCATTTTCAGCAGTAATTCCGGTAAGATTTGCTTCTACCAACTCTTCTCCGGATGCATCTACATCAAAGTCTACTACCATAGGCTGTTTGCTTGGTTTATAAGTAGCAGTGACTGTGATTGTCTGTTTCATAGGCTGTTTTGCAATCTCTGCAAAATTCATTGTCAATGTCTTGCCGTTCACAGTTTCACTTGTAATATCCAGTTTCTTTGCCACTTCAGGTTCTAAAGAGGATGTATAAGAGATATCAAAATCAGAACTCTTCATTTCGCCCTGATAGTCTGCATTATATTCTGCTTTCAGCGCTCCATTTTCCACGCTTAAGCTCTTAAGATCACTGGAAATTTGTAATGACCAGTCATCCACATATACATTTCCACTATTGCCTCTTTCCACCCAGATTGCAGCTCTTGTATTTTTTCCTGAATCTGTTCCAGTTGCTCCTGTATATGTAAATTCAATCTCATATTGTTTGTATTCTGAAGAATCAATTGCAACTTTCTTTTCGCTTCCTCCGTACCATTTCAGACACAGCCATGTTTTAAGACCAGATGGGTTCGTATTTTTTGCCCATACAGAAAGTTTGTATGTTGCTCCCTTCTGAAGATCCGGCACATCCTGCTCCAATGCATCATTTTGTTTTGCAACAGTTGCTGACCATTCTCCGTTGTGTGCATTTTCCTGTACTTTTTTTACTGTTCCCGGATTTTGTGTTGAATACGCGAACCAGTTTCCTACTTTGTTATTCTGATTACTATCAGAATGAGTGCCAAGATCCACACCTTCTTCAAATGTAGGATTTTTCAGCAGATTTTCATTTGTCACTGTAGAAGCCGCCTGTACAATTCCAGGATCAGAAGTTCCCACTGTCTGGAACGTTGTCACCGCCATCGCAATAGACAAACCAACTGCCAGTAAACGTTTTACCATTTTCCCTTTCATATTTTTTTACTTCCTTTCTTTATTATTTCTTAAAACAGAAACAGTACATCCTCTTTACTGCCCCTGATTTAATTCAAACTCCAGTGGATGCTCTTTCTCAGCCTGTTTCACCAGCTTTTCATAATAAACATCCGATATATAAATCTTAAGGACCGTGCTTTTGTCCGCCTCAAAATCAGCAGTCTTCATTGTTTTTTTCAAAATCTCTCCACTGATTGGTTCGTCCCTCTCCGATAATGTGAATTGATCACCCTCTTCCCCATAATACAAATATTCAAACAATTCACTATCTGTCTTTTCCAATGTGGAAAGTTCATCCCAGACAACTGTTTTCGTCTCTTCACCTAAACGATATGTGATCTCATCTACTCTCTCAAATTTATCAGGGTGTGCTTCCCAATATGTTTTTGCTTCTTTCTCTAAGGATTCCTCATGATTTCTTACCATATAATCCACTGTCTGTATTTTCAGATTGCTGAGTGTATATTCAAGATAACTGTCTAATGTATATTCCAATGTACCATAAACAACTTCTCCTGCACTCTTTTTCGCCTGACGCTGCTGATTTTCTGCTTCCATATCCATCTTTAGCGATTCATAGGAGTACGGTTTGCAAAGATTATACGCTTCCCCTAATGCAAATTGAGCATACACTTCCTTTGCATATTCTTTTGTCTTTTTCTCTAGTTCTTTCTGATCTTGCTCTTTATAATCTTTTTGCACAACTTCGCTATAAAACTGATATTCTTCCTCCGACACAACAGTCACCACTTTCGACGAAGAATTCTCTTCTGCATTCTTGTTTCTGCCATTAAAGATGACGGCAATTGCTATACCTAAAATGACTAATATAACTATCCACGCCAAAAAATATTGTTTCTTTTTCATATATCATTTCTCCCGACTAATCATTTTTATCTCTCTTTTTTATAATTATAACACCTTTTTTTCAATAATGCTTATATAAACTGCTCCTGTTTCTCTTGTTTTTTGTATAATTCGGAACTCCATTTCGACCTTTATCTTAGAAGTGCATTTTTTTAATTATAGGATTCCAAAGGAATTTCCTATAATAAAAAAGCCAACAGCACCTGCATATCATCAGGCAGCCATTGGCAATCCATTCTTTCCTTATCAGTCAAGACACAAAAAAAGCACGAGACGGGATTCGAACCCGCGACCCTCGCCTTGGCAAGGCGATACTCCACCACTGAGCCACTCGTGCATATTATTGTTCTTTAAATCAGAACCTTTATTCAATTGTCATTGAAAGAGCACGAGACGGGATTCGAACCCGCGACCCTCGCCTTGGCAAGGCGATACTCCAC